>Ga0075428_100007219_pt1 | contig 12306 bp, 12 predicted proteins | sample RhiMetdeltSRZDD2_FD_75291 | JGI IMG/M metagenome (GOLD analysis project Ga0075428, IMG submission 75291) | Populus rhizosphere microbial communities from Tennessee, USA - Rhizosphere MetaG P. deltoides SRZDD2 | ecosystem: Host-associated > Plants > Roots > Rhizosphere > Soil | place: USA...
TCGCGAGCTGGCGTTGGCTCTCACCGCCGACGAGGTGCGGGCGCGCGGCGCACGTCTCGCGGCCGAGCAAGCGCTCGAGGCGATCCACAACGACCAGGGACCCGTCTTCGTCCACTTCGACGTCGACGTGCTGGATCCCGAGGCCATGCCCGCCAAGGACGCCCTCACCCCCGGGCGCGGCCTCCTATGGGACGAGGCGCAGACGCTGCTCGCGACCCTGGTTCGCTCGCCGCGCGTCGTGGGGATGGAGGTCTGCGAGTTCAATCCGGCCAGGGATTCCGGGGGCCAAGCAGCGCAGAGGCTCGTAGCGCTTCTCGACCAGTTGGTTGCCGCGCGTGTGAGCGCCGCCTGACCATGGGTGACAGCTTCCCTCGCGTCACGGTGGCCGTCGTCCAGGCCGCGCCGGTCGTCCTCGATCGGGAGCGGACGCTCGACCGAATCGAGGCGCTCGCGGCCGACGCGGCGGGGCTGGGTGCGCGAGTCGTTGTGTTTCCCGAGGCGTTCGTCCCGGCCTATCCGGCATCGTCGGTGTTCGGACCGGTCTTCGGCGGCTTCTCCGATCCGCAGGCGGGCCCGGCGTTCCGGCGGCTGGCCGCCAATGCCGTGGAGGTCCCCAGCCTGACCACCGAGCGGATCGGCCGCGTCGCCAAAGCCCACGGCCTCCATCTGTGTGTCGGCATCAACGAGCGCACGCGCACCGGCACGCTCCACTGCACGCTGATCCTGTTCGATCCCACGGGCGCACTGCTCCAGGCGCGGCGCAAGCTCGTGCCGACCCATGACGAGCGGATGTTCTGGGGCCCCGGCGCGGCCGTGGCGCCGGTGCCAGTCGACACGCCTTACGGCCCGATGGGACAGCTCACGTGCTGGGAGAACTACATGCCGCTGGCGCGCATGAGCCTGTACCAGGGCGGAGAGCGGATCCACCTCGCTCCAACCGCCGACGCCAGCGATGGCTGGCAGGCCACGATCCGCCACATCGCTCTCGAGGGTCGCGTGTTCGTCCTCGCCGCCAACCAGTACGTGACCCGGGCCGACTACCCCGAAGACTTCGAGCTGAAGGAGGCGCTCCGCGCCGCGCCCGAGGTGCTGTGCCGGGGCGGCAGCGCCATCGTGGCCCCGGACGGCCGCTATCTGGCCGGACCGCTGTATGGCGAGGGAGGCATCCTGACAGCCGAGCTGGACCTGGGCGAGGCGGTCCAGGGCAAACAGCTCCTCGACGTCGCGGGGCACTACGCGAGGCCCGACGTGCTCCGGTTGGTCGGATCCTGACCGCCGCCGCGCTCGAGGCCCTTGCGGCCACGCCGTACCATGAGCCATAGGCCGAGGGCGAGAAGCGTCACGGCCAGGCCGATGGCCGCGCCGAACAGCATCACGGTCGAGCCGAGGATGCTGCGCGAGTCCATGAGCGCGCCGAGGAGCAGCGCTTCCCCGTCAAGTCCGTGCGCCACGACCTGCCGCCACGTCACGATGTTGCCGCGCTCCACTCCTTCGGCGGCGTTGCGGTGCTCGTAAACCCGGCTCGGCAGGTGGAAGCGCACGGCCATCTGCCCGTCGCGGTCGCGCTCGGCTACCTCGGGCGCGGCCTCCGGCCGCCTCCATTCGCCCTCGAGCCGCAGGCGTTCGCCTTCGCGGCGCAGCGAGAGCCGCAAGTCGGGGAACGCCGGCGTGCCGGCGAGCCGGTTCACGTCGGCGAAATCCGCTGCGACGAGGAGATAGGGACGTCCCGCGCGGTGCGTCAACGCCACGCGCCGGACACGGAGCCCCGAGCGCTCGAAGAGCGAGCGGGCCTCGCGCGTGGCTGTGCGCTCGGGATCGTCAGTGCCGCCCAGGGCCTTGAAAGCAGCCCACAGCGCGGGCCGACCGGTGACCTGCACCGAGCCGGAGCCGTCGGTGCGGAGCCAGAACTCGTGCTCGTATTCGTAAGCGACGCAGGCGCGCAGCCCTGCCAGGAGCGCAAGCGCGAGGAGCACGTGATGCTGCACGGAGCGTGGGATTGTAGTCCGGCGGGCTAGAATCGCCGGCGCTCATGGCAAGCGTTGCGAAGGACGCGGTGTTCCTTATCGACGGCAGCGCGCAGTTCCATCGGGCGTACCACGCAATCCACGGCCTCGCCACGAGCCGTGGCCTGCCGTCGAACGCCACCTACGGCTTCACGACCATGTTGCGCAAACTGCTCGACGACTTCGATCCTCGCTACATCGGCATCAGCTTCGACCTCGAGGGCCGGACCTTCCGCCACGAGGAGTTCGCTGAATACAAGGCCCATCGTCCCCGGATGGACTCGGACCTGGCGGTGCAGATCCCCTACGTGCGGCGCGTCTGCGCGGCGTTCCGGATGCCGATCCTGGAGGCGCCTGGCTACGAGGCCGATGACGTGATCGCGACGCTGGCCACCCAGGCCGTCGCCTCGGGTCACAAGGTGGTCGTGGTGTCCGGCGACAAGGACCTGCTGCAGATGGTCGGCAGCGACGTGCTGGTGCTGAATCCGGGGCGCGAGGGCATGGGGGCGACGCTCTACGACCACGCCAAGGTCGAGGAGAAATGGGGCGTCCCGCCCGAGCGCGTCGTGGACGTGCTGGCCCTCGTCGGCGACGCGGTGGACAACGTCCCAGGCGTTCCGGGGATCGGCGAGAAGGGAGCGCGGGATCTGGTGCGGGAGTTCGGACCGATCGAGGAGGTGCTCGCCCACGCCGACGCCGTGAAACGGACGAGCTACCGTGAAGGCCTCAAGGCCCACAGCTCGGACGCCCTGCTCTCGAAACGCCTCGTGACGCTGCGCACCGACGCTCCAGTGGCCTTCGATCTCGAGACGCTGCGGAGGCGCGATCCCGACCTCGACGCGGCCTACGCGCTCTTCGGCGAGCTCGAGTTCGTCGCGCTCGCCAAGCAGTACGCTCCGGAACGGAAGGCGCCCGCGGCGGGAGAGCTGACGATCGCCCGGACCGATTCCGACGTACGGGACGCGGTGGCGAAGTGCGCCGCAGCCGCACAAGTCGGCGTCGCCCTGGTCGTCAGCTCTCGCGAGCCGATGCGCGCGACGATCGTCGGCCTGGCCCTCGCATGGGGCGAGGGTTCGTCCTGCTACGTTCCACTGGCCCGCAGTGCCTTCGATGCGGGAGAGCTGGATGCGAAGCGAGCCCTCACCGCGCTCCGGCCGCTCCTCGAAGGCGATCGGCCCGAGAAGCTCAGCGCCAACGCCAAACGCGATCACGTGGCGCTGGCATGCGCGGGCGTCGCGCTCGGGAGGGTGGCGTTCGACGCCGGAATCGCGGCGTACCTGCTGAACCCCGGCAAGCGCGCCTACAGCCTCGAGGACCTGTCGGTCGAATATCTCGGCGAGCGCGGCGCGCCGCCACTCGAGCCAGTCGGTGCCGAGCAGCCGCCCGCGGAGAGCCTGGCGGCGGCCGCCTGCGGAGAAGCGGTGACGGTCCTCCGCGCGAGCGGCGCGGTCCGGGCACGCCTCGAGACCGAGGGCCTTCAGCCGATCTTCGAGAGCATGGAGCTGCCGCTGGCCTTCGTGCTCGCGGAGATGGAGAAGGCCGGCGTCAAGGTGGACGTGGGGCTGCTTCGAACCATGAGCCTCGACATGGAGCGGCGGATCGCGGACCTCACGCGAGAGATCCACGCGCTCGCAGGACGCGAGTTCAACCTCAACTCACCGGTGCAGCTTCGCGACATCCTCTTCGCCGGCATGGGCCTCCAGTCCGGGAAGAAAACGGCCAAGACCCGCGCGATGTCCACGGCCGAGGATGTCCTCGAGGAGCTGGCGCTCACCCATGAGCTGCCGCGCAAGATCCTCGAGTACCGTGGCATCCAGAAGTTGAAATCGACGTACGTGGACGCCTTGCCCGCCTTGGTGCACGCCGAGACCGGCCGCATCCACGCTTCGTTCAACCAGACGGTCGCTGCGACCGGGCGGATCTCGTCGTCCGACCCCAACCTGCAGAACATCCCGATCCGGACCAGCGAGGGGCGGCGCATCCGCGAGGCCTTCGTCGCGGAGCCGGGCCACGTATTGCTCTCGGCGGACTACAGCCAGATCGAGCTTCGCGTGCTCGCCCACCTGTCGAAGGACGCCACCCTCGCCGACACCTTCCGGCGCGGGGAGGACGTTCATGCCCGCACCGCCCAGGAAGTGTTCGGCGCGCTGTCGGCGGTGCCCGAGGCGGAGCAGCGCCGCGTCGCGAAGATGATCAACTACGCCCTTTTGTACGGAAAGACCGCCTACACGTTGGCCCAGGACATCGGCGTGTCGAAGAAGGAGGCCGAGGCCTTCATCGCGACCTATTTCGCCCGCTATCCGGGCGTGAAGGGCTACATCGACGGCCTGGTGGAGGACGCGCGGCGCACCGGGACGGTCCGGACGCTGCTGGGGAGGCTGCGACGCCTGCCCGACCTTCAGGCCAAGAACTTCCAGGTCCGGATGGAGGCGGAGCGCCAAGCACGCAACACGCCGATCCAGGGCTCGGCGGCCGACTTGATCAAGAAGGCGATGATCGACCTGCATCGCGAGCTCGCCGAACGCCGCTTGGCCTCGCGCCTCGTGCTGCAGATCCACGACGAGCTGCTCCTGGAGGTGCCCGAGTCCGAACAGGGAGATGCCCTGGAACTCGTGAAGCGTGTCATGGAGAGCGCACTGGAGCTGGACGTGCCGCTCGTGGTCGACGCTCGGGTCGGGCGCAGCTGGGCCGCAGCGCATTGAGCGCCGTTCGTGGGCCGCGGGAAAAGCAGGTATCCTGTTACGGAAGGGGGTACCGATGACGAAGCAGCGATACGGTTTCGCGATGGCGCTCTTGCTCTTCGCCGGCACAGCCTCGGCTCACGACCACCTGGTCACGTCACGCGTCGCGGAAGAGCGTCTTCAGGAGGCGACGGCCGGTCGGCAGGCCGATCTGCTCGCACTCGACACGGTTCTGGCGTCTCCCCACGCCATCGGGGCGATCGAGGCCCTCGGTCAGGACGCGGCCCGGCTCCGGGCTTCAGTCGCCGCCCTCTCTGACGGCGAGCTCCGGGATCTCGCAGCCCGGGCGCAGCAGCTCCAAAGCGATCCGGCGGCGGGGCTCTCCGGCGACGTCAACCAGCTCCTCATCATCTTCCTGATCATCGCGATCGTGATACTGGTGCTGCAGGCGGTGGACTAGCTTCCGGAGCCCTTCTTGCCCCTATACGAGTACGAATGCGCGTCCTGCGGGACATTCGAGGTGATCCAGCGCTTCTCCGATCCCCCCCGGACCCGCTGCCCCAAGTGCGCCGGACGCGTGCAGAAGCTGCCGTCCGCCCCGGCGATCCAGTTCAAGGGCACGGGCTGGTACATCACTGACTACGCGCGCAAGAGCTCGAGCGAGGGCAAGAAGGCAGGCGAAACCACATCGACTCCCTCTACTGACGCCGCCGCTCCGGCCAAGGAGAAGGGCGGATCATCGGGCGGCACGTCCGGCAAGAAGGACTAGAGCTTCAGCTCGCGCAGGTACTGCCGGAACGCTCCACCCAGGTCGGGCCGCTTCAAGGCGAACTCCACGGTCGCCTTGAGGAACCCCAGCTTGTTGCCGGCGTCGTGACGCCGGCCTTCGAAGCGGCAGGCGTAGAGCGGACGGCGCTTCCGCAGAGCGCGCAGCCCGTTGGTGAGCTGGATCTCGCCGCCTTGGTCCCGAGGCGTGGTCTCGAGGGCGTCGAAGATGTCCGGCGTCAGGAGATAGCGGCCGATGATCGCGAGATCGCTGGGGGCATCCTGGGCCTTCGGCTTCTCCACCAGGTCGCGGATCTGGAAGACGCGGCCGCTGTCTCCCTCGGCCACCCCGTCGATCACGCCGTAGGCCGAGATCTCGTCCTTCGGCACCTGCTGCACCGCGATGACGGGGCCGCCATAGCGCTCGTGGACTTCGATCATCTGGCGCATGCAGGGCACGTCGCTGTCGATGATGTCGTCGCCGAGCATGACGGCGAACGCCTCGTCGCCCACGAGATGCTTCGCCATGAGCACTGCGTGGCCCAGGCCGAGGGTCTCTTTCTGCCGCACGTACGAGACGTCGATCATGTTGGAAATGGCACGGACCTGCTCCAGGAGCTCGGTCTTGCCGCGCTCCTCGAGGAGCTTCTCGAGCTCGTAGGAGACGTCGAAGTGGTCCTCGATGGCGTTCTTGCCGCGGCCCGTGACGATGATGATGTCGCTGAGCCCGGACGCCACCGCCTCCTCGATCACGTACTGGATGATCGGCTTGTCGACGAGCGGCAGCATCTCCTTGGGCTGCGCCTTCGTGGCCGGCAGGAAGCGCGTGCCCAGCCCGGCGGCGGGGAACACCGCCTTGCGGATCTTCGCCATGGGAGCGGGATGCTACCACGGCGCGCGTGCTATCCTCGCGCTCCCTCGGAGGCCGACGCCGCGTGCTGGACCGCCGTTTCGTCGTGGAGAACCGGGACCTCGTGCTCGAGATGCTGTCGAGCCGGGGCCAGACCCTCGGCGCGGGCGACCCGTGGACCCTCGACGCGCGGCGCCGCGAGCTGCTCCAGAGGGTCGAGGGTCTGCGCCACCGGCAGCGAGTGGTGGGTGAGGACATCGCCCGTCGGCAGAAGGCGAAGCAGGACGCCGCCAGCCTCAAGGCCGAGATGAAGGGCGTCGCAGACGAGGTCAAGCTTCTCGAAGCCGACCTGCAGCGCGTCGAGGTCGAGCTCGATGCCCTGCTCCTCACACTGCCGAACGTGCCGGACGCGAGCGTACCGGTCGGGAAGGACGCCGCGGCCAATGTCGAGGTGCGGCGCGTCGGCAAGCCAGAACGCTTCGCCTTCGCGCCCAAAGCGCACTGGGAGCTCGGGCCGGAGCTGGGCATCCTGGACTTCGAACGGGCAGCGCGCATCTCGGGGGCGCGCTTCGCGGTGCTGTGGGACCTGGGCGCGCGACTGGAGCGGGCGCTCGTTCAGTTCATGCTCGACCTGCATACGCGCGAGCGCGGCTATCGCGAGGTGCTGCCGCCGTACCTGGTCACGGCAGAGACCTTGACCGGAACCGGGCAGCTTCCCAAGTTCGAGAGCGATCTTTTCAAGACTCGGGCCGGCGACCGAGACCTGTATCTGATCCCCACCGCCGAGGTCCCGGTGACGAACCTGCACCGCGACGAGATCCTCGAGGCGCACGATCTGCCGCGGAAGTACGCGGCGTTCACACCGTGCTTCCGCTCCGAGGCCGGCTCCTACGGCAAGGACGTGCGCGGGCTGATCCGCCAGCACCAGTTCCACAAGGTGGAGCTCGTGAAGCTCACCACCCCCGAGACGTCGATGGCCGAGCTCGAGGCGATGGTCGAGGATGCCGAGGAAGTGCTGAAGCGGCTGTCGCTGCCGTACCGCGTGGTCGTGCTGTCGACAGGCGACATGGGCTTCGCCTCGGCCAAGACCTATGACATCGAGGTGTGGCTGCCGGGGCAGGACGCCTACCGGGAGATCAGTTCCTGCTCGAACTGCACGGACTTCCAGGCGCGGCGCGCGAACCTGCGCTACCGTCCCGAGGCCAGGGCCAAGCCGCGCTTCGTCCACACGCTGAACGGCAGCGGACTGGCGGTCGGCCGGACACTCATCGCGATCCTGGAGAACGGCCAGCAGGCCGACGGCTCGGTCGTTGTTCCCGAGGCGCTGCGCTCCTACCTCGGGACGGATCGCCTCAGCAAGCCTTAGGTCAGCCGATGAGCATCGCGTCGCCGTAGCTGTAGAAGCGGTAGCCGAGGCGAATGGCCTCGGCGTATGCGGCGAGGACGCGCTCGCGACCGGCGAAGGCAGCGACCAGGAGCAGCAGCGAAGAACGCGGCAGGTGGAAGTTCGTGATGAGGGCGTCGGTCGCTTTGAAACGAAAGCCCGGAACGATCACGCAATCGGTCTCTCCGGCGCCGGCCTCCACACGACCGTCCGCGCGCGCCCGCGTCTCCAGCGCGCGTACTGTCGTCGTGCCCACGCAAACGACGCGACTGCCCCGACGCCGCGTAGCGGCGATCCGGTCCGCGGTCTCGTCGGGAATCACGAACGGCTCGGGCTCCACGCGGTGGTCCTCCACGTCGTCGACCTTCACCGGCCGGAAGGTGCCGGGGCCCACGTGCAGCACGACCTCCGCGTGATGGACGCCGCGGGCGGCGAGCCGCTCGAGGAGCGCCGTGGTGAAATGCAGGCCGGCGGTGGGGGCCGCGACGCTGCCGCGCTCGCGAGCGTAAACGGTTTGATAGCGCGCGCGATCCTCCTGCCGGTCCGGCCGCGTGACGTACGGGGGCAGGGGCGTGTGGCCGCGCCTCTCGATCGCCTCCCATAGGTCTCCGGCGGCCTCGAGGCGCACGCGGCGCCGCGCGTCGGCGCCATAGGGCGAGGACAGCACCTCGACGCTCAGATCCGAGCCGACCCGCACCGCATCCCCGGCTCTGAGGCGGCGACCTGGGCGCACGAGCGCTTCCCATTCACCGCCTTCGGTGAGGGCTCGGAGCAGCAGGACCTCGACCCGCCCGCCGCTGCCAGGGCGTTTCCCCAAGAGCCGGGCGGGGAAGACGCGGCTCCGGTTCACGACGAGCAGATCGCCCGGCCGCAGCAGGGCCGGGAGGTCGTCGAAAAAATGGTGGCGGAGAGCGCCGCTGTCGCGGTCCAGGACCAGGAGCCGCGAGGCAGCGCGGTCGGCGAGCGGCTGCTGTGCGATCCGCTCGGGCGGGAGCACGTAGTCGAATTCCGCGGTCTTCAGAACAGCTTCTTCTGCGGGCCCGTGGCGCCGTTCGCGGGAAGCTCCCGGCTGAAGTGCTCGTAGGCGCGCCGCGTCGCGACGCGTCCGCGCGGCGTGCGGTCGAGAAATCCGATCTGCAGGAGATAGGGCTCGTAGATGTCCTCGATGGCGTCGGGCTCCTCGCTGATCGCAGCGGCCAGGGCATTCACGCCCACCGGACCGCCGCCGAACTTGTCGAGGATGGTGAGCAGCAGCTTGCGGTCCACTTCGTCGAAGCCGTGCTCGTCCACCTCGAGGAGCTTGAGGGCGTCCTTGGCGACGGCCACGGTGATCACGCCCTGCGCGCGCACCTGGGCGAAGTCGCGGACGCGGCGCAACAGGCGGTTCGCAATGCGCGGCGTGCCGCGGCTGCGCGCGGCGATCTCGCGTCCTCCCTCCGCCTCCATCGGCACCTCGAGGATGCGCGCGGAACGGCTGACGATGCGCTCGAGGTCCTGCTGCGTGTAGAAGTCGAGGCGGTGGACGATCCCGAAGCGGCCTCGCAGCGGCGCCGTCAGCAGGCCGGCGCGCGTGGTGGCGGCCACGAGCGTGAAGGGCTTGAGCGGGATCTTCATCGAGCGCGCTCCCGGGCCGGTGCCGATCATCAGGTCGAGGCTGCCGTCCTCGAGGGCGGGGTAGAGGATCTCCTCCACCTTGGCGTCGAGGCGGTGGATCTCGTCGATGAAGATCAGCTCGCGCTCCTCGAGCGCGGTGAGCAAGGCGGCGAGGTCGCCCGCGCGCTCGATGATCGGCCCGGCCGTGGCCTTGATCGGGACGGAGAGCTCGGCGGCGATCACGTAGGCCAGGCTGGTCTTGCCGATGCCGGGCGGGCCGAACAGCAGCACGTGGTCCAGCGCCTCGCCTCGCGAGCGTGCCGCCTCGATGGCCACGCGCAGGTTCTCCACCACCTGCGCCTGTCCCACGTACTCCTCGAGACGCCGCGGCCGCAGCGACTGGTCGAAGCCGAGGTCGTCGTCGGTGGGGCGGCTGGTCACGATGCGGGAGGCGTTCACGCGCTGAGCTTAACGCCCCGAGAGCACCCGCAGCGAGCGGCGCAGCAGGTCCTCGAAGCGGCCCTCGGGCTGGACGTCGAGCGCCCGCGACACGCCTCTTTCCGCCTCGGGCCGCGAGTAGCCCAGGTTCGCGAGGGCGGAGACCAGGTCGTCCTTCATCGTGTGCGGTGGCACCGCCACGGGCTCCTCCGGGCCGCTGAGCACGGCCGGCATCTTCTCCTTCAGCTCGAGGGCGAGCCGCTCCGCTGTCTTCTTGCCGACGCCCGGGATCCGGACCAGGCGCGCCACGTCGCTCTTGCGCAGGGCTTCCACGAGCTCCGGCGCTTCGATGCCCGAGAGGATGTTGCAGGCCAGCTTCGGCCCGACGCCCGAGACCTCGATGAGACGCTGGAACAGCAGTTCCTCGGTCTCCGTGGCGAAGCCGAAGAGCTGCAGCGCGTCCTCCCGCACGTGCGTGAACGTGCGCAGGCTCGTCTCGGCGCCCTCGTCGGGCAGCTTGTAGAAAGTCGAGACCGGGATCGCCACGCGATAGCCCACGCCCTGGACGTCGAGCACGGCCTCCTGAGGCGACTTGCGGAGGATGCGACCGCGGAGCTGCGCGATCACCCGCGCCTCCGCGCGCGTTGCGCACCGGTGTCCTCCGCGGAGAGCGCGGGGACCGGCGAATGGCTGCGGCACGCGAGGCACAGCGCGAGGGCCAGGGCGTCGGCCGCATCCCCCGGGGGCTGGTCGAGGGCGAGGCCGAGGAGGCGGGAGACCATCATGGCCACCTGACGTTTCTCCGCCCTGCCGAAGCCGACGACCTGAACCTTGACGGTGGCGGGCGGAAAGGCGTGGACCGGCAGGCCGGCCTGGGCGCCAGCGAGCAGCAGCGCGCCCCGAACGTGGCCGAGCACCAGCGCGCTCCGCGTGTTGACGGCGTGGAACACGTCCTCGACCGCCAGCGCCTCCGGTCGGTGGCGCGCGATCACGCTCAGTAGCCCGTCGTGAAGGTAGCGGAGCTTTTCGGGGAGCGTGAGGCGTGGGCTTGGCGCGAGCACGCCGGCCTCGATCAGGGCATGGCGCCGGCCGTCGCTCTGGATGGCGCCCCACCCGGTACGGAGCGAGCCGGGGTCGACGCCCAGCAGGATCATGCCGCGCTCATTCTAGCCACGAGCGCGGCGGGGCGGGACCTAGCCCGCGGCCGCGGCCTCCATCTCCTTCTCGGAGATGTCGAAGTTGGCCCACACGTTCTGCACGTCGTCGTGATCCTCGAGGGCCTCCATCAGCTTGAGCATCTGCTGGGCCTTGGCGCCCTCGAGCGGGATGTGGTTGTCAGCATACTTGCCGACCTCGGCCGAATCGGGCTCGATCCCGGCGTCCTTGATCGCCTTCACCACGGCTTCGTAGTCGTGCTGGGTCGTGTAGACCTCGAACACCTCGCCCTCGGTCTTGATGTCCTCGGCTCCGGCCTCGAGGGCGATCTCCATCAGCTTGTCCTCGCTGGTCTTGGAGGTGGAGATGGCGATATAGCCCTTCGACTTGAACAGGTATGCAACGCTGCCGCCGCCGAGGTTGCCGCCGTTTTTCGTGAAGATGTGGCGGATCTCGCTGACCGTGCGGTTTCGGTTGTCGGTGGAGCCCTCCACCAGGATCGCCACGCCGCCCGGTCCGTAGCCCTCGAGCATGAGCTCCTCGTACGTGGACCCCTCGAGCTCGCCGGTGCCCTTCTGGATCGCCCGCTTGATGTTGTCCGCGGGCATGTTCACCGCCTTGGCCTTGTCGACCGCGGTGCGCAGACGCGGGTTTGCGTTTGGATCGCCGCCGCCGATGCGGGCGGCGATGGTCATCTCACGGATCAGCTTGGTGAAGACCTTGCCCCGCTTCGCGTCGAGGGCGCCCTTCTTGTGCTTGATCGTGTGCCATTTGGAGTGACCGGACATCGTGAGTCTCCTGTGCGACGGGCCGAACGCGAAGTCTAGCAGAGCGGCGCGGGCAAAAAAAAGCCCCGGTGCGATCTTCGCACCGGGGCGATTCGTGATGAGTGAGAAATCCCGGCAACGTCCTACTCTCCCACCAGGCTTCCCTGGCAGTACCATCGGCGCTGGAGGGCTTAACGGCCGTGTTCGGAATGGGAACGGGTGTGACCCCTCCGCCATGGTCACCGGGATGGAACTTGTCAAGAAAGCCGAAGGTCCGAAATGAAGGCGTTTCGCGAAGGCCGACCCGTCAGGGTCGTGTTTCGAACACTGTAAACATCATGGTCAAGCCTCACGATCGATTAGTACCCGTAAGCTGAGAGCCTGTGCTTTCGCTCGGCTCTTACACCTCGGGCCTATCAACCTCGTCGTCTGCGAGGGATCTTTAGGCAGGTTACCCTGCGGGAGACATCATCTCGAGGCAGGTTTCACGCTTAGATGCTTTCAGCGTTTATCCCAACCGAACTTAGCTACCCAGCTGTGCCGCTGGCGCGACAACTGGTGCACTAGAGGTTCGTCCATCCCGGTCCTCTCGTACTAAGGACAGGCCCTCTCAAGTCTCCTGCGCCCACAACAGATAGGGACCGAACTGTCTCGCGACGTTCTAAACCCA
>Ga0075428_100007225_pt1 | contig 12300 bp, 10 predicted proteins | sample RhiMetdeltSRZDD2_FD_75291 | JGI IMG/M metagenome (GOLD analysis project Ga0075428, IMG submission 75291) | Populus rhizosphere microbial communities from Tennessee, USA - Rhizosphere MetaG P. deltoides SRZDD2 | ecosystem: Host-associated > Plants > Roots > Rhizosphere > Soil | place: USA...
ACATCGACGCCGCCCTCGAGATGGCCGCGCGGGTCCCGGCGGCACGCCTCGGTGGCGCGGTCGAGGTACGACCCAGCGAGACCTATTGGTAACGGCGGTCGAGCAGGTCTTCCGCGACGAGTGGGGACGCGTCCTCGCCGCCCTGATCGGCTTCCTCGGCGACTTCGATTTCGCCGAGGAGGCCGCTCAGGAGGCATTCGCGGTCGCCGCCGAGCGCTGGCCGCAGGACGGCGTCCCGCCGAACCCGCCGGCGTGGCTCGTGACGACTGCGCGCAATCGCGCGATCGACCGCATCCGCCGCGATCGCACGCTCGCCGCGAAGACGCGCCTGCTGGACGTCCCCGAACCGGTCGAGGACGAGGTGGACGAGACGACGATCCCGGACGAGCGGCTCGAGCTCCTCTTCACCTGCTGCCATCCCGCGCTCGCACTCGATGCGCAGGTCGCGCTCACCCTGCGGACGCTCGGAGGGTTGACGACCGAGGAGATCGCGCGCGCCTTCATCGTCCCCGACGAGACGATGGCCAAGCGGCTCACGCGCGCGAAGGGAAAGATCAAAGCGGCCGGAATCCCCTTCCGCGTCCCGCCCGCCCATCTGCTTTCCGAGAGAATCGCCGCCGTCCTCGCGGTCGTCTACCTCATCTTCAACGAGGGGTACGGCGGCCGTACCGACCTCGCCGCGGAGGCGATCAGGCTCGGGCGCGCTCTTGCCGAGCTCATGCCGGACGAGCCGGAGGCGCACGGCCTCCTGGCCCTGATGCTCCTGAACGACGCTCGCCGCGACGCTCGCTTCGCGGGGGAGACGGTCGTCCTGCTCCGCGACCAGGATCGTTCACTCTGGGATGCCGGCGAGCTCGCCGACGGACGGGCGGAGCTCGAGCGCGCGCTGGCCCTCGGTGGACGCGGCTCCTACGTGCTGCAGGCCGAGATCGCCTCGCTGCACGTCGACGACCCTCCCGACTGGGTCCGCATCGCTGGCCTCTACGGACAGCTGGCGCGCCTCACCGATTCCCCGGTCGTCGAGCTCAACCGCGCCGCGGCGCTGGCCGAGGCCGGCGATGTCGAGGACGCGCTGGCTCTGGTCGACCGCCTCGACCTCGACCCCTACCACTACCTGCACGCGACGCGCGGCGAGCTTCTGCGGCGCCTCGGCCGGACCGACGATGCCCGGACGAGCTACCAGCGTGCGCTTGAGCTGGTGCATGCGGACGCCGAGCGGCGCTTCCTGGAGGAGCGCCTGGAGGGGCTCGGCTAGCTTCAGCGCTGGTGGGTGCGGGGCACCCTCTCCGTCAGGCCGGAACCGGAGCGGAGGGGTGCGGGGGAGGCTCGTGCGCGCCCTCGCCCTGGTCCTCGGCGTGGTAGGACGCCAGCAGCTGCTCCTCGCGCTTCTTCTTCGGGAAGAACATCGCCACGAGCGCCGCGCCGGCGAGGACGGCGATGATGCCGGCCAGGTACGCCCAGCGGTCCCCATCGAGGAACGCGGTTTTCGCGCCGGAGATGATCTGGCTCGCGCGCGCCGGGTAGCGTCCGGCGATCGACTCGGCACCGTCGAACGATTTGGTCAATTGGTTCTCGACGCTTGCGTTGATGTGCGCACCGGACTGGCTGATCAACGTCCCGGCCGCGGCTGCATACCCGGCGGTCAGAAGCGCGCCGAAGATCGACTGCATGACCGCTCCCCCGAGATCACGCTGAAGGTCAGCGGTGCCCGATGCCATCCCCACCCGTTTCACCGGAACCGATCCCGTGAGCGAGTGTGAGGCGGGCGTGCCTGCGAGCCCGACGCCGATTCCGACGAACGCGTAACCGAGCGCCACCCTCCAGTAGCCGATGTTCTCCTTCCACAGCAGCAACATCGTCAGAAACCCGGCGAGGACGAAGACGTAGCCGAACAGGAGAGTGAAGCGCGCGCCGCGCGCCTCGACGATCTTGGCCGATCGCGGCGCCACCAGCACCATGCAGATCGCGGCCGGCAGGATCGCGATGCCCGCGTCGAGCGTGGAGTAACCGAGCACGTTCTGGAGGAATTGCTGCCCGATGAACATGGCGCCCATCAGCGAGCCGAACACGATGATCCCCGCGCACGCGGCAACCCAGAACGTCGGTCGGGCCGCGACCACGAGGTCGTAGAGCGGATTCTTCGCCCGCCGTTCGCGTACGTAGAAGAGCGCTAGCCCGACGACCGCGCCGATCGAGAGGGCGACCGTGAGCGTCGTCGCGTTCGGAACCGGAGCGAAGTTGATCGCGAGGATCAACGCGCCCACGACGGCGAGCGAGAGGATTCCGCCGAGGTTGTCGACAGGCTCGCTGCCCTCGTTTACGTGCGCCGGTACGTAGCGCCAGGCAAGAACGATCGCGACCACGGCGAGCGGCAGCGTCAGCAGGAAGACGGACCCCCAGTAGAAGTGCTCGAGCAGAAGGCCGGAGAAGAGCGGACCAAGCGCCGCGATCGCGCCGCCGAGGCCCGACCACAGGGCGATCGACTTCGTCCTGCCGGCGCCCGGCGCCCACAGGGCGGTGATAAGGGCCAGTGTCGTCGGAAAGGCCATTCCCGCCGCGAGCCCGCCCCCGATGCGCGCCAGCACGAGCACGATGTCCGAGGGCGCGACCGCCGCAAGCACGGACATCGGAATCGCGAGAACGGTGCCCAAGAGGAGCAGCATCTTCCGCCCGTACCGATCGCCTAGCGCGCCGAGCCATAGCACCGAGCACGCGAGCCCGAGGGAGTAGCCCACCGCGATCATGTCGAGCGTCGTCTGCCCCGAGTCGAAGTGCGCTCCGATCGAGGGGAGGGCGACGTTCGCGACCGACAGGTTGAGGTTCGCGACCGCGGCTACGAGGATGAGCGAGATGAGGACGAGACCGGCTCGCGGCGGAGCCGCCGGCGCGACAGTCTTCTCGCCCCCCGTCATCGGCCTAGGACGGAACGGCCGTGGAGCGCGATGGTGCCCGAGGGACGAACGGATGCAGCTCGTCCGGCCCCGGCTGAACGACGCCGTAGCTCGACTCCGGGACCTCGTTCCAGGCCCCGGGAAGGTCACGAAGCGGCTCGGAGACTACGAGCCGCGCCTCGTCCGACACCTGCGCGAGTACCTCGACCTCGGGGTGGAGCTGGCGCAGCGTCGGCACGTCCGTCGAGTAGAACAAGGTCCGCGAATCGCGCTCGGTCGAGTAGCGGAAGCCCCAGATCCGCTCGCCGTTCGTGGTCGCGACCGTCATCTGGATCGGATGCTCGACCCCGTGGGCACGGCCGGTCTCCTCGATGAAACCGACGGCGCCTTCTACCGCTCGCGGCGGGTCGTCCTCGAGCCCGAACGTCAGTGCGAGGAAGAAGAAGACCTCGGAGTCGGTCGACCCCTCGATCGACGAGTAGAGCGACGGATCGACGGCCTCGGTCAGATCTCGCTTGACCGTGTGGAACTCACGGATCAGCCCGTTGTGCATCCACAACCAGCGCCCGTGGCGGAACGGATGGCAGTTCGTCTGCTGGATGGCGGTGCCCGACGAGGCGCGGATGTGCGCGAACACGAGCGGCGACTCGATGTGCTGGGCGAGCTCACGCAAGTTGCGGTCGTTCCAGGCCGGCTCGACGCTGTGGAACACGCCGGGCGTGTCACCGAGGCCGTACCAGCCGACGCCGAACCCGTCGCCGTTGGTCGTCTCGGCGCCCAGCTTGGAATGGAGGCTCTGGTCGATCAGCGAGTGCTCCGGCTTGTAGAGGATGTTGTCGATCCGGATGGGCGAGCCGTAGTAGGCGAGCCAGCGGCACATGTCGTCTCCTTTCTCGCGGGGAGGTAGAGATTGTTGACCGATCACGGGCGGCCGGCATCGTCCCGATCGGGTGAGTGTGGTTCGGTCGAGGGCTCGGCGCACACCGTTCATCCGAACCGGGTGATTACAGGACAAGCTTGGCGGGATAGCTTCCGACAGCAGCCCCAGGAGCACCTAGGAGCACACAGAGCACGAAGGGAGAGCTTCCGAACCATGGCGGACAAGGGACAGTCCCACAAGACTGACGTTCTCGTCATCTTCGGGATCACGGGCGACCTGGCCAAGGTGATGACCTTCCGCTCGCTCTATCGGCTCGAGCGCCGTGGCCTGCTCGACTGTCCGATCGTCGGAGTTGCTGTGGACGACTGGACGGTGGACCAGCTCGTCGAGCGGGCGCGCGAGTCGATCGTCGGCACGGGCGAGCAGCTCGACGAGGATGTGTTCGGGCGACTCGCCGCGAGGTTGTCGTACGTGCAGGGGGACTTCGCGGACGATGCGACGTACGGTCGCGTCGCGAAAGCGATCGAGGGCAAGAAGACGCCCGTCTTCTATCTCGAGATTCCGCCGTTCCTCTTCGCGACCGTCATCAAGGGGCTCGCAGAGGCGGGCCTCACGAAGACGGCGCGGGTCGTCGTCGAGAAGCCGTTCGGGCATGACCTCGAGTCGGCGCGTGCGCTGGCCGAGGAGCTCCATCAGTACGTCGACGAGTCCCAGCTGCTCCGGATCGACCACTACCTCGGGAAGATGGGGACCCGGGAGATCGTCTTTCTGCGATTCGCGAACGCGATGCTGGAGCCGATCTGGAGCCGGAACTACGTCTCGTCCGTCCAGATCACGATGGCCGAGGACTTCGGCGTCGAGGACCGCGGGCACTTCTACGACCCGGTCGGGGCGTTGCGCGACGTCGTCGTCAACCACCTCATGCAGGTGGTCTCACTGTGCGCCATGGAAGCGCCTGCGCGAGGTGACCCGCAGACCGTGAAGGACGCCCAGGTATCCCTCTTCCGCGCCGTGAAAGAAGCCGATCCCGCGCACTACGTCCGCGGCCAGTACGACGGATATCGCTCGATCGACGGCGTTGCGCCCGACTCGACGACGGAGACGTTCGCGGCTCTCCGACTCGAGATCGAGAACTGGCGCTGGGCCGGCGTCCCCTTTTTCATCCGTGCCGGCAAACGCCTCCCGGTCACGCAAACCGAGCTTCGGCTCGTGTTCAGGCACCCCCCGAACCTGGGCTTCGGCCTCTTCGACCACGCAGTCGAGCCGAATCAGCTGGTCGTGAAGCTCGACCCATCCACCGGAGTCAGGGTCGTCTTCGAGGCGCACCGCGCGGACGGGACGGGCCCGATCGAGCTCGACATGGAGTTCGGGGCCGAGGGGGGCGAAGGCCCGACGCCCTACGAGGTCCTGCTGCACGCGGCAATGGTCGGTCAGGTGCTGCCCTTCACGAGGCAGGATGCGGTCGAGGAGACGTGGCGAGTCATGCAGCCGCTTCTCGACTCGCCCCCACCGGTGCATCCGTATGCGCCGGGCTCGTGGGGGCCGAAGGAGGCCGAGGAGCTCGTCGCCGGGCAGGGCCGCTGGCACGAACCCTGGATCGCGGGATGAGCAAGGCCGCAACCGAGGACGGTCTCGCGCTCCAGAGCGCCGCGGCGCCCTCGCCGTTCCCGCCGATCGCCGACTACGCGTTCCTGTCGAACTGTCACACGGGCGCGCTCCTCGCACCGGACGGCGCGATCGACTGGTTGTGCGTACCTGCGTTCGACGCGCCGAGCGTCTTCGGCAGCCTGCTCGACCGCGAGGCGGGCTTCTTCCGGTTCGGCCCGTTCGGGATCAACCATCCCGCCTCACGCCATTACGACACCGGGACGAACGTGCTCGTGACGACCTGGAAGACGCCTTCGGGCTGGATCGTCGTCCGTGACGCGCTGACGATGGGGCCGCGGACGCACGAGGACGAGATCACGCCGCACACGCGGCCGCCGGCCGATGACGACGGCGACCATATGCTCGTCCGGACAGTCGAGTGCCCAGAGGGCACTGTCGAGCTCGAGCTCGTGTGCGAGCCGGTATTCGACTACGGTCGCACGGCAGCCGAATGGACGTTGGTGGATGGGGGCAGGGCGGCGGCCGACGCGACCGGCGCCGGCCAGACGATTCGCCTTGTATCCGACCTGGCCCTGGGGATCGAAGGGGGCCGGGTCCGCGGACGGCACGTCCTCGCCGAGGGCGACCGCGCGTACTGCGCGCTCTCCTGGGCAGAAGGGCTGGACGCGCCAAAGGACGTCGAAGAGGCGGAAGCGAGGATGGCCGCGACGAGCAACTTCTGGCGCGACTGGCTGAGCAGGGCCCGGATTCCCGACCACCGGTTCCGGGAGCCGATCCAACGCTCCGCCCTCGCGATCAAGGGGTTGACCTATATGCCGACGGGGGCGACCGTGGCCGCGCTGACGACATCGCTGCCGGAGACACCTGGGGGCGAGCGCAACTGGGACTACCGCTACACGTGGATGCGCGACGCGACCTTCACGCTGCAGGCGCTGCACTGGCTTAACCTCGACTGGGAGGCCGACGAGTTCATGCAGTTCGTGGCGGACATCCAGCCGACCGAGGACGGCTCGCTGCAGATCATGTACGGGATCGACGGCAGGCGCGACCTCTCCGAGGCGACCCTGGACCACCTCACCGGCTACGCCGGGGCGCGACCGGTACGAGTCGGAAACGGCGCCTTCGACCAGCGCCAGAACGACGTCTTCGGCGCGGTGCTCGACTCGATCCACCTGCACACGCGACGCAGTGCTCGGCTCCCAAGGCGGCTCTGGCCAATCGTCCAATCTCAGGCCGAGTGCGCCACCAAGGTATGGCGCGAGCCGGATCAGGGAATCTGGGAGGCCCGCGGAGCGCCCCAGCACTACGTCTCCTCGAAGCTGATGGGCTGGGTCGCCCTGGACCGGGCCGCGATGCTGGCCGAGACTCGCGGCGACCCTGAGCAAGCCGCGACCTGGCGAGCGACCGCCGAAGAGATTCGAGCCGACATCCTGGAGCATGGCGTGTCGGACCGCGGAGTCCTCCGTAAGCACTACGACACCGACTCGCTCGATGCCTCAGTGCTGCTCTCCGCCATCTTCGACTTCCTTCCCGGTGACGACGAGCGCCTGCGCGCGACCGTAAAGGCGATCGCCGAAGAGCTGACCGAGAGCGGCTTCGTCCTCCGGTATCGAACAGACGAGACGGACGACGGGCTCTCGGGCAAGGAGGGCACGTTCCTCATCTGTTCGTTCTGGCTCGTGTCGGCCCTCGCAATCGTCGGCGAGCTGCAGCAGGCGCGCGACCTGATGGAGCGCCTGCTGCGGGTCGCGTCACCGCTCGGCCTCTACGCCGAGGAGTTCGACGCCGATACCGGCAGCCATCTCGGCAACTTTCCGCAGGCCTTCTCACACCTGGCGCTGCTCGAGGCGGCCGCCAGGATCATGGTCCCCGAAATCATGGCGCAGTACTGAACCCCGTATGCCGAGGAGGAGACGATGGACGCCTACGACGTGATCATCATCGGAACGGGCGCCGGCGGCGGGACGCTCGCGCGGCATCTCGCCCCTTCCGGCAAGCGGATTCTGCTGCTCGAACGCGGCGACTGGCTTCCGCGCGAGCCGCAGAACTGGCTCGCGCAGGATGTGTTCGTCGAGAACCGGTACGTCTCGGAAGACACCTGGTACGACGCAGATGGCAACCCGTTCCAGCCGCAGATCCACTACTTCGTCGGAGGGGCCACCAAGCTCTACGGGGCCGCGCTCTACCGGCTCCGTGAAAAGGACTTCGGCGAGCTTCGCCACCACGACGGCATTTCGCCGGCCTGGCCGATCTCGTACGACGACCTCGAGCCGTACTACACCCAGGCCGAGCAGATGTACCAGGTGCACGGAGCCCGCGGCGAGGACCCGACGGAGCCTCCCGCCAGCGCGCCGTACCCATACCCGGCCGTGTCGCACGAGCCGCGGATCCAGCAGCTCGCCGACCAACTCGCCGCGGCCGGCCACCAGCCGTTTCACGCGCCCTGCGGGATTCTCCTCGACGAGCCGAACATGCCCTACAGCACCTGTGTGCGGTGCGCCAACTGCGATGGGTTCCCCTGTCCGGTGCACGCCAAGGCCGACGCGGAGGTCCTCGGCGTGCGGCCGGCCCTCGAGCACGACAACGTCACGCTGCTGACGAATGCGAAGGCGGTCAAGCTCGAGACGAACCCGGCCGGCAGCGCGGTCACGGGCGTCGCCGTCGAGCACAATGGCGCAACGGAGACCTACGCCGGCGATCTCGTCGTCGTTGCCTGCGGCGCGGCGAACACGGCCCGGTTGCTACTCGAGTCCGCGAGCGACAAGCACCCGAACGGACTCGCGAACGGCTCCGATCAGGTCGGGCGCAACTTCATGTACCACGACAGCGTGGCCGTGCTCGCGCTGTCGCGGGAGGAGAACCCGACCGTGTATCAGAAGACGCTCGGGCTGAACGACTTCTACTTCGGCAGCGACGAGTTCGAGTATCCGATGGGGAACCTCCAGATGGTCGGCAAGTCGCAGTCGCCCATGTTCCGGGGCGAGAAGCCGGGGGAGACCAAGCTTGCACCCGGCTGGACGCTGGAGAAGGTCGCTCGCCACGCGATCGACTTCTGGCTCTCGACCGAGGACTTGCCCCGCTCCGACAACCGCGTCAGCCTCGACGGCGACGGCAACTTCACGATCAGCTATACGGAGACGAACGCCGAGGCGAAGAAGCAGCTCTACAACAAGCTTCGGTCGCTGCTCGGCGACCTGGACATGAACCCAGGCCATCTCTTTCACCGCTTCATGTACATGAAGACCGAGATCCCGGTCGCCGGGTGCGCACACCAGGCGGGGACGTGTCGCTTCGGGCACGATCCCGCGACCTCGGCGCTCGACGTCAACTGCAAGGCGCACGAGCTCGACAACCTGTATGCCGTCGACACCAGCATCTTCCCGAGCATCGGCGCCGTGAACCCGGCCCTCACGGCCATGGCCAACTCGCTTCGGGTTGGCGACCACCTCCTCGAGCGGATGGCGTGAACCAGCGCGATGTCGGGATTCCCCCATCGGGCGAGCAGTTCGAGATCGCGTTTGGGGACCACCGTGCCGTGGTGGTCGAGGTGGGCGGCGGGCTGCGCTCCTACTCGGTTGCCGATCGAGATGTGCTCGATGGTTACGGGCTCGACGAGCAGTCCACGTCGGGCCGCGGCCAGGTCCTCGCTCCCTGGCCGAACCGGCTCGAGGACGGCAGCTACGAGTTCGAGGGCGGCAGGCACCAGCTCGCCCTCACCGAGCCGGAGCGATCGAATGCGATCCACGGCCTCGTTCGCTGGGCGACCTGGCGCGCCGGCGAGCATGAGCGCCATCGCGTCGTGATGGAGCACGTCGTCCACACCCAGCCCGGCTACCCCTTCACGCTCGGTCTCTCGGTCGAGTACGCGCTCGGAGAGACAGGACTGTCGGTCCGCACGGCGGCACGCAACCTCGGTACCGAGGCCTGTCCCTACGGGTGCGGACACCACCCGTACCTGACGGTCGGAACCGCCACGATCGACACTCTCGAGCTGCAGGTGCCTGGCCGTCGCGTCCTGATCTCCGACGAGCGCAGTCTGCCGACGGGCTCCGAGGTCGTCGAGGGAACCGAGTACGACTTCCTCGCCCCAACGATCATTGGCGCCACGAGTCTCGACAACGCGTTTACCGACCTCGAACGCGACGACGACGGACAGGCGCGCGTGCGGCTCCGAGACCCCGACGGCGACTCCGCCGAAACGCTGTGGATGGACGAGAGCTACCGCTACGTGATGCTCTTCACGGGCGACACCCTCCCCGACGTGAACCGGCGCAGCCTCGCGGTCGAGCCGATGACCTGTCCGCCCAATGCTTTTCGCACGGGCGAAGCGGTGATCCGGCTCGAGCCAGGTCAGGCGGCGACGAGCGCATGGGGGATCACGCCGTCGTGAGCCCCGGTACCGGACGCCCGCTGGTCCTGATCCTCGGTGGTGGGTTCGGGGGAGTCGGAGCAGCGCAGAAGCTGAAGGACGCCGATGCCGACGTCGTGCTCATCGACCGGCACGACTACCACACTTTTCAGCCGCTGCTCTACCAGCTCGCCACCGGCCTGCTCGACATGACTGGAGTCGGCCACTCGCTCCGTGACCTCCTGGAGCGCCACGACAACACGACGCTCCACAAGGCAGCCGTGACGGGGATCGACCTCGACGCGCGCCGGGTCATCCTCGAGGGCATGCCGCCGACCACGTACGACTACCTGGTTCTCGGCCTCGGCGCCGAGGTCAACTTCTTCGGCACCGACGGAGCCGCGGAGAACGCATTTCCGATGTACACGCTGCCTCACGCAATCCGCCTTAAGTCTCACATTCTCGAGCGCTGGGAGGCCGCCGACCGCGATCCGAGCCTCGTCGCGGACGGCGCGCTGAACGTCGTGGTCGTGGGCGGGGGCCCAACCGGGATCGAGACGGCTGGCGCCGTCGCCGAGCTCTACCGCGGGGACTTCTCCCGCGACTACAGAAACGTGAGTCAGGATGACGCGCGGGTGACACTGGTCGAGGCCGGCCCCGAGCTTTTCCCGATGTTCAAGCCCAAGCTGCGGGAGTACGCCACGAAGGCGCTCGAGGATCGAACCGTCGAGGTGAAGACCGGCTCCCTCGTCGCATCGGTTTCTCCGACACGCGTCACGCTGAAGACCGGCGAGGAGTTGAAGGCCCACACGCTCGTGTGGGGTGCGGGGCTCCAGGGCAACGAGCTCGTTCAGTCGCTGGGGATCGAGCTCGAGCGCGGGAACCGCATCGCAGTCGGGCCCGAGCTCACGCTCTCCGACTATCCGGAGGTGTACGTGGTCGGGGACGTGGCCGCGATTACCGACGCCAAGACCGAGCAGTTGCTGCCCCAGCTCGGATCGGTCGCACTCCAGTCGGGAGAGCACGCGGGGGAGACGATCGCCCGCAGGATCGAAGGCAAGGACGTGAAGCCGTTCGAGTACCGCGACAAGGGGACGATGGCGACGATCGGCCGCGGCGCGGCGGTCGTGCAGTTCCTCCGCGGCCGGACTATGACCGGCCTGAAAGCACAGGCCGCCTGGGGCACCGTCCACCTCGCTTTGCTCCCGACAAACGAGGACCGCGCGAAGGCGGTCGTCGACTGGGTGGGAGCCGCGTTCACGCACCAGCGGACGGGCCGGATCACCGTGGAGGACGAGTAGGCCAACGCGACCGTCCTGGGCCTCGGACGGCGCGGGCCGATGACGGCTTAATCAGAGGATCGCGATGGGGTTGAGCGGCGAGCCGGTCCCACCGGCGATTCGCAAAGGCGCGGCTACGAAGAAGAACTCCCAGCGCGCCACACGCTCGCAGGCGGCGAGGAGATCCTCCAGCCGGAGGTAGTCGAGAAGGTGGACCCCCATCGCGGTGATCGCAAGGACGTGGATCGGAAATGCGATGCCCTCGGTGCTGCTCGGCGCGGTGTCGCTGTTGCCGTCGGATCCAAGGACGGCGACGCCGCGGTCGGCCACGAATCTCATCGCAGTCGGATGAAGTCCGGCCTTCGCATCGGCGGTGTCCCACGGGCCGAGCTCGGCTAGGCGACGCGCATGGCCCGTGCGAACGAGGAGAATGTCGCCCTCGCCGACCGTCACTCCCTGCGCGCTCTCGGCCTGCTCGAGCTCCTCGATGAAGACGTGATCCCCGGGCTCGAGCCACGGAACGCCCCGCAGGCGTGGAATGTCCAGCAGGACACCGCGTCCCGCGAGCCCGTCATTCAACACCTCGATGGATTGGGCGGTCGCGCCGGCCGAGGTGACTGCGGCAGCCGGAGTGCCGTTGTAGAGCGAGCCGTCGTAGCTGACGTGGCAGAGGGCGTCGATGTGCGTGTGGGTATCGATGTGGTAGTCGACGCCCACGTAGTCCTTGGCGAACTGGATCGACCCGCTGCGGGTCTCGTCGCCTCCGTAGGCGGTCATCCGGTGCACGGCCGGTTGGGGGTTGTCAGGCCCTGCACTCGTGTTCAACGTCCATGCCAACGACACAGTGAGCCCGGTGCGCACGAGCCGGGCGGCCGCCGCCACCCGCTCGGTGTCGAGGTAATTCAGCGCGCCGCGCTCGTCGCCCTCACCCCAGCGGCCCCACGAGCGCAGCGCGAGAAAGAGGGCCTCGAACTCGGTCGCGCTGATGTCGGCGCGACCCGCGTCGGACTCAGTGGTCATCGGCGCGCATTGGAAAAGTTATCCCTCACTATGTCGAGACGCAATCATCCGTTGAATCGCGAGCGCAGTCGAGCCCCCGACAAGCATCATCGCGACATTGGTCGTGAGCACGGCGAGTCCTGACGGGTAGTTATCCCACTCACCGGTTCCGGCTGCAACGCCCAGGTAGGCAACGGCGGGAACTGTCGTGACCGAGATTGCAACGCCAACCGCTGAGCTTGCACGCGTCTCGACCGCCAGCATTCCGGCAACTCCCGCGGAGAGAGCGATGCC
>Ga0075428_100007226_pt1 | contig 12300 bp, 14 predicted proteins | sample RhiMetdeltSRZDD2_FD_75291 | JGI IMG/M metagenome (GOLD analysis project Ga0075428, IMG submission 75291) | Populus rhizosphere microbial communities from Tennessee, USA - Rhizosphere MetaG P. deltoides SRZDD2 | ecosystem: Host-associated > Plants > Roots > Rhizosphere > Soil | place: USA...
ACAAGGCGTCAGATGATCTCGAGTGTCCGGCGGGAGCGGCCGGCATGGTGGGAGCCGATGTGACCGCACCAGCAGACCCAGCGGACCTTCACGCCGTCGCCGGTCGCGTCGATTCCGACGATCCGGCTCTCGCTGAGCAGCACCTCGCTGCCGTGTCGGGGGCAATTCACGCTGAACATGTCGTCATCCTCCATGCCGGGGGCGGATCTGGCGAGTGGCAGCGCCGCACATGTTCGAAAGGTTTCTGCCAAACTATCGGCATGTCAGCTGTTCAGCGCCACAGCGCCCGGTTTCGTGAGAGGCGCGCACAGTGCCCGCACCTCGTCACCGCAGTGGTCGGTCCCCACGTCGCGGCCTTCGAGCTCGGCGTCGCCCACGAGGTGTTCGGGCTCGACCGATCCGAGTACTCCGACCCCTGGTACGACTTCCGGGTCGTGGCCGTGCTGGGCAACCCGGTACCCGTGACCGACGGCGACTGGTCCATCAGCACTCCGTGGACGCTCGAGGACCTCGCCGAGGCCGACACCGTCATCGTCCCGACCTGGCCCGATCTTGACGCCCCGGCGGATCCCCGGCTCCTCGATGTCCTGCGGGCGGTCCACGCCGGGGGTGGGCGGCTGATGAGCGTCTGCTCGGGCGCATTCCTCCTGGCGCAGACCGGACTCCTCGACGGTCGGCGGGCGACGACGCACTGGATGTACGCGGGCGAGCTGGCCCACTGCTACCCCGAGATCGACGTCGACCCGAACGTCCTGTTCGTCGACGCCGGCAACGGCATCTTCACGTCTGCGGGTACGGCGGCAGGCATCGACCTGTGCCTGCACATCGTGCGGCTCGACCACGGTGCCGAGGTCGCCAACAAGGTGGCGCGTCGCATGGTCGTACCCCCGCAACGCGACGGGGGGCAGGCGCAGTTCGTCGACGCGCCGGTGCCGGCCACGCCCGACGACGACGTGATCGGGCGCACGCTGGAGTGGGCCGCCGGCCACCTCCACGAGCCCCTGACGGTCGAGGACCTGGCCCGCCGGGCGCTGCTCAGCTCCCGTACGTTCGCCCGCCGATTCCGTGCGGTGACGGGGACGACGCCCATGCAATGGCTGCTACGCCAGCGGGTGCTCCACGCCCAGCGACTCCTCGAGGCCACCGACCTGCCGATCGAGATCGTGGCCCAGCAGTGCGGTTTCGGCACCGCCACCTCGTTCCGGACGCACTTCCGGCGCGTGGCCGGCACGTCACCGGCGGCGTACCGGCGGACCTTCCGCCTCGATGTGGTCGCGTCCTGATCCTGCGTCGGGTGACTGGCGTTCGCGGAATAGGTGCCGGGGGCTACCCGTTGCCAATTGTGAAGTGATTCACTAACCCACCGGGAGGTGTCCCATGGGTGTGCGACCGCACGTCGTGATCGTGGGCGCCGGGTTCGGCGGGCTCGCCGTGGCTCGGAGCCTCGACCGGCATCCCGTCGAGGTCACGCTGATCGACCGCAACAACTTCACGACCTTCCAGCCGCTGCTGTACCAGGTGGCCACCGCCGGCCTCAACGCCGCCGACGTCGCCCACCCGATCAGGGGCCTGTTCCACCGGCAGCGCAACCTGCGGGTGCTGATGGGTGAGGTCACCGGTGTCGATTGGGAGCGGCGCCAGGTCCTGCTGGAGGAGCACCAGCCTGTGCCGTTCGACCACCTGGTGGTGGCGGTGGGTGCCGTCGCCACGTGGTTCGGCGTGCCGGGCGCCGCCGAGCACGCCGTCCCCTTGTACACGCTCGAAGACGCCGCCGAGGTTCGCAACCACGTCGTGTCGCGCTTCGAGGCGGCCGACGCCGACCCGTCGCTCGTCGATCGCGGCGAGCTCAACTTCGTCGTGGTCGGCGGCGGCCCTACGGGAGTGGAGATGGCGGGGGCGCTCGCCGAGCTCTTCGCCGTGGTGTTCAAGCGTGACTATCCGACCCTTGGCGTCGGTCGGGCGCGGGTGGTGCTGGTCGAGACGCGGGACCGGCTGTTGGCGCCCTTCCAGCCGGCGTCGCAGCGGGCGGCGCTGGACGCCCTGCGGGCTCGCCGGGTCGAGGTCCGACTCGAAGAGACGGTGGACGAGGTGACTCCCGACCACGTGCGCTTCACATCCGGCGAGGTCCTGCCGGCGCGCACCGTGATCTGGGCGGCGGGCGTGCGGGCCAACCCGGTGGTCCGGGCCATGGGGTTGCCCACCACGGCGTCGGGACGGGTGCAGGTGGCTGCGGACCTGTCGGTGCGCGGCCCGAGCGGCCGGGGGAGCGGGAATCATGTTTACGACGGCGTCTGGGCCGTGGGCGATGTCGCCGCGCCTCGTGCCAAGCGAGGCTCCGGAGGGGTGTTACCCCAGCTGGCGCCGGTGGCGATGCAGTCGGGGGCCCACGTCGCCCGGCAGATCGGTCGCCTGGCCGAGGGCAAGTCGACCCAGCCGTTCCGGTTTCACGACAAGGGCACGATGGCGACGATCGGGAGGCGGTCCGCGATCGCCGAGTTGCCCGGTCGCATCCACCTGCACGGAACGGTGGCCTGGCTGGCGTGGCTGGGGCTCCACATCCTCTACCTGGCGGGCGTGCGCAACCGGGCGTCGGTCCTGCTGAACTGGGCGTGGGGCTATTTCACGTGGGATCGAGGACCGCGCATCATCATGCGACGCGATCCCTCCCCCGACCTGGCCAAGACTACGGAACGTGCAAAAGCGGCCGTCGATAACACCAGTTCCTGACGCTCTGTCAGGTAACTTCGTGCAATGGCCGGCACGCACGACAGCATCATGACGACCATCGAAACCTATATCGCCACCTACTCGGCCACGGATCGTGAGGGATGGCTCGAGTGCTTTGCCGAGGACGCATGGATCGAGGACCCGGTCGGCACCGAACGACGAGAGGGTTTGGACGCCATCGGCGACTTCTGGGACGAGGCCCACGCCATCCCCGACAGCATCGAATTGCGGCTGGGTGAGCTGCGCATCGTCATCGGGCAGGAGGCCGCGTTCACCCTGGAGTCGCGCCCCAACCTGGGCGGGGAGACCTACAGGTTCGACGTCATCGATCACATGAGCTTCGACGCCGAGGGCAAGATCACCTCCTACCGCGCGTTCTACGACGTCGAGACCATGCGCCCGGCGCGCGATTGATCTCAACCGGCTGCGGTGGTCCGCCCGGGACGGAGCTCCTTGCGCAGGACCAGGCGCAGCCCCGACCATGTGTCGTCGATGGCGCAGACCTTGTTGTCGACCATGCCCGTGGGCAGCGCCACCTCTCGCACGACGTCCTCGGTGATGTCTGTATCGACGCCCGAGGCCCGCTTGGGCCACGCCACCCACAGGCCGCCGTCCACCACGAGTGCGCGCATGAGCGCGGCGAAGCGCCGCGTGAGGTCCGAGCGGCGGGTGTGGAAGGAGACGATCACGTCGCAGGCCGGCGTGGCCCGCAGGCGGACGTCGACGCCGGCGGGCAGGTCGTCGATCGCGAAGCCGTCGGGTGCGCCCAACAAGGCGAGGCTGTCGCCGGGTCGAATGCCGAGCTTGCGGGCGAGTGCGGTCCCCGAGTAGCCGGCCATCACCCTCGTCCTATCACTCGCGTCGGCGCCCACCCCCCGGGTCGTGCGGGAGGCGGGCGCCGGCCGTGCGTTCGTCCGTGGGGTTGCCCCAGCGGCGTCAGCCCTGCGGCTGCTTCACCAGGCGGAGGTACGGCTTCTTCGCGTCCCATCCGTCCGGGAACCGCTCCCGCGCCTCCTCGTCGGAGACGGCCGGGATGATGATGACGTCCTCGCCCTGCTTCCAGTCCGAGGGCGTCGACACCTTGTAGTTGGCGGTGAGCTGCAGCGAGTCGATGACCCGGAGCAGTTCGTCGAAGTTGCGCCCGGTCGACTGCGGGTAGGTGAGCGTGAGCTTGACCTTGTTGTCCGGGCCCACGACGAAGACCGACCGCACGGTGACGGTGTCGCTGGCCTCGGGATGGATCATGTCGTAGAGGTCGGAGACCTTCCTGTCCGGATCCGCGATCAGCGGGAAGTTGAGCTGGGATCCGGTGACGTCCTCGATGTCCTTGCTCCAGCCCTCGTGATCGGCGACGCCGTCGACCGATAGGCCGATGACCTTGACGTTGCGCTTGTCGAACTCGGGCTTGAGCGCAGCCACGCGGCCGAGCTCGGTCGTGCAGACCGGGGTGAAGTCCTTCGGATGGGAGAACAGCACCGCCCAGCTATCGCCCTTCCAGTCGTAGAAATCGACCGTGCCCTCGGTGGTCTCGGCGGTGAAGTTGGGGGCGTCGTCGCCCAGTCGAATGGCCATGCCTGCCTCCAGGTGTTGCCGTGCCAGCCGATGCTACCGAGAGCACCGACGAAAGGCGACTTGGCAGGTCGGGTTTACTCGGACCGGGCGGGGCCGCCGGCGCGGGTCTCGGCCGCCGCGGGCACCTCGGGCGCCGCGGCGTCGTCAGGCGCCTCGCCGTCGGCCCCGCCGTGGGCATCGGTGACGTGGTCCCCCGCCCCCGCCGCCGGGGGAGCGGCCTCGTCGCTCGGCAGGCTGGTCCGGAAGATGTCCGGCTCGAGGTACATGATCCGTGCCGTCGGGACCGCCCGGCGCACGCTGTTCTCGATCCGGTTGACCGCCTCGACGGCCTCCTCTACCGACAGCCCGTGCACCAGCTCCACCTTGGCGCCCACCAGCAGCTCGTCCGGTCCGATGTGCTCGGTCCGCATGTGGATCAGCCTGGTCACGCTCGGCTCGATCTCGATGGCGGCGGCGATCCGCTGCTGGTCGGTGAGCGACGCCGCCTCCCCGATGAGCAGGCCCTTCATCTCGATCGCCAGGATGATGGCGATGACGACCAGGAGCACACCGATGCTCAGCGTGCCGATGGCGTCCCAGAGCGGGTCGTCGGTCACCACCGTCGTCGACACGGCGGCGAGGGCGAACGTGAGGCCGACGAGGGCGCCCAGGTCCTCCAGGAGCACCACCGGCAGCTCGGGCTGCTTGGAGCGATGGATGAACCCCCACCAGCTCATGCCACGTTCCTTGGCGCGCCTGGACTCCACGATCGCCGTGCGGAACGAAGCGCTCTCGAGCGCGATGGCAACGAGCAGGATCCCGATCGCGATCGACGGCGATTCGAGCTCGTGGGGGTCGCGGATCTTCGTGACGCCCTCGTAGATGGCGAACATGCCACCAAGGCTGAACAGGATGAGGGCCACGACGAACGCCCAGAAGTAGCGCTCGCGTCCGTAGCCGAACGGGTGCTCGGCGGTCGGTGCCCGGCGGGAGCGCCGGTGTCCCAGCAGCAGCAAGAGCTGGTTGCCGGAGTCGGCCACAGAGTGCACGCCCTCGGCCAACATCGAGGCTGAGCGCGTGAGCAGGAACCCCACGAACTTGGCGATTGCGATGCCCAGGTTGGCGAGCAACGCGGCCACAACCGCCCGGGTTCCATGTCCGCTCCCGGCCATGAGGGCAGGGTAGTGAGGTGTGATTCCGCGGACCATGGATGCTGCCCGAGCAGGGACGCGCCGACCCGCGACGCCGTCGCCGAGATCGGTGCCCGAGCGCGGAGCCGCCCGGCGTCACGGGGAGCGCGACGCCGGGCGGCTGGGTAACGGCTGTCAGCAGCGCTGCCGCACCGTGTCGCCGTTCACCACCTTGGTGATCCGCTCGGTGGCCTGGGCTACGAGCGCATCGATGACGTCCTGGGGGTCGACGCCATTGGTCTCGGCAACCTGAGCGATGGTCTGGCCGTCGCGTAGTGCGGTCCGCAACTCGTCGGCGTCGATGCCGATCGCCTCGGCGGCCGTCCGGATCGCCGCCGCCCGGCCGGGGTGGCGGTGCGGGCGGCGCTCGAGCTCACCGTTCACCAGGTCGGCCGCACGGTCGGGCAGGGAGGCCTTGCGTTCGTCGGCGGTCGCCTGATCGATGCGGCCTGCGGCCACGGCGGCGTCGAGGCGCTCGGTGCCGTTCGCGACCAGGAGGTCGACAAGCTGCTGGGGATCGACGTCGTTGGCCTCGGCGACTTCGGCGAGTGTCTGGCCGTCGCCGAGTGCGGCTCGCAGATCGTCCGTCGAGATGCCGATGGCGTCGGCCAGGTCCGCGAGACCGCCCCGGCACTGGGCGGCGGTGGCCACGGCGTGACCGGTTGCGGTGCTCGCCGCCGTGTTCGTCGAGTCTGCCGACGCCGGCCCCAGCAGGAGCGCGCCGCCGAGCCCGCCGGCCAGGGCGGTGGCGGCGAGTGTCATCACCGCGATCGGTCGAGAGATCCTCATGGTTCCTCCGCGTGGGTGGGACGGGTGTCACCGGCAACCATCGCCGCCCCAACTCGCCGGCCGCTCACATCCACCTGGGAATCACCTGGGAGGTTCGGCAGCGGGCAGGCGGATGGTGACCCGCGTGCCGGCGCCGGGGGCGGTGTCGAGGCCGACTTCACCGCCGTGGGCGGCGACGAGATCGGTGACGATGGCGAGGCCCAACCCGGTCCCGCGGCGGGGGTGCTCCTCCGTGGCGGCCGCCTGCCAGAAGCGATCGAAGGCCCGGCTGGCGTCGGCCTTTGTCATGCCCGGGCCGTCGTCCTCGACGACCAGTACGACGTCGCGACGGTGGGCCTCGAGGCGGATCGTGACGCGGGTCCCCGGGTCGGTGTGCTCGCGGACGTTGGCGAGCAGGTTGTCGACCACCTGCCGGAGTCGGGAGCGATCGCCCGTCACCATGGCGCGGGTGACACCCGCGACCTCCACGGTGCGGCCCGGCTCGACCGCTCGGGCGTCGGCGACGGCCTCCTCCACCACCGCCGCCAGATCGACGGGTACCGCCTCCAATGGGCGGCCCTGGTCGAGCCGGGCGAGCAGCACCAAGTCGTCGACCAGCCCGCCCATGCGGGTCGCCGCCCGTTCGATGCGCTCCATGGACGTGACGACGTCGGCGGCGTCGCCGGCCCCCTGGCGATACAGCTCGGCGTAGCCGCGGATCGCCGTCAGGGGGGTCCGGAGCTCGTGTGAGGCGTCGGCCACGAACCGTCGCATCCTCTGTTCCGACGCGGTGCGCGCCGCCAGCGACTCGCCGATCCGATCCAGCATGAGATTGAGCGCGGTACCGAGCCGGCCCACCTCGCTGTCGGGATCGGTGACGTCGATCCGTTCGTCGGTGTGACCCTCGGCGATCGCCTCGGCGGTGCCGACCATCCGGTCGATCGGTCTCAGGCCGCGCCTGATGGCGATCCACGTCGCGGCTGCGGTGGCGGCCAGGGCGACCAGGCCGGCGATGAGCAGCCCGCGCCGGGCGTTGGAGAGCGCGGTGTCGACGTCTTCGAGCGAGATGCCGGTCGCCAGCATGCCGCCGCCCGGCAACGACGACGTGACGACGCGGTAGCGGGGCCCCTCGCCGCTCGCGCTGACCGTCACGGGGCCCGCCGGTGCCGCCAGCTCGGCGACGTTCGGGAGCGGATCGGGATCGGCCGTCGGCCCGCTTGGCTCCTCGGCCACGATCCGACCACCTGGACCCACCAACACGAAGGCGATCCGGCGGATGTCGTAGATCCGGGTCTCGCGCTGTGCCCGTCGCTCCAGGCGGGCAACGGTCGCCCTGGTCACCGTGGCCGGCACGCGATCCAACTCACGGTCGACGCCCTCGGTGAGGCGGGACTCGAGCGTGGTCAGGAAGACCACCGCGACGATGCCGCCGACCACGGCCACCAGGCCGACGATCGTCGCCGTCAGCCGCCTGCGGATCATGGGTCCGTCCGCAACACGTAGCCGAAGCCGCGCACCGTGTGGATCAGTGGCGGATCGACCGTGTCGACCTTCTTGCGCAGGTAGGAGATGTAGTTCTCCACCACGCCGGCGTTGCCGCCGAAGTCGTAGTCCCAGACGTGGTCGAGGATCTGCGCCTTCGACAGCACGCGCTCGCGGTTGAGCAGCAGGAACCGCAGCACCTTGAGCTCGGTGGGGGAGAGCTGGATCGGCCGGCCCGCGCGGGTGACGCGGAGCGTCTCCTCGTCGAGCTCGAGGTCGGCGTAGCGGAGCCGGCTGGCGGGCGCCTGCGGCCCGGTCCGGCGCAGCACCGCCCGCACCCGGGCGACGAGCTCCTCGAGGCTGAAGGGCTTGGTGAGATAGTCGTCGCCGCCCTTGGTGAAGCCCGAGATCTTGTCCTCGTCGGCATCGCGGGCCGTGAGGAAGACCACCGGCGTCTGGTCGCCGGCGGCCCGGAGGCGACGGCACACCTCGAAGCCGTCGACGCCCGGAAGGCCGACGTCGAGCACGACGAGATCGGGACGCTGGCGCTCGATGCTGGCGAGCGCGTCCAGGCCGCTGCTCGATGTCGTGGTGGCGAAGCCGGCGATGCGCAGCGCGCTCGAGGTCAGGTCGCGGATGAACTCGTCGTCGTCGACGACGAGCACGGTGGCGTCGGATCGTGTTTCCCGCTCATGGCCTTCGGCTGGGCCGCTCGGGCTCCGCCGCGTACCTTCCCGCTCTTGCGTGTCGCCCGTCACCCTGACGCGGCGGGCCGCTCGGGCCCAGGGCTCACTCATTTGCCCTCCGGGACGCTCGCTCAGGCTCCAAGTTGAATCCTCGAACCTGGGAGGTTGCTCACAGAACGCTGGGAGCGCGTGTCGCTAGCGACGGGCGTGGGCGTCGAGGATGTGGGCAACCGCCGCCGTGACCCTGCGAGCGGTCGGCAGGTGCAGGAACTCGTTGGGCCCGTGCGCGTTGGATTCCGGCCCCAGCACGCCCGTGACGACGAACTGGGCCTGCGGGAAGCGGCGACCGAGCATGCCCATGAAGGGGATCGTGCCCCCCTCGCCCAGCGAACGTGGCTCCTGCCCGAAGGTCGCCCTCGACGCGCGGTCGATGGCGCGGGCCAGCCACGGCAGCTCGGGCGGGGCGTGCCACCCGGCCTCTGCGCTCCCCCGCCTCACCGTCACGCACGCGTCGTAGGGAGGGTCGGCGGTGAGTCGGCGCTCGAGGGCGTCGACGGCGATGTCGGCATCGGCGGTGGGCGGTATGCGCACCGACAGCTTCATGGCCGTGGAGGGCCGCAGCACGTTGCCGGCCTCAGCCGGCGGGGGCGCACCCTCGATACCGGTCACTTCGAGCGACGGTCGCCAGGTGCGGGCCACCAGCACCTGCTCGGTGGTGCCGTAAGTCGGCCGGGTTCCGCCGGCGAAGGGGAACCGGTCGGCGAAGTCGCCCAGCTCCGGTGCGGTGGCGGCGATCTGCCTCAGCCGGTCGTCGGGGATGCTCGTGTGCAGCTGTGGCAGGAGCAACTCGCCGCTGGCGGCGTCCTCGATCCGATCGAGCAGCTGGCGAAGGATCCGGAAGCTGGACGGCACCACGCCGCCCGCCTGGCCCGAGTGCACGCCCTCCGTCAGCACCTGCACCTCGAGCGTGAGATCCACGAGCCCGCGTAGCGACGTCGTGATCCAGAGCCGCTCGTAGTCGCCGCACCACGAGTCGAGCGCGACGACCAGCGACGGCGTGCCCAGCTTGTCGCCCAGCGCCTCGAGGTGCGCCGGCAGGTCGGGGCTGCCCGACTCCTCGCTGGCCTCGATGAGCACCACGCACCGGCGATGGGCACCACCGGCGGCGCGGACCGCTTCAAGGGCGGCGACTGCCGAAAAGGTCGAGTAGCCGTCGTCGGCGCTGCCCCGGCCGTATAGGCGGTCCCCGTCCTGGACCGGCTCCCAGGGCCCCAGTCCCTCTCGCCAACCGGTGAACGGTGGCTGTTTGTCGAGGTGGCCGTAGAGCAGCACCGTGTCGGTGTCATCGCCGTCGTCGCCGCCAGGACCACTGGCTTCGGTCGGCGGCACGTCGATCAGGAGCAGTGGCGTGCGGCCCTCGAGCTCGTGGACCTCGACGGTGGCGCCGGGCAGTGAGTCGGTCACATGGCGCGTGCACCATTGCTGCAACAGCTCGGTGGCGCGGGCCATGTGCCCGGCCTCCTGCCAGCCTGCGTCATAGGCGACCGAGACGTTGGGAATGCGGATGTAGTCCTGCAGCACAGGGAGGATGTCGCTGTCCCAGACTTGGTCGACGTGTCGTGCGGCGGTGTCGGCGTCGAGTCCCACGGGCCACTTGCCTAGCCGACGGGGATCCAGACCACGCAACGAGCGGTGACGCGGATGTCCGAGCGTTCCAGCGGGACCTCGATCGGCTCGATCGCCGCAGACTTGGCGGCCCACTTCTCGTCGATGGCTGCGAGGTCCCGCGCCAGGTCTGTCTCGAGCTTCGTCAGCGCCTCCTGGCGGTCGGCGGTTCGGTTCTCCGCGGTGCGCACGCGTTGGGCGGCCTCATCTCGCCGGCCCTGGCCGGTGAGGACCCGGCCCATGTCCCTGGCCATCGTGCGGGCGCTCCGTCGCCCGCCGAGCACGGCGCCGAGCAGGCTGCCGGCGCCCGCGACCATGTCTGACTGGCGGCGGCTGGTCGCGGCCGCCTCGGCCTGCGCCACTCGGTCCATCGCCGCCCCGATGGCCTCCCGCGCCTTGGCGATGCGCCCCTCGTACCTGGCCTGCAACGCCACCTGATCCCGATCGGCGCCCGCGTCGGCCGCCGCCGAGCACCGGGCGGCGAACTCCTCGGGTGTCTCGCCCGCGCGCCCGACGAGCTTGAGCTCAGGGTTGCGCATCACCTGCATCGTGCGGGTGCGGTACAGGTGGTCGAGGAGGGCCTTCTCGACTCCCGTGAAGACGGTCTTCCTGTCGAGCGGTGCGTCGGTGAGCACGTAAGTGGCGCTCGACGGCGCCTCGGGGCGCAGGTCGCGGTCGTCGTGGTCCACGGCGATGGCCGCCGCCGGATCGACGGTGGCGCCGAGTGGGAACAACACCGCAACCCACACCTCGGTCTCCCGCAGGTCGAGTTTGTCGTCGTCGTAGAGCAGCGTGACGCGCATAGCCAGCGACGGAGCCAGCCTGGTCCCGTTGGGGACGGCGCCCACCTGGGCCGCCCAGGGGGCGTCGGGAGCGAGCCAACGCACCGGCACGTCGTCGACGGTCGACGGCGCCACCGGCACGGTCTCGGTCTCGCCGGCACTGGTGGGGGCGGTGCCGTCGGTGGCCGCCGTCGATGCCGTCGCTGCACTGGCCGACCTCACCGGCCGCAGCCGAGCCCGCCGACGATGTCGAGCGGCACACCCGACGTCGACCCGGGCGTGTAGATCGTGAACTCGGCGCCAGCGCGCAGCCGGGCGACGCGGCTCGGCTCGATGCCCCACGCGGCCAGGCCCTCGGACCACTGCTTGGCCACCTCAGCCGGATCGCCACTCTCGACCCAGGGAGCAAAGTCGTTCGGCTTCAGTTCGGGAAAAGTCAACAGCAGGTTCCCGAGATCGCCCTTCGGGTCGATGATCAGTGTCGGGATCCCGGCCAGTAGCGCCTCCTCGACGAGCACGACGCCCAGGCCGGTCTTCCCCGATCCGGTCATGCCGACGATGACACCGTGGGTCGTGAGGTCTGCGGCCTCGAGCAGGACCGCTTCGCCGTTGCGCTTCCGCGTCCCCGGATCGAGGTGTTCGCCGAGGAACAGGTGCCCGGCGGGGATGTCGATCACGCGGCCGATCGTACGGCCACCCCCACCGGCGATGTGGAGGTCCGCGGTTGGTGGCGTCGGGTCCCGTCGTTCAACCGGAAGCGGCCGTCGCAGCAGGCGAACGGCCCTGGTGCAGCTGATTCTGGTGGCGCACTATTGACACCATGGACAGGACAACAGCTGCCGATCATCGCCACGCGTCCGGGCCGTCGTGGCTCCGCCGTGCAGTCGTCGCCGCGGCTGCGGTCAGCTTGTTCGCGAGCTTGGCGGCCTGCGGGGACGACGATTCGTCATCGGACGGTGGATCAGCCGGTCAGGCCTCGGACGGGTCGGGTTCGGCGGACGCCACGCTCGAGGTCGACTCGATCTCCTACAGCGACGTGACCGCCCCCGCCGGGGGCACGCTCGAGATCGACAACACGAGCGGCGTCAATCACACGTTCACCGCCGACGATGGGTCCTTCGATGTCGCCTACGACGCGGGAGAGACGGTTGACGTCGACGTGCCGTCGGAGCCAGGGGACTACCCGTTCCACTGCAACATTCACGCGAACATGAAGGCCACGCTCACGGTCAACTGATCGCACGACGCTGATCGGCAAGCCGCGTTCCCCGCGTGGCGCCGCGTGCGCGGCGGTCCCCGGCGACGGTCTCACTTGGTAGATGTCCGGCCCGGGCGGGGCGACCGCCTGGTCTTGCTCTACGTTTCTCGCCACGCCCTCGTAGCTCAGGTGGATAGAGCGACCGCCTCCTAAGCGGTAGGCCGCAGGTTCGAGTCCTGCCGGGGGCACGA
>Ga0075428_100007227_pt1 | contig 12300 bp, 10 predicted proteins | sample RhiMetdeltSRZDD2_FD_75291 | JGI IMG/M metagenome (GOLD analysis project Ga0075428, IMG submission 75291) | Populus rhizosphere microbial communities from Tennessee, USA - Rhizosphere MetaG P. deltoides SRZDD2 | ecosystem: Host-associated > Plants > Roots > Rhizosphere > Soil | place: USA...
AGACATAGTCCGCCGTCACCGCCATGGTTGCGCCGATCTGGCGCTGAATACCCACAGACGATTGATAGGTGTACGGGATCACGCTCGAAGCGCTCGGGATCGTATTGAGCAATGTTCGCCGAATGCACCCCGTCGCAAAGGGAGCTGCCGGCGTACACATCCTCGCAAGAATCTGAGCGTAAGTCGGCGTCGGCCCGTTGAAAGGATTTGATGCAAAATCCGACCGGCCGTCGTTCAATACATCAGCCAGAATCGTTTGGCTGTACATCTTCGGATAGTGGCTATTCGTGTTCGGCACTTCCCCGTAGAACTGGCCAAAACCGCCGCGGACGACCGTGCGTTGATTGACGTTGAAGGCGAACCCGATTCGTGGTGCGAGATTGTTCGAATCGTTCCGCCTGTTTCCCGGCAGAAACGGCAGGATCTCGGTGTCATTCGTGAATACGTTGCCCTGCAAATCGTAACGAGCCCCTAGATTCACCGTCAGGCGTTGCGAGAGCGTCCAGTCGTCTTGTACCCACGCGCCATAAACATGCCGCGGCGTCCTAAACGTGAAATCGCCGAACCCCTGACGCCATCGAATAGCTATGGAAGAGAGCGGCGCGAGATTCCACGTTCGCGCATCGAGCAGATCTGGAAACAAATCCTGCAGATTGGCCGGAGGTGCGGCGGTGTCGGCCTGTAGTTCTCCGAGACAGTAGTTACAGAAGTACTGCCACAACGGGAAATACAGGTACTCGCCGCCGAATTTCATCGTGTGCCGTCCCCGTGCGTCGTACGAGTACGTGAAGTCGTTCCGAAACGAGTAAGTGTCTTGGAAGAATTCTTGTGGCGAGAACTGGTTGCCCATCCCGACAACAAGTCCTCCGCGAAGCGCGATGCGCGGCGAACCCTGCCTCGGGGCTGATGCAGGCAACTCGAGACTCGGTGGCCAATTGGCCGTGGCGAGCCCATGTAGATTCCATCGGTACTGCGCGTATCCGACCTTTGTCTCGTTCACCGCACGCACGCCCATGACTCGCGTCAATGTGCCTACGACTTCGTTCGTCCACCGGTGTGTTTCGGTGGCACTGCCCGGTGTCTGCGTTGAACTGGCGAGTACGACGCCCGCACCGCCATACGGGAAAAAGTTCCTCCAGTTCGTCACGCGGACCGTCAAGCGTGTCTTCGGGGAAAACTGCGCGTCAACCCTGCCGCCGCCGCTCTTCTCCCGACGCGTGCCGACTAGCTGGTAGTTGAATTGCGGATACGGGGTGGTGTACGCAAACGTCTGTGGCTCACGCTCGTATTCGAAATTGGCGAAGAAATGGACCCGGTCTTTTCGGATAGGCCCACCTAAGGTCGCGCTGATCTGCTGATCCGAGTAAGGCAAGACTCGTTGCACAACGTGATCGGCAGCATTCAGCTTGTCGTCACGGAAATAGCTTCCCAGCGTCCCAGCGTACGAATTGGTTCCCGACTTCGTGATCGCGTTCACCTGCACACCCAACGAACGGCCCTGGGTAGCGTCGAACCGGTTCGCAACGAACTGGAATTCGGCAATCGCGTCTCGGCTGAACTTCGGGTTGCCGAATTGGCCGCTCATCGTGATCAGCTGTGTGATCTGCTGGCCGTCAATATTGAGTTGATAGGTGCCGCCGGTTGTGCGATCGACCGGCGTGTCCGCCGTCGCATTCGCGCGGCTGCCCGGTGCCAACAGCACCAAGTCCTGCCAGCTCCGGCCGTTGACGGGAAGCTCCTGCAGCTGCCGCGGATCGATGTTGCCGCCGAGCGTCGATGACCGTGTATTAATGAGAGGCGCATCACCGGTAACTGTCACCGTTTCCTGGATCGTCGATGGAACCATTTGAAGATTCACCACGACGTTCTGGCCAACGAGCAACTCCAACGTTCGGGCAATCGTGGCGAAACCCTGCAACTCAGCCGTGATACGGAACTCGCCCGTGCGTGCAGGAATCCGAAAATCGCCGCGCTCGTCGCTGACAGCCACAAAGGTGTTGCCCGACGCCGTGTGGAGCGCCGTGACCGTGACGCCGGGCAATACTCCACCCGTCGAGTCAGTGACAGCACCGCTAATTGTTGCTTCCTGTCCGTACGTAAGAACAGGCGCGAGGCAGATCACCGCGAGGAGGATGCACGACACTCGGAAACGCGGCCGCGTCATGAGAGGCGCTCCTTCAGCGTGTTGAACGTGGTGCCGAACTGGCCGTCCGTTAAGTGAGCGTGCTTATAGCGTCTTCATAGGAATATGTCAACAACTCATCGCGCCATGCTGACGCAGCCTCCCTGCAATTACCGTGGGAGATGCGGAAATCCTCTGTCGTTGGCCGTTGTGCCGGTCGCCGCGCTCGACGCGCGCCGCCGGAACCGGCTCACGTGGGCGCGCTAGAACGCGTCGCCAAGGTAAGGCAGCATTCGACCGAAGTAGATGACTCCGATCCAGAGGCACACCTGAGACGCTGCGACGAGCCTCGCGGACAACGGCGCGTGTTGACCCGCCTTCAGCGTCCAAATGTCATCGAACAACGTGAGGTAGAGCACATTCGCTCCAGCAAGGAGCATGCAGACGACCTTCAGATGAAACGCTGGGTTGTCGTAGTACTGCCCGGCAGCTCCCACGAAGAACATCATCCCTGTCACTGAATTAATCACGAATCCCCAGAGGCCCCAAGGAAGGAGTCGATGAACATCGATGAGCGGCGCTGCCCTCGTGACACCCAGGATCCGCAGATTTCCTAAAAGCACCACGCCGAAGAGCAGGCTCAAGCCCACGAAATGCAGCGTCTCGAGCATCGGCCACGCCCATGGATGTTGGAACTGGAACGTCGCGATGTACACGGTCCTGAGCGTCGCGGGCGCCAACGCGCCTTCGGTGGCAGGCGTCTCACCCGCCGACAGTATTTCGGGATGGCTGATCTGCCCTCCGATATTTGCTGCGTTTGCCATCAGGGCAATCGTCACCACAGACAGCAGCAGAACGACAGGAGCGTTCCAGCGCGCCACTCCCCCGGGTCGACGTGCCTGCCACAACCCAAACCACGCAACGACACCCGTGGCCTCCATGGCCATCAAGGCAAGAAGCGCGGAGCTCTGATGCTGATCGATGAGGGCAGCCGAGACCCCTGCACGATCCTTCAGCGCGTTTTGCGCGGCGTACCCGGTCATGTACGTCGGTAGCGCTGCGAGGGCGATGGTGAAGAACAACGCGAGACTGGCACGTTTCAGCTCATCGGATTGTCTGGCAAAGGCGAGAAGTAAAAGGCCAAATCCGATGATCGTGCCGATGGTTGGAATGTGATTAAGGAGGAGATGAAGATGGACAAGATTCATAAACCCGTTCCGACCCGGGATGCCTGCATGGCAGACACTAGAGGCTCACGTAGGCCATCACCCGACCAGCGGTAATTACGCCGGTCCAGATGACGACAGATAATGCGGCGAGTGTCCTGATCCGTCCAGGAACGAAGCGATCGCTCGCATCACTGTCCACGAAGCGGCGGACCGGCACTGACACAAGGATACCGATCGCAATCAACACCAACTTTGCGTAGTAGATAGCAAGGTGACCATCTTTTGACGCGGCCGCTGCAAACAAGAAACTGCCGGTCACAAGATTAAGGAAAAACCCTGCCCAGAACAGACGAAACATGAATCTAATAGACGAGAGAGGAAGTGAATTGCCGACGCCGATCAGCCTGAGACCAACCACGAACGCGGATCCTGCCGTCAATCCCATACCGACGCTGTGAAGAAACAGAATCAGCGGATAGGCCCAGAGCGAATCGGACTCTGACATCCAGATGGAGAACGGCAGGTTCTGAAGCCAGTCGAAATACGCATCCATATGAGTTCGTAGGGAACGGATTACTTAGATAAAAGGGCTGCGCCCGTCGATGAACGCACACCTCCCGTCACAGGACCATGCGGTGTATCCATCCGTGGTTAATCGGGAATAACCCGCGCATCAGCGCGACTGTGTGACAGAGGCTTTCTTGACGCTCTCGGGCACGGGCATGACGACGTACAGATTTCCCACGTGCGTCTCGCCAACTGTGATGTCGAGAACCATCACACCGTCGTGCTTCTCGACGATGTGACCGGCGAAATACCCATCCACCTTGTCGTCGGGAGGATTCCAGTCCGCGTAGTTGCTGTATGTGAATTCAGTGAGGCTTGTGCCGTGCCGAACCTCAACGCGTTCAGCCATGTTGTCGCTGTTCAGCGTGGCCTTCCCGGTCGCACTCGGGACGCCGGGAATTGGGAACGTGACCACCGGCTTGCCGCCTTCCACTGCAACTTTGGTGGCCGCGCCTCCGGCTGCCGCTGCCTTCGCAGCCCCTTGCGGACCGGCCCAGATCCGAATGAGACGTTCGGTGGCAAGCGCCGGCAGCGGCGTCGGCGTCCCACGGCCAGGAACCAAACCGGCGCCGACAACATCCTCATTCCACGCAGACTGGCCACTAACCACCTCGATCGCTTTGTACGCTTGGCCGTTGGGCTTTGTGCAGCTGTATTGTGCCCGCATTCCGGGTATCTGATAGTTGATGCTGGCGCGATAGCTCACCAACTTGCAGGGCTGCCCATCGACTCGAATGGTGCCGCTGCTTTTTCGAAGTTCGAGCGTGGCGACCGACTCGGTTTCCGATACGCCTCGAAGCATGCCCATGTACCACATCCAATTGAACAGCACGGACTCGCGATCATCGGCGGCTGCCGCGATTGGGGTGGCGGGTGGAGTCCGCTTTGCCGGTTTCGGAGTTCGATAGCCAGGCTGCTGCGCTCCGAGCGGCATCCACATGGTCAGCAGCAAGAGGGCGACTACTGAGCTTGCGACGACGACGATCTTCTTGTCCATTGAGACTGCCCGCCTTGGTTATATAGCTTGCCTGTCAGTCGTGAAACTCAGTGGCGAACTCTCGTGCTTACAATCTGCGCGTCGGTCTCCTTGCAAGGCGATTGCTCGTGAACGTAGAAGTTTGGATCCGTGTTCAATGTCAGCTTCCGCGTGTTTCTCACCCACGGCTCCATAAGCACATCGGGATCCTCTACAGTGACGTCGTAAACCAACGTGTTGCCTTCTCGCCTGAATTTCTCGATCACGTGCATGTTGTCTGAGTGGAAAAGCCCCCCTCTGTCCAGCCAAGTCAGATCGTTGAATCCGACCGAGTCAACGATCAACGTGTCTCCGTCCCAACGACCTACCGACTCTCCGTAGAACGTGACGTCCTGAGCCCTGTCGGGATTGTGCTGACGGCCATCGGTCGGAACAATGCGGAAGTCAGACGGTGCGGTGCCTGCGTCACTTGCCGCGTAGAGAAAAACGACGTCCTTATCGCTCTGAAGAATCCGCGTGGGAGGTCCCATGCGCGGCACACCGGCCGGCTGACAGTGGAAAATCGGATCTTCGAAGTTCGTGTTGTAATCGAGCTCCTGAACCTTGTCCCAGAACTCGGGCTTGTAGAGCGGTCTGTTCGGGTCGAACCGGCCTGTGAACTCGCCATCGTAGGACTGGTTCGAGTGCTCGAGACAATTCTTCTGCGTTGGACCGCATCGGCGTGACGGGAACGTCGAGACCGAATCCTCGCCTTCGACGGATTCAGCAAACCCGCCGGTGTTCGTTCGCGCCCACACACCGCTGATATCGGGCTTCCCGTCCGGCATCCGCGGTGTCGAACCTGATGCGGACGTCCGTGCGCTCTTCTGAGCCAGGACACCTGATGTGAAGAGCACGCCGGCGCCAACGGCGATGACGATCAAGACGCTGGCGAGAAACAGGCGAGACTTCATGATGTATCTCCTCGGGGCGTGAGTTTCTTAATCCCCCGCAACTGGCAGACGTCGTGCGATCAGTTGCCGTTCGGATCTCCAAACCACAATGTGATCGTGCGCCCGTCGGGCATCCTTATCGATTTGAGAAACGCGTAGGGACCGCCGTTCCTGGCAGCATAGCCATTGGCGACATAGGTTTTCCCTACCTCGAACCCGCCTTTGGATGCACGCCCCAAGCCTTTTTCCCGAAGCTTTGTGGGATTGATCGTTTCAAAACTCCAGTTCGTCTTGGTGCCATTCTTATTCGTGACTTCAAGGTGCATTTGCGCGTGCGGATTAATCCACTCCATCTTTGTGAGCACGCCGGATAACTCCAGCGGCTTCTGGAAATCGAACTGACCCTGGACCGCGTGATGAGCCATGACAGGAGGCGGTACCAACAACACACCGCCCACAATTAAGGTGATCCAAAAGGTCTTGCGAGTCATTGCCTCACCTCCGGTTATCGTGACTTGACAGGTCAGGAATCCTGTTTGCGTCCCTCTCGACGCACGGCGCCGCTTCCACGATTTCGCGTGTCGTCAGCGTCAGCTTGCGCGGTCGCACCACCCACGGCTCTGCGAGCACGTCCGGATCGTACGCCGTGACTTGATAGTCGATTGTGTTGCCCTCGCGACGAAGGCGCTCGACGACGCGAAGACTTCGCGTGTGAAACGAGCCATCGTCGATCAGCCAACTCTCGTCATTGAAATTCTTGGTTTCAACCACCAGTGTGTCGTTATCCCAATGCCCGACCGCATCGCCTAGATAGCTCGGTTCGACGTCGGTGCGATACGCCCGGCCATCGGTCGGAATAATTCTGAAAAAATTGCCGGACAGATCATCGTAGAGAAACACGACTTCACGCGGAGTCTGCACGATACGTGCGGGTGGGCCGATGCGGGGCACGCCCGGTGGTAGGCAGCGAAACGCGGGATCTTCGAAAATCTGCCGCTGGTCCAACTCCTTCACTTTCGCCTGGAACTCGGGCTTGTACTTGGGTCTGTCAGGACGCGGCGCGGCAACAGCGGCATTGCCTCCACCTCCGCCGAGGTTGAGAACAGGACGCGTATTGTCACCGCAATCAAAGACGCATACTGATTTCCCATCCGAGCCTGCGGCTAACTGCCTGACGGCTCCTGAACCGGCGGTGCCTCGATCCCAACTGCCATTGAGATCAGGATGTCCGTCGGCCATCCGCGGCGTCGTGGTCGACGAGGACGGCGTGCTCTGAGCGCCCAGCGTGGCAACCGTCAAAATCAGTCCCGCAAGGCACGCGACCAGCAGTCCATAACGGAATCCAAACGGCTGCGTCATAATTTGCATCCTCATACTTCAATTGCATCCCGCCATGAACAAACCCGAGTTATGGATCGCGACCTTCGGGGGCAGGTTTCCCTGGCTGAGGTGAGACGTACAGCTGATAGAAGTGACCATCCGGATACGAAATTCTAGTAATTAGTCCGCCAGTGGGCGTGAGGTGCGCTGGAAGGGCTTTCACCGTGACCGTCTGCCCGGTTGTCGGCCGTCCTCCCAGAAGCATCTCTTTCGTGACACCAGCTTGGTGGAACATGTGAATCGGCAGGCTCTCGAACGCCCAAGTCGTCGCCTTCCCGTTCTGTTCTGAGGTCTCCACGTACACAAAAACGTGTGGATTCGTCCATTCGACCTTGACAATCTTGCCGGTCACCACAACTTCACGTGACACGTCGAAGGTCCCTGACACAGAGTGATGCGCCAGAACTGGCGTCGATGGAATGACGAGCAGGCCGACCAGAGCCAACCCGGCGCCTGAACACAAAAATCTCATCGCTACCTCCCCGAAACTGACCTTGGTCACGTCGCGCGCTGCTGCGCCATGGCGTCGGTTTCCAGCGGAACGGCACCGGGCGCGGCATGTATACCGCGCTCATAAGAATATGTCAATCTTTGCTCGACACCCGACGCGGAAACGCAGGCCAATCAGCGGCGCATAGGCGTCCGTTGCGGTCGCGTGACGACGGCGACGGCGTAGATGCCGATCAGCTTGTCTGTGCCTTTCGCTTCGACAGATCTGTCACAGATGAAAGAAACGCGCTCCCCGCATATGAAAGCGGAGGCGTCCGGCGATACACGAGGTGAACCGGATGTGGCGCCCGCACTTCGGTGACGGGCACCGCGACGAGCTCTCCGCTCTCGATTTCCGCTACCGCGCACCGGCGAGGCAGCAGCGAAATCCCCAACTGCATTGCGATCGCCAGCTTGATTGCCTCCAGTGTCGGGAGTGCCATCTGCACGTTAACCGGCGCGCCGCGCGCCTCGGCCAGCTGCATCACGCGCTCGCGCGCAGGAGAGGGATCGTTGGGAATGATGATCGGCTCTTTCGCCCATTCGACAATACGCAGCTTGTCGCGCCTCGCAAACGGATGGGACGGATAGACGACCGCGACAAGTTCATCGGAGCCGAGCGGGAGGGTCCGCAGACGACGTTCGCGCGGCGTGAATGTCGTCACGCCGAATTCGAGGTGGCCTTGCACGACCTCGGCACCAATGTGCCTCGCATGTACGCGTCGGACGTCGACCAGAATGTGTGGATGGTCCGATCTAAACGCGGCGATCAGCGGAAGCAGCATTGCAATGCTCGCCTCGTTCGCGCCGATCAACACCCGTCCGCGGCGAAGGTCGCGCAACTCGCGCACCGACAATTGCGCTTCATCTGCCAACCGCACGAGACGTTCGGCATATTGCCGGAGCACTTCTCCCGCCTCGGTCAGCGAGCCATTATTGGACGACCGATGGAACAGACGCTCCCCAACCTTGCTTTCCAGGCGCCGAACGGCATAACTCACCGCAGATTGAGTGCGGTGCATTTTTGTCGCCGCGCGGGAGAAGCTTCGTTCGGCGATAACGGCCAGAAACGCCTGCAATTCGGTAAAATCGAGATTCCGCGGAAGCGAAAATCGAGGATTGTTACGACCCATGTGACGTGATTATCCTCGAAGTTAGGTACGCTTTTTGACCACGACCCCCTGCTATCACGCGCTCTGTCGTGACCCTTGGGGACCGCCAGTACGCGAGGAGTGGAGCTGAATTAGGCGAAGTCAAACCGCTCAAGCGGTGGCGGTACCGGTGCACACCCGCGGGATCGCTGATTCCGATCTGGAAATACGAGCAGTTGCACGTTCCTTCGGGTAGCAAGTGATCGCGAAGGTACACGCACAAGGTTATGGGTGATTCCGACCGCATTCGTCGGCCTTTTCATCGCTTCTGCAAGTGAGAATATAGGTCGGCAGTAACACGCAGTTCGGAGTGACCGAGCAGCATTGATACTTCGACCAGCTCGACGCCGGCGGCAATCAGCAGACTAGCCGCGGAGTGGCGCAAATCGTGGCACCGTCGCCGCGCAATACCAGTACAATCGCAAAGCCGGTACAGGATCCGCAGGACGTTCCGCGGATCGATCACGAATACGACAGCGTATCGCCATTCGGTCCAGAGGCGCGACAACCACAGGTTGACTCGCCACGCGCCCCGGGATCAGTTTCAAGCGGCGGCTGGTGACGATTCCGCGCGTCAGGCATGATGGCGCGAGCGCCGGATCCTGCGCAACACGAGGTCCACTGAACACCAATGTACGTATTAGCGAGCCTCTGCGAATCTGATTGGTGGTATAGTGCGCACTCCCACCACAAACAGAGGGCCGCAATATGAGGACCGCCCGCTGTCTCGTTTCGACGTTTACGTGTGCCGTTACCCTAGGTCTTGCCGCACTGGTGCTCGTCGCACAATCCGACTCCGACCTTGATTCGATTCGCAGCTGGCCTCCCGACACGACTTCATATGTTCGGAACGCAATCCCGGCGGACCACACCGAGCTCGAGTCGGCGGAGTACCAGGCAGGGTATCAAGGTGTATTTGAAACGCCGGCGGTCGTCGACGTTGTCGTCAACAACACGGATGCTGCTTTGAAGACCACTGATACGTTCAACGACGGCGAACCGTCAATTGCGGTGAATCCCCTCAACCTTGACGAAATTGTCCTCACGGCGTTTTCGGGTTCATGGGGCGCGAACGCGCCGATCTGGCATTCCACGAGTGGCGGAACGACGTGGACGAAGAGATTTACTGTTCCCGTCCCTCCAGGCGTTGCGGGAACCGCTGGCTGTCCGTGTGATCAGGTTGTGGATTACGGGCGTGGGAGCAGGATGAGCGGGGCGTTTTTGAGCTTCACTCCCACAAACGTATACAGCGGCACGACGACAAATCCCGCCAGCAGCGTGGCTTGGAACTGGTTCCTGGTCGGCGGGGTTGCGCAGAGAACCAATTTGACGGGTATCAACAACGCCGACCAGCCGTGGCTTCTGGTCAACCGGGATCCCGGCAACGCGGCCCAGGACAACTTGTACGTCGCGTACGACAACTTCTCCGGTGCGCCCGACATGCGAGTGGCCGTGGCCGCCGGTAGCAACCCGCCGAATTTCACGGTCGACCAGCTCACGGGTCTCTCAACGGGATTTGTGAATCCGGGACACAGGCTCGCGGTCGACCCGCGCAATGGGACCGTTTACAGTTTGTTCCAGCGCAGGATCGGCATAGGAGCAGGCGGCTCACAAAACATCAACTACATGCTGAACCGGTCGACCGACGGCGGCAACACCTGGATTCTCAACGGTTCAGCGACTGGGATCATCGTGGCGAACGCAGACAGCACCCAGCCCACTCCGAAGTTCGGGGGAGTCAACGCGCTTCTGGGCGGCGTACTGCACGCCGCTGTAGATCCGACCAATGGCGATGTCTACTACGCGTACGGAAACCGTGAGCCGGGAACAGGGAACAACCAAATCGCGGTCCGGCGTCTCCAGACCTTTGGTGGAATCGTGTCCGTTGGCGCTGAGCACTTCGTAACCGGGCTCGTCCAAGCGGCCCTTCCATCGGTGGCGGTGGCCAATAACGGCGTGGTGGCGGTGTTCTTCTATACCTTCGATGGAATCGTGTCAGGGTTTCCGCAATTCACAGCGCATCTTTCATTGAGTGAAGACCACGGCACGACGTTCGCCGATCGTACACTGGAAACGTTCCTCTCGTCCGCGACCGACAACGGCAATCCACGCCAGCGCGTACTCGGCGATTACGTGCAGCTCAAGGCCGCCGGCCGCATCTTCAGCGGTGCCTTTACAGGGAACGGTGTTCCGTTCGGCCGTTCAATCTCCAATCACGATCCGATTTTTTACAGGCAATCGGCGAACCGACCGCCTGTCGCGAACGCCGGCCCCGACCAAACGGTCCCTGCGGATGGCGCGACGTGCCAGGCGAAGGTAACTCTCGATGGTTCCGCGTCGAGCGACCCGGACGCCGATCCGTTGACGTACACATGGACGGGGATCTTCGGGACCGCGACTGGAGTTAGCCCCACAGTCACGTTACCACTGGGTATCCACGTCATTACCCTCACCGTCACGGATTCGTTCGGTGCTAGCTCCGAGGATACGGTCACGATCACCGTAGCGGACACTACACCGCCGTCGGTCGAGCAGGCCACAGCGAGCCCCGACGTCGCTTGGCCCCCGAATCACAAGATGGTACCAGTCACGATCGATTACGCGGTGACGGATTGTTCCGCCGTAACCTGCACGTTGAACGTAGCGAGCAATGAACCGATCGACGGTCTCGGCGACGGCGACACGTCGCCTGATTGGCAGATCATCGATGCGCACCATGTGCTCCTGCGTGCAGAGCGATCCGGCCGAGGGACCGGGCGCGTCTACACGATTACGGTCACCTGCACGGATGGAGCGAATAACACCACAGTGAAAACCGTGACGGTTCTGGTTCCTCACAATCAATAGCGGTCGTCAAAGCGGCCGCTGAGGGGACGTTACAGCTCGACGCAACTGAACGGAGGAAAGGCGCCGGACACGCCGCTGCGGATATACGCAAACAGTGTGATCATCCGGGAGCGTTGCACGGCGCCGACGGCCTCGAACACGTCACGCGTGACGACGACCGACTGATTGGCCGCAGCCCCCGCCGGCTTGATGACGACCAGATAGCCACCGCCTTGATCAATTTGCCGGTCGACCAATTCTCCGTGAACTGCTTCGTACAGCTGCTGTCCTTGCGTGTCGGTCGGCCTGACACACCTCTGCGACGGACTCGACCCTGGCGCGGTTGGAGCGACCGGCGCGAGGCACTGTTGGAGCACTACGACCACAACCACAGCACAGGCGGCATGGACCCAGCGCATCGTCACGCCGATAGAACCCTCGGGTGAATCATATGCCGGACGACTTGGTTGAAAAAGCCATTCGGTTTGTTCGTTCGAGGTAACGAACTAGCTAAAATGCCTGGCCCGGAGTGTCTCGCGCCTGCACCGAATCCTGGAAGCCGCTGTGAGCCCGTAATATCCCATCGCTCGGTCGAACCGACGATCACGCCGCGCGATCGTAATAATTGAGGAGGCCGCCCAATCGCGGACGCCGACGAATGCGACCGACCGTGCCGATCGTCAGCCCG
>Ga0075428_100007228_pt1 | contig 12299 bp, 7 predicted proteins | sample RhiMetdeltSRZDD2_FD_75291 | JGI IMG/M metagenome (GOLD analysis project Ga0075428, IMG submission 75291) | Populus rhizosphere microbial communities from Tennessee, USA - Rhizosphere MetaG P. deltoides SRZDD2 | ecosystem: Host-associated > Plants > Roots > Rhizosphere > Soil | place: USA...
CAGGCAGCGGCTCCTCCAGCGCTACGTTCACCGCGATCCCCATCCTGTCCAGGCTGTCTCCAAGGACGGCGAGCGTGCTCTCGACGGCCCGGGCCACCTGTGCCCGGCCACCGCCACGGGCGCCGTCGCGCGCGAAGGCGAGCATCCCCCCGAAGATTCGCCGGCACACCTCGAGCGAGCGGTGGATCTGCTCCAAGTCCGCGCCCAGCTCCGCGCAGTCGACCTTGCCCCCGCGGGCCTCGGCGTGAAGCTGCTGGACCAGCGGGAGCACGGATCCCAGCGCATTGTTCACGTCGTGGGCGACGGAGCGGGCGAGGTCCGCCATGGCGTGCTTGCGGTCGGCCTCGATCATTCGGGCGTGCAGCGTCTCGGCCCGTTGCGAATTCCGGATCGCGACGCTCACGTGGGATCGGAAGCGCTCCACCAGGCCCGCCTCGTAGGGACCGAAGCTGCCGGTGCGGCGCGAGGCGACCTTGAGCACGCCCAGCAGGTCGTCCCCCGCGGCCAGCGGCGCGCAGAGCATCGAGCGCTCGCGGCCCTCCGGGTGGGCGGCTTCGTCGGTGCGGTTGTAATCGAGGAGGTCTGCGACCGGGGTCACCGGCCGTCCTCTCCATTCGCGCCAGACGTCCCCCTCGCGCTCGAAGCCGAAGACCTCGCCGCCGCCGATGAGGTCCCGCACGTCGGGCTCGAGGGGTAGACAGAGGCCGATGCGGCGGCTCTTTCCCTTCACCCAGGCGATCTGCTCGGCGGCGAGCTGGAGCTCCCCGGCATCGTTCTTGATGAGCAGAGCGGAGGAATGGTCGTAGCGGGTGAGGGAGCGGAGGCCGTCCAGGATCTGGTAGAAGAGGTCGTTGGAGCGGAGGTGCTCCATCATCTTGCGGTCGATGCGGTCTCGCACCTCGAGCATGCGCTCGAGGTCGATCCGCTCGATGGACTCCGACACGGCGGCGGCGATCTCGAGGAGCGGCCGGATGGCCCCGCGGTCGAAGGGGGCTGGCTGGCGCAAGGCCATCGCCGCCCAGGTGCGCCCGCCCCGCCGCAGGGGAGCCACCAGGAGATCGGGCGGGATCGCGGGATAGCGGTTGCCGATGAAGGCCGCGAGAAGGCCGACGTCCCAGTGCGGATCCTCCGGCAGGGCGAGCAGCAGCTCCGCCGACGTCTCCCCCGGACGCGCCACAGCGATGGCCGCATGGGAGGCGCCGAAGAACTCGCGCGTGACCCGCAGCGAGTGCCGCAACGCCTTGGCGACGTCCCGGGTCTGCTTGAGCTGGGTGGACAGCGCTTCCCGGAAACGGAACAGGGGCAGCTCGTGACCGGCCTTCATCTCCGCCGCCTGGATGGAAAGGCGGAGCATAGGCGGCCAGCGAGAGCGGGTCAACCGCGACGGACGGTGTCCGTCCGACGTACTACAGGCTGGCTGGTGTCTGGACGGTACGATAGCGGCGGGAGGCCGGGGAGTCACCATCGTGCGAGCTCGAGCTCTTCTCGGAGCGGCGCTGGTCGCCATCGTCGTGATGCCGGCGGTCGACCGGCCGCGTGCGGCCACGGTCGAGGTCAACGTCGTCGAGCGGGGCGGCGACGCGGTGCCGAACCAGTGGGTCGTCTTGTACCCGCTCACACCGGAGCTGCAGCGCGAGGGATTCCTCTACTTCACCGTCCGCGCCGCCGGCCGGTGCACGACGGGCCCCAGCGGTCGCTGCACGATCTCCGAGCTGCCGGCCGGCGTCTACGTCCCCATCCTCCCCGGGATCGCGGACCCGAATCTCTGCGCCCCGCCCGGCTCTCCCGTCGATGCGTTCGGGACGGTCACGATCTCGAAGCCGGATGCGAGCGCTCCGATTCGCATCGAGCTTCAGCGCGGCGTGCGCATCCAGGTCCGCGTGATCTCGGAGTCGCCGATCCCCTCCGGGAGCCGGATCGAAGTGTCCGGCGACGGAGGGGAGCACGCCACCGCGCGCTTGAGCGATTCGGGGGCCGCGCAGCTCACCCTCGGATCGGGCCGGTGGATCGCGCATCTCGTGGGACCGCCGGGCGCGCGGGTCGTCGGCGTCGAGCTGGACGGCGCCGAGGTCCCGACGCTCGACGTTCCGATCGAGGTGATCGCGCCCTCGCCCGATCGCTTCATCACGTGGAAGCTGAGCCGGCCGTGCTTCGTCAACGGGCGCGTGACCAGCAACGTCAGTCCGTCGGCCGTCGTGATCGTCGCCACGCTCGTCGCGCCGGGGCCGTGGGGCGCGTCGGCGCTCTGCCGCGGCACCACGTGCGCGCCGCCGATGACGGCGTCGCTGTCGCTGAACGGCAGGTTCACGCTCGAGCTGCCGAGCGGTACGTGGCGGCTCGCCCCCGCAGGCGAGTCCTTGCTCGAGTCGGATCCCGAATTCATCGAGCTGAATTGCGCGGGAGGGGAGGTGGCGCGCGCCGACTTCGCCGTTCGGGAGGGAGGCGACGGGGGATCGAAGCCGGTGCTGACCGTCCAGGTCATCGATCCGAGCGGTCGACCGGTCGCCGACGTGCCGGTCGAAGTGTGGCCGGCGCAGGGGAACATCGGAGCGACGCGCCCGATCGCGACGGAGTCCACGAGAGATTTCGGGATGCCGGCGGTCTTCACGAGGCTCGTCGCCGGAAGGTATCTCCTGCGCGCTCGCAGCCCGGGCTACCGGACGTCGGTGCTCGCCGTTCCCGACGTCGATCCCGAGCGGAAGTCGCCGCGCAGCGTCACGATCCAGCTCGACCCCGGCGCGACCATCGACGCGCTCGTCACGGACGAGAAGGAGCGACCGATCACGGGCGTCGGGCTCGAGATCAGGCGGACCGATGCGCCGCCGCCGAGCGACGATCCGATCGCGCGCCTCATGGAGCAGGACGCCATCGTTTCGGTTCCGCCCTCGAAGGATCAAACCGGGCACGTCCTGGTCAGCGGGCTCGCAGGCGGGACCTACGAGGTGCGACCGGTTCTGTCCGGGGCGATTGCCGCCGGTGCGGTGGCGACCGTTGCGATCGAGGATCGGCAGGGTGGCGAGAGCGTCGTCGTGGTGCTGGGCGAGCACGACCGCAAGGAGCTGAGGATCCGCGTCCGCCCGGCCGCGTCCTTCACGGGACGGCTCGTCTGCATGGACGGCGGGCTCATGCCGCGACAGGTCGACGTGTGCGTTCTCGGGCTTCCCGCCGACGACGAAGACGAGGCCGCTCGTGACACGTGCCGGAAGCCGGCGATCGCGACGAGCGCCATCGCGCTCGATGGAGACGACCGCGACGTCTTTCGCGTCGGTCCGCTGACCGACGGAAGCTACCGGCTGGGCCTTCGTCCGCGAGGGTACGGGGTCTGGACGTGGGCGCTCGGAACGCCGGACGGATCGCGGGCGGCCTCGCTTCAGGTCAACGGGACCGACGCCGTCGATCTCGGGATCATCAAGGTTCTCTGCGGCCCTGCGGTCGAGGTCCGCCCGTCCGTCCTTTCGCGCGACCCGGTTCCCGACCTGACCGTCGCGACGGTCGTCGCCGAGCTGAGTCGAACGGGTCCCGAGGGCAAGCCCGAGCGCCGGGTCGTGGTCGTCGAGCGGGACCGTGATCGCGTCGCGCTTCGCGAGCTGCCGGAAGGGGAGTGGACGCTCGACGTGACGATCGCGCATCCCTTCTTCGTTCCGGCTGCTCCCGCGCGTCTCAGGCTTCCGGTGAAGCTCGAGCGCGGCCAGCGCGTCCGCACCGGCGTGGACATTGCCGGGGTGGGCGGGGCGATCGCCATCGACGCGCCCACCGGCGCGGCCCGTCTCGCCGGACCCGACGGAGCGACGCGCATCGAGCCGGCGCACGACGGGACGATCGAATTCCGCGGGGTGGCCGCCGGCTCCTACGGTGTCGAGCTGTGCGACGACGCGGGGTGCGGTCGCGTCGCCCGCCGGTGGAACGACGTTCGGGTGGAGGTCGGCCGGAAGGCGGTCCTGGCGGTGCAGCCGCGCTGACTAGCGCAGCTGCTCGTTGAAGAAGGCGATCGTTCGGTCCCACGCGAGCTTCGCGGCCGCCGCGTCGTATCGCGGCGTCGTGTCGTTGTTGAACCCGTGCTGCGTCCCCGGATAGAGGAACCGCTCGTAGCGCACGCCCGCCGCCTTCAGCGCCTTCTCGTAATCCGGCCAGCTCGCGTTGATCCGCTCGTCGTTCTCGGCTGATTGGATGATCAACGGAGCCTTGATCTTCGGCACCTCCGCGAGGTCCGGCGCCGACCCATAGAAGGCGACCCCGGCGCCCAGCTCGCCGCCCAGCCGCGTGGCGAGGTAGTTCACCATCCCGCCCCCGTAGCAGAAGCCGACGGCGCCGATCTTCCCCTTTCGGTCGCGCCGTGACTTCAGGAAGTCCGCCGCCGCGACGAAGTCCTCGCGCGTCTTCGTCTGATCGAGCTTCGAGAACGTCTCGCGCGCCTTGTCCTCGTCCCCCGGATAGCCTCCGAGCGGATACAGCGCGTCCGGCGCGAACGCCGTGAAATCGGCGAGCGCCAAGCGCCGCGCGATGTCCTCGATGTGCGGATTCAGCCCGCGGTTCTCGTGGACGACGAGGATCGCCGGTCGTTTTCCCTTCGCCTTGGCCGGACCGACGAGGTAGCCGCGCCCCTTGCCGTATCCCTTCGGTGAGTCGAACGCGACGGACTCGGCCTTGATGCGCGAATCGTCGGCCGCCACGACCGTCGCCGCGAAGTTCGGACTGAGCTGATCGAGCAGCACCGCGGCCGTGACCCCGCCGATCGCGAACTTGGCTGCCTTCTCGAGAAACACACGGCGGTCGATCGCCCCGTGAACGTACGCATCGAAGAGGACGAGCAGCTCCTGGTCGAAGTCGTGAGCGGTCTTGCGGTCCATCGAGTGAGCCCTCACGGACGAGGATAACGCGAGCGAGAGGCAAGCGCCCCGTCGCCCTACGTGACCGGGCGTGGCGCGCCCGCGCGTGAGCGCCGCCGAATCATGACGATGCCCGCGCCGAGCAGGACGGCGACCAGAAGCGCGAGTCCCCACGGCGGTAGCGCCGGGTAGGTTGCGAAGCATCGACAGCAGACGCCGGAATAGCCGACCGGCGTGACGTCCTCGCAGATGAACCCGGGGGCTTGGCCGCATGGAGCACCCGGCTGTTGGCCGATGCATGCGTTCTCACTCTCGCAAACGTCGTTGTCCGGCGGTGGTCCGTTTGCCGTGCCGCATGGCGGCACGGCGCGAACGGGATTCGTGCTCACGACCGTGCAGAGAATCAGAGCGCAAAGGAGAAACGCACCACGGCGGCCCGCTTGTCTTGTCATGGTCTCACCCGTACAGCGCGATTGTGGGGCGAGGATACAGCCACGACGGGCCCTGCCGGCGAGCGAACTTCAGGGACAGGTTCTCCCGCTGCGGGGCGCGCCGCTGCTCGCGACGCCCAGGGTCCCGCCGCACGCGTTCTCGGCGCGGACCAGGTAGAAGAAGACGGGAGCGGGAGCGGTCGCATCGCTCGCGCTCATTGCGGTGACGTTGGTGGCGACGCAGACGGCGCTCGCGAAACCGGCTGCGGAGGCGCTGCGAAGCAGGTCGTAGGTCGGACCTCCGGTTCCCCCGGGCTGCGCTGGGGCGCTCCACGTGAGGCTGGTGGAGACGTGACCCTGGAGCAGGAGGTTGCGGGCGGGGCTGGGGATCGCCCAGAGCGCCGGGTTGGCCGGAGCGCAGTCCTGCGAGTCGCGGACCGCGTCCCCGTCCGAATCCACGAAGGCGTCGATGTAGGCGAGCTTGGTCTCGGCGTCCGACCCCGAAGGGCCCGTCACGGTGAGACCGACGTCGTAGGCGCCCGCGGTCGCATAGAGGTGCGTGGGATTGGTGGACGACGACGTCCCACCGTCGCCGAACGTCCACGCCCGCGTCGAGATCCCTCCGACGGACGCGTCGGTGAACGTCACGGTGAGGGGAACGGCCCCGGAGAGCGGCGACCCCGAGAACTGGGCGATCGGCGGCGCCGTGTTCCGCTCGTCGCAACCGATGTCGTACGCCGCTCCGACGGGGCGCAGATCCCCTTCGAAGTCGAAGGCAGGCGCCGCATGCCCGTCGAGGCTCGCGATCCCCGCATTGATCGCCGGCGATCCGGCCTTCAGGTGCCAGTCGTTCCCCGCCGGATCTGCGAAGAAGGTCGCGAGCGTCGTCGGGTCCACCGTCGGCGAGCTGAGGTCCTGTCCGGTCTGGGAGCGCCACTGGGCCAAAGTGATGGTCGTCGCGTCGCCGTTGGTCGAGAAGCGATTGACCACGACGTTGCGATCCGAGCGGAACCCGGCCAACGACGCCGCGTCGATCGCGATCGCCCCCCGCGGCGCCGTGGCTTGGTAGAGGACGTTGTCGAACACGGTGCAGCCGGTGGACCCGTCGACGAGCTTCAGCGCCCACCGGCCGTTCGCCGCCATGATGACCGTGTTGTTGACGATGACGTCGTCCTTCGCGGCGTCGGCGGCGTCGATGCGGTAGCCGATGATCCCGCTCGCGTGGTTGTCGTAGAGCAGGTTGTCGGCGATCAGCGAGCTCTGCGCGCCGTCCAGGTTGATGCCGCCGGCGCCTCCCGCCCCGCACGAGCTGCCGCCCCCGTTGCCGTAGATGACGTTCCCGACGATCTCGAGGTCGCTGCAGATGCCGTCACCGCCCTGGCTCGCGTCCCCGTTGACGTGGATTCCCGCGCGGGCGTTCCCGTTGATCGCGTTGTACCGGATGATCGTGCGATCCCCGGAATTGCTGTGGTAGATCCCGTGCTCCGCGCAGCTGTTCGCCGCGGTGTTGTGCTCGTAGAGGCAATCGTCGGCGAACGCGTCGAAGAGACCCCACGTGTGGTTCGCGTCCATCACGCAGTTGCGGACGACGGCGCCGACGATCGGATTCACGGAGTCGCCCCGGACCGCGATCCCCGCCCGCGGCGCGTTCACGGAGCGGAAGCCGTCGATGACGTTGTAGTCGGCGTACATCAGCCGGATGTTGTCGGAGGTGTTCCCCGGTCCTCCCGGGTACGGCTGGTCGACGATGACGGCATCGCCGTCCGCGATCCATCGGATCGGCTTCGCGCTCGTCCCCTTGAGGCTCGTCGCCCAGCCGACGTACGTCCCGTTCGCGACGTGGACCACGTCCCCCGGACCGACCGGCTGATTGACGGCGCGCTGGATCGTTCGCCACGCCTGCGACGGGCTGAGGCCGGTGTTCGCATCGTTGCCGGCCGTGGAGACGTAATAGGTCTTGTCGTCGGCGAGCGACCACGACGCAGCGGTCAGGACGACCACCACGATCATCGAAGCTCGGCGCATCCTCATGTCGAAGATGATGACCACGACGGAGGGTCGGCGCCGGTGATCGACGGGCGATCGGCGCCCTATCTTCGTGGCAGTCGCGCGCTCACATCCGAAATGCGAGCCCCGCACGCGCGCCGAACTGGTACCAGCCGCTGCCCGAAAAGACGGCGACGCACCCGGGTCCGCACGCGACCGCGAACGCCGCGTCGTCGATCGTCGCGTAGCCGCGGACCTCGAGGTGGAACGCCGTGCGCTGAGAGATCGGGATTTGGACGCCTCCTCCGAGCGAGCCGGACAACCCCAACGAATTCCCGACGTCGCCCGGGTTGCTTCCGAAACGCGTGAGACCGATCGCCGCGGAGACGAATGGATGAACGCGGCCCTCGGAGGGCTGATAGCGGCCGCCGAACTGCAGGTAATCCACGGCGACATCGAACCGCGTGACCTGGGATCCCCCCGCGTTCCCGGCGAAGCTCAAGGATTGGTGATCGAGGAACGACTCGAACCATCCGTCGGGGCGGATCTGGACATTGACGCCGAACCCGATCGTCCCCGAGGCATCGGCCTCCGCGGGAGGAACTCCGGGCGTGCTCGAAGACAGGTCGAGGCCGTTGCGAATGCCGATGACGGGGACGAGCTCGATCGTCCGCTCGGCGCGGCAGGGAGAGAACGCGAGCGTCGCGACGGCGAGAGTCAGCAGGAGACGCATCGGAACCTCACCTGCATGACGCGCTCCGGTACCGGCGCACGAGCGTCTTCGGCGCGCGCGCGAGCCACGCCTTGGCGAGTCGAACATCGTTCCATGCGGCCATCGGGGGATCATAGCTTCCTGGACTAACGCAGCGTCACCTTCACGCTACCGCCCGAGCGGGCGCCGGCGGCCTCCAGGTTCTCGGAGGGAGCCTCGAGCGTGGCCTCGACGAAGACCATGCCCGATGCGGCATCGACCTCCGGCGCGATGCGCGCAACCGTGCCGTGCAGCACGCGTTCTTCCGCGGCCCCGCGGACTTCCACCCCCCGGCCCACGCGAAGCGCGGTGGCCTGATCCGGCGGCACCGCGAAGCGGACCCACAACCCCTTGCCGCCGATGAGACGGAGCACCGGGTCGCCGCGCGCAACCACCGCGCCCGGCTCCACGAAGAGGGCCGCGACCCAACCGTCGAACGGCGCCGTGAGGGTCGTGTCGACCAGAGCCAGGCGGGCTCGAACCGTGTCGGCCTTCTGACGCGCCACCACCGCTTCCGCCGACGCGAGATTGGCCCGCGCGATCTTCTCCTCCTCCCGGACCCGGGTGATCTCCTCCTGAGGGAAGAGCTCGGTCCCACGCTCCCGGATGGAGAGGGCCGCACGGGCGATCGCCAGCTCGCGTTCGGCCCGGTCCCGGCCGGCCTCCGCTCCGTTCGATTCCGCCTCGGCTCGGGCGAGCTGCTGGCGCGCCTCGGCGTCGTCGAATCGGGCGACGGCCACGCCCCGACGCACCGGTTCTCCCAGGCGCACGGGCAAGGTCGAGACCTTGCCGGATGCGGGGGCAGCCAGATCCACGGAGCGTTCTTGGAACAGCACGCCGACATAGGGGCCCACGCCGTGCTCAGCTCCCGCGGCGTTCGACGTCAGCCACGGGATCGAAGCCAGCCCGATTCGGAGCAGCAGCCTGCCTCTCTTGCGCATGGTTGATAGATGGTACTCTTTCCCAAATGCGCTCCGGGGAAAGGGAAAACGGGACCAAGCCGGACAGTGAGGGGGGGGCGCAGGCCGGCGAGTTGTTCCGGGGCGAAGCGCTCGATCACCACCTGCGCCGCGCGGAACAGGGAGAGGTCCTCCATCTCGATGCGGCATGGATGCGGTGGTGCTACCGGCTCGTTCTGGCGGTCGTTCTCTTCGCGGGCGGGTACGTCGTCTTCGGCACGGTCAACGAGTACGCCAGCGGTCCGGCCGTCCTGCGCGTCGAGGGACGGACGGAGGTCAACGCTCCCGCGGACGGCACGGTTGCATCGATCGAGGCGGAACCGGGCCGCAGCGTCCGGGCCGGAGAGGTCCTCGTGCGCTTCCAGGCCGAGCGCGAGGAGGCCGATCTGCGGAGCCACCAGGAGGAGTTCGACCTGAAGCTCGCCGACCGCCTTCGCGATCCGGGCGACAAGGCGGTCGGAGCCGCTCTCGCCACGTTGCGCGCCGAGCTGGATCTGGCGCGCTCGCGGTTCGAGGGCCGCCTCGTCAAGGCTCCGAGAGACGGCGTCATCCAGGACGTCCGGATCCGCGAAGGGCAGTTCGTGAATACGGGCGAGCCGGTTCTCGCGCTCGTGCCCGCATCCTCCCGATTCGAGGCGATCGCGCTGTTCGCCGGGCACCATCGTCCTCACGTGCGGGAAGGAATGCCGGTGCGCATCGAGCTGCAGGGTCAGCGTTACGCCCGTCAATGGGCCACGATCGATCGAATCGGGGGCGAGATCGTCGGCCCCGCGGAAGCCCGGCGCTACCTCGGGCCGGAAGTTGCGGACACCTTCGAGATCTCGGGGCCTTGCGTGCTCGTGCATGCCGTGCTGCCCACGGATACCTTCCGCTCGCGAGGAGTCGAATACCGCTATCACGACGGCATGCTCGCGAAAGCGGAGACTCCGGTCCGCGCCGAGCGGATCTTGTTCTTGCTGCTGCCCCAGCTCCGGCGAGGTTCGAGCTTCTGAGCGCCCTGCGTTCGCCTTCCGTCCTGCTGGATCGCTTCCCGGCGCTGCGGCGGCTGGGTGCGAAGCGCCAGCGCGTGATTCCCTATGTGCCGCAGATGGAGGCCGCGGACTGCGGCGCGGCCTGCCTCGCCATGGTCCTCGGCTACTTCGGAAGGAGAGAATCCCTTCACGACGTTCGGGAAGCGACGGGAGCCGGCCGGGGAGGGGCCTCGGCCTTCGACCTGATCGAGGGAGGCCGTCGATTCGGCCTTCGGGGACGGGGCGTCCGGCTCGAGATCGAAGACATGCGCCATCTCCCCCGGGGCTCCGTCCTGCACTGGGGGTTCAACCACTTCGTCGTTCTGGAAGACAACGTGTCCAAAGGGGTCCGGGTCGTCGACCCCGCCGGGGGGAGGAAGCTCGTTCCCCTGGAACGGCTTCGCGAGAAGTTCACCGGGGTCGCGCTCATCTTCGAGCCGGGAGAGGGATTCGTATCGGGAGGGCGCGCTCCCGCGAGCCTGCGCGCTTTCCTCGTTCAGCTCGCGGGGCATCGGGCGGTCATCGCTCGTGCCGTCGTGCTGTCCGTGATGCTGCAGCTCTTCGCTCTGGCGCTACCGGTCGCCCTCGGGCTGCTCGTGGATCGTGTCGTGCCGTTCGGCGACACGGGATTGCTCGGCGTGATCGCCGTCGGCCTCGCGGCGGTCGTCGGCTTCCACGTGCTGACCCTGCTCCTTCGCTCGTTCATCCTTCTTCATCTCAGAACCCTTCTCGACGTCCAGCTGAGCCTCGGGCTCATGGACCACATGGCCGTGCTTCCCTACAAGTTCTTCCTCGACCGGCCGACGGGCGATCTCATCGCCCGTCACGAGAGCAACCGCGCCCTGCGTCAGACGCTCAGCTCAACGGCCCTCTCGACTCTTCTCGATGGCGGTTTGGTCAGCCTTTACCTGGTCATGCTGCTGCTCGCGAGCCCTTCGATGGGGCTGCTCGTTCTCGCGCTGGGAATGTCCCAGGTCGTTCTCTATCTCGTGCTTCGCCGCTCCTATACCGATCTGATGTCCCGGGAGCTGGAAGCGCAGGCTCGGTCCCAGAGCCATCTCGTGGAAATGCTCTCCGGAATGGAAGCCCTCAAGGCCCTGGGAGCCGAGCACCGCTCCGTGGAGCGCTGGTCGCATCTTCTCGTGTCGGAGCTGAACGTCACGCTCGCGCGCGGTCGGCTGTCCTCCGTGGCGGGGGCGCTGACGAGCGGGATCCAGCTCGGAGCTCCCCTCGCGGTGCTGGTCTTCGGCGGCCTCAAGGTCATCCACGGAGATCTGAGCCTCGGGATGATGTTGACGCTCAGCGCGCTCGCAACGGGCTTTTTGACGCCCCTCACCAATCTCGTGGCGACGGCCTTGCAGCTCCAGGAGGTTCGGTCCCACGTCGAGCGCATCGAGGACGTCCTCCGCGCCGCGCCCGAGCAACCTTCCGGCCCCCGAAAGAAGGCCGAGGTGCAAGGCCGGATCACGGTCTCGAAGGTCAGCTTTCGCTACGGCCGCAACGAGCCCTGGGTGCTCCAGGACATCGACCTCGACATCCTGCCGGGACAGAAGGTGGCGATCGTCGGCAAATCAGGGTCGGGAAAGTCCACCCTGGCACGGCTTCTCGTGGGCCTGCACATCCCGGAGTCAGGGAAGATCCTCTATGACGGCGAGGATCTCGTCGGCCTGGATCTCCGATCGCTCCGGGGACAGATCGGTGTCGTCACTCAGGATGCGCGCGTCTTCGCGTCGACCCTGCGCGGGAACATCACCCTCGCCGAGCCGACGGCGGACTGGGAGCGCATCGTGGAGGCGGCTCGCATGGCCGAGATCCACGAAGAGATCACGTCCATGGCCCTCGGCTACGACACTGTTCTCAGCGACGGCGGTGGATCGCTGTCGGGCGGTCAGCGACAACGGCTCGCCCTGGCCCGTGCGCTGGTGCGGCGTCCCTCCGTCCTGCTCCTCGACGAGGCGACGAGCGATCTGGATGCCGTCACCGAGAGCCGGGTCATGGCGAACCTCGCGTCGCTGCGCTGCACGAGGGTCGTCATCGCCCACAGACTCAGCACCATCGTGGACTCCGACGCGATTCTCGTGCTGGAAGGGGGCAGCGTGGCCGAGATCGGCACGCATCGGGAGCTTTTGAGCCGTGCCGGGAGCTATGCGCAGCTCGTGGCCGCCCAGACGGCGCGCCCGTGAGGGATTGGTGCTGAACCATTGCCCTTCGCGGGAACCGGCCTGTAGAATCCCTAGGAATTTGTCGTTCAGCCCATCGAAACAAAAAGGAGGATTCCATGCGAGAGCTATTCGTCGAGGAGTTGAAGAAGGTCCAGGGCGGTGACCCGGGCGGCC
>Ga0075428_100007229_pt1 | contig 12298 bp, 9 predicted proteins | sample RhiMetdeltSRZDD2_FD_75291 | JGI IMG/M metagenome (GOLD analysis project Ga0075428, IMG submission 75291) | Populus rhizosphere microbial communities from Tennessee, USA - Rhizosphere MetaG P. deltoides SRZDD2 | ecosystem: Host-associated > Plants > Roots > Rhizosphere > Soil | place: USA...
AGAGGCAATCGGTGAGCGTACGGCGACTGGCCGTCGTAGTTCTGGGATCGGTCCTGGCGGCCTGCGGCGGTCGCTCGCAGGTCGAGCAGTTCGCGACGCCCGACCCGCTCTACGAGAAGGCCGAGAAGGAGATGCGCCTCGGCAACTACGACGAGGCGATCAAGCTGTACGAGCAGCTCGAGGTGGCGCATCCCTTCAGCGACCCCGCGCGCCAGGGCAGGCTCGACCTCATCTATGCCTATTACCGCGCCGGCAAACCGGAGCAGGCCGTCGACGCGGCGGACACGTTCATCCGCGAGAACCCGCGCGACGCCAACGTCGACTACGCCTACTACCTGAAGGGCCTCGTGTACTTCGAGTTCGACCGCAACTTCCTCGAGAAGCTGTTCCGTGTCGACCTCTGCGAGCGTCCCCCGAACGAGGCGTACAAGGCTTTCTCCAACTTCTCGCAGCTCGTGCAGCGCTATCCGGACAGTCCGTACTCCGCCGACGCGCATCAGCGCATGGTGTTCCTGCGCAACTGCTTCGCCTCCTACGAGACTTCCGTCGCGGAGTACTACATCAAGCGCGGCGCATGGGTCGCAGCGGCCAACCGGGCGAAGTACGCGATCGAGACCTATCCGGGCACGCCGACGACGCGCGACTCGCTCGAAGTGCTCGTCGCCGCTTACCGGAAGCTCGGAATGGACGATCTCGCGACCGATTCGCAGCGCGTGCTCGCCGAGACGTACGAGTCGCCGATCCCGAGCCAGGCGAACGCCGACGAGCTACGCCCGGCGCCCGAGCCGACGCACCTCAGACCTCCGTCCGATAACCCGACGTGATCGGGTAGCGCCAGTCGCGCCCGAAGGCGCGGCGACTCACGCGCACGCCCGGCGGCGCCTGGCGGCGCTTGTATTCCGCGCGCCTCACCATGTCCAGCACGCGGATGACCGTGGCGCGCTCGAAGCCGCGCGCGACGATCTCGTCCACGGCGAGATCCTCCTCGATGAAGGCCTCGAGTATCGGATCGAGCACGTCATACGGCGGCAGCGAGTCGCTGTCCTTCTGGTCGTGGCGCAGCTCGGCGGTCGGCGCACGCGTGAGGACCCGCTCCGGAATGACCGCGCGCTGCGCGTTGCGATGGCGCGCCAGCCGGTACACGAGCGTCTTGCTGCAATCCTTGATCGGCGCGAATCCGCCCGCCATGTCGCCGTAGAGCGTGGCGTAGCCGACCGCCATCTCGCTCTTGTTCCCCGTCGTGAGAACGATGCGGCCGCTCTTGTTCGAGATCGCCATCAGCAGCATCCCGCGACAGCGCGCCTGGATGTTCTCCTCGGTGGCGTCCGGCGCGAGGCCGTCGAACTGCCTGGACAGCGCGTCGAGCACCGCGCTGAACACGGACTCGATGGAGATCGTGTCGTGGCGCACCCCGAGCGCGCGCGCCTGTGCGATCGCATCCTCGATCGACATGCTCGACGTGTAGCGCGACGGCATGAGCACGGCCTGCACGCGCTCGGCGCCGATGGCGTCGACGGCGATCGCGAGGGTGAGAGCCGAGTCGACGCCGCCGGAGAGTCCGATGACGACGCCCGGGAAGTTGTGCTTGCCGATGTAGTCGCGCACGCCGAGGACGAGCGCACGGTAGACCATCTCCTCCGTGTCCGGCTGCGGCGTGATCGTCGCGGGCAGGGGCACAAGCCGCCCGTCGCGTGCGTGCAGCTCGCAGAGGAGCAGATCCTCCGTCATGAACGCGCCGTGCTGGACGAGTGCGCCGCCGCGATCGAGTACGAAGGACGCACCATCGAAGACGAGCTCGTCCTGTCCTCCCACGAGGTTGACGTAGAGGAGCGGTACACCCGCGGCGCGCGTCCGCCGCCGCGCGATCTCCATCCGCGCGACCTGGTTGTGCGTGTCGAAGGGGGAGGCGTTGATGTTGAGCACGGCGCGCGCGCCGGCCGCGGCCGTCCGCTCCATCGGACCCGCCTCCCAGAGGTCCTCGCAGATCGTGATGCCGAGCTCGATGCCGTCGAGGGCCACCGTGCACGGCTCGGTCCCGGCCACGAAGTAGCGTTTCTCGTCGAAGACGCCGTAGTTGGGGAGCGCCTGCTTGCGGTAGTGCGCGAGGCACTCGCCGTCGCGGTAGAGCGCCGCGGCGTTGTAGATGCCGCCGAGCGCGTACTCGGGGAAGCCGATGAGCACCGCGATGCCCCGCGCGCCGTCACGCACGCGCTCGATGGCCTCATCGATGCGCCTGCGAAATCCGTTGTGGAACAGCAGATCCTCCGGCGGATAGCCGGAGAGCGTGAGCTCCGGGAAGGCGATGAGGTCGGCACGATGCTCGCGCTGTGCGCGTTGCGCCGCTTCGAGCACACGGCGCGCATTGCCCACGACGTCGCCGACGACGAGATCGAGCTGGGCCAGCGCGACGCGCAGCGTGTCTTTCATGTTGTTCGTCCGGCGCAAGCGCCGCGGCGGTCAGCCGCCGAGACGCGACTTCAGGGCGCTGCCCATCTCCGCCGGCGAACGCACGGTCATCACGCCGGCCTGCTCGAAGGCCTCGAACTTCGCGGCGGCGGTGCCCTTACCGCCGGACACGATGGCGCCGGCGTGACCCATGCGCTTGCCAGGCGGCGCAGTCACCCCGGCGATGTACGCGACGACGGGCTTGCTCACGCGCTCCGCGATGAAGTCGGCCGCGGCCTCCTCGTCCGTCCCTCCGATCTCGCCGACGAGAATGATCCCCTCGGTCTGCGGATCGTCCTGGAAGAGCGCGAGCGCGTCGATGAAGTTCATCCCGCGCACGGGATCGCCGCCGATACCGATGCACGTGGACTGTCCCAGCCCGTTGCGCGTCGTCTGATACACCGCCTCGTAGGTGAGCGTGCCGGAGCGCGAGACGACGCCGGCGCGTCCGGGCTGATGGATGAATCCCGGCATGATGCCAATCTTGCACTGCCCGGGCGTGATGATGCCGGGACAGTTCGGGCCGATGAGGCGGCAGTGGTAGTCCTTCAGCGCGGCCTTCACGCGCACCATGTCGAGCACGGGAATGCCCTCCGTGATGCAGACGATGAGCGCGACGCCCGCGTCGGCGGCCTCGAGGATCGCGTCGCCCGCGTGCGGCGCGGGGACGTAGATCATGCTCACGTCCGCGCCGGTCGCGGCGACCGCTTCGCGGCAGGTGTCGAACACCGGACGGTCGAGATGTCGCTCCCCACCGCGTCCGGGCGTCACGCCGCCGACGATCTGCGTCCCGTACTCCATGCACTGCTGCGCGTGGAAGCTGCCCTGCTTCCCCGTGAAGCCCTGGACGATGACGCGGCTCGAGCGGTCGACGAGGACGCTCATGCCGCCGCCGCGACGGCCTTGCGCGCGGCCTCCGTGAGATCGCTCGCGGCCGTGATCGAGAGCCCGCTGCCCGCGAGGAGCGCACGGCCCTTGTCCACGTTCGTCCCCTCGAGGCGCACGACGACGGGAACGGACACGCCGACCTCCTTCACTGCACTCACGATGCCCTCCGCGATGAGGTCGCAGCGCACGATGCCGCCGAAGATGTTGACGAGGATCGCGCGCACATTGCGGTTCGATAGAATGAGCTTGAACGCCGCCGCGACGCGCTCGCTCGTGGCGCCGCCGCCGACGTCGAGGAAGTTCGCGGGCCGGCCGCCGTGCAGCTTGATGAGATCCATCGTCGCCATCGCGAGACCGGCGCCGTTCACCATGCAGGCGATGTCGCCGTCGAGCGAGACGTAGTTGAGCTCGTGCTGATGCGCGGCCCGCTCCATCTCGTCCTCCTGCGTGGGATCGCGCCACGCGAGGAGCTCCGGCTGGCGGAAGAGCGCGTTGTCCTCGATGTTGATCTTCGCATCCAGTGCGACGACGCGGCCGTCCTCCGTCACAATCAGCGGATTCACCTCGACGAGGCTCGCGTCGCGCTCGACGAAGAGCTTGTGCAGCGCCTGCACGATGCGAAGGAAGGGCCCGACCTGTTCCGCGTTCAATCCGAGCCCGAAGCCGAGCTGGCGCGCCTGGTAGGGCTGGAGCCCCGCGGCAGGATGCACGACGGTTCTGAAGATGCGCTCGGGCGTGCTCGCCGCCACGGCCTCGATATCCATGCCGCCGGCGGCGGAAGCGATGCACACGATACGCTCAGTCGCGCGGTCGACGAGGAGGCTGAGATACAGCTCGCGCGCGATTTGCGACGCGGCCTCGACGAGCACCGTGTTGATCGGCAGCCCTTCGGCCCCGGTCTGCGGCGTGACGAGGCGCGTGCCGAGCATCGCCGCCGCGACCTCCTTCACCTGGCCGAGCTCGCGCACGAGCTTCACGCCGCCGGCCTTGCCACGCCCGCCCGCGTGCACCTGTGCCTTGATGACCCAGCCGCTGCCGCCGAGATCCTTCGCCGCCTCCAATGCGTCGTCCGCGGTGTGCGCCGGATAGCCTGCCGGCACTGGAATTCCGTAACGCGCGAACAGCTGTTTCGACTGATACTCGTGCAGATTCATGGCGGAGAGGCAAGCGACGAGGTGCGCTATTGTGGAGGAAAGGCCGGGCCTTGGCAAAGCGCTCGCCGCCATTTTTCCGTTCACCGAAGCGCGCGCGCCGCTTACAATATCGCCTGCCGCACGCTTCCGCTGTTGCCGCGCACGTCGCCCCGCGGCTCCGCAGTGAGCGCGACTCGAGCACGGAGGTTCCGCTGATTGCAATGATCTCCCCGCCCAGCGCGGTGGAACGAAGCCTCGAATCGATCGAGGTCACCGCGCCCGCCGACACGCCCGAGTTGTCGTGGCGCGTGCTCTCGGTGCTGAACTTCTTCCGGATCCTCGTCGCTTCCGCGCTCATCGCGCTCTTCTATGTCATCGTCCGGCCGCGCGTGCTGGGCGGCGAGAACCCGGTGCTGTTCCTGCTCGCCGGCTTCACCTACCTGCTCGCGAGCGTTGCGAGCATCTACACGCTCAGCCGCCGCATTCCCGTCTTCACGATTCAGGTGATCGGCCAGATGCTCATCGACGTCGTCGCCATCACCGCGCTCATGCACGCGAGCGGCGGCATCCAGAGCGGTCTAGGGAACCTCCTGCTCGTGTCGGTTGGCGCGGCCAGCCTCACGGTGACGACGCGCACGGCCGCGATGTTCGCTGCGCTCGCGGCTCTCGTCGTGCTGTTCGAGCAATCGCTCTCCCAGCTGCAGGGGATCACCTCGCCGTCCGACTACACGGCGACGGGGCTGCTCGGCGCGACGCTCTTCGTGATCGCGCTCGCGACCCAGCCGCTCGCGCGCCGCATCCGCGAGAGCGAGGCGCTGGCGGCGCAGCGCGGCGTCGATCTCGAGAATCTCGCGGAGCTGAACGACTATGTCATACAGAACCTGCGCGAGAGCATCGTCGTCATCGACGGCCAGGACCGCATCCGGCTCATGAACGAATCCGCCGGCAAGCTGCTGAGCGGGGGCGCCGGCGCGGTCGGACGCGCGCTCCGCGAGCTCTCGCCGGAGCTGCACGCCCACGTGCTCGCCTGGCGCGACGACCCGTCGGCCTCTCAGGCGCCCGCGCTCAGCTTTCCCGCGCACGACGGCTCGACGCTGATCACGCCCCACCTGGCGCCGCTCGGACGCAAGCGTCCGGCGGCGGCGCTGATCTTCCTCGAGGATGCGAGCCTCTTCGCGGAGCGCGTGCAGCAAGAGAAGCTGGCGGCGCTCGGCCGGCTCACCGCGAGCATCGCACACGAGATACGCAACCCCGTCGGCGCGATGAGCCACGCGGGCCAGCTCCTCGGGGAGTCCACGGCGCTCGGCGAGCAGGAGCGTCGCCTCACGGCCATCATCCATAAGAACGCCGACCGCATCAGCACGATCGTCGAGAACGTGCTCCAGCTCTCGCGCCGCGATCAGACGCGTCCCGAGCGCCTCACGCTGGCCGCGTGGCTGCACGAGTTCACGGCGGAGTTCCGGGCGACGCATGAGCTGAAGGAGGACGAACTCGTCGTTACCGAGCTCGAGCCGGGTCTCGAGGTGCAGATGGACCCGAGCCACCTGCACCAGGTCCTGTGGAACCTCTGCGACAACGGCCTCAAGTATGCGGGCGAGGGATCGGAGGGCCGCGTCGTCGAGCTGCGATCGGGACGCGTGAGCGCGAGCGGGCGGCCGCTCCTCGAAGTCGCCGACCGCGGGCCCGGCATCGACGAGGCGCTGCGCGAGCGGATCTTCGAGCCCTTCGTCACGACGACGCGAGGCGGCACCGGGCTCGGGCTCTTCATCGCGCGACAGCTCTGCGAGTCGAACGGCGCATCGCTGCGCTACGAGGCGCGTCCGGGTGGCGGCAGCATCTTCCGCATCGTCTTCGCCGATCCGCAGCGCTGGGCGATGGAAGGCTGAGATGACTCGACCCGTCGTCCTCATCGTCGATGACGAGCCGGATATCTGCGAGCTCCTCGCCATCACGCTCGAAGGCATGGAGATCTCCTCGCGTACGGCGCACGACCTGGCGCAGGCCAGGCGCGAGCTCGGCGACGGCCGCATCGATCTCTGCCTCACGGACATGCGCCTGCCCGACGGCGACGGCCTCGAGCTCGTCGACTGGATGCAGACTCATGCCGAGGGCGTGCCGGTCGCCGTGATCACGGCGCACGGCAATGTCGAGTCGGCGGTGCAGGCGCTCAAGCTCGGCGCCTTCGACTTCGTCTCCAAGCCGGTGGATCTGCCGTCGCTGCGCCGGCTCGTGAGCATCGCGCTCAAGGTCGAGCGCGAACGCCGGCCCGCGCCGACCGCCACGGGACTGCTCGGCCGCTCGCCGCCCATGCAGCGCCTGCGGCAGATGATCGGGAAGGTCGCGCGCAGCCAGGCGCCCGTACACGTCGCGGGCGAGTCCGGCACCGGCAAGGAACTGGTCGCGCGACTCATCCACGAGAGCGGGCCGCGCTCCGATCGTCCCTTCGTGCCCGTCAACTGCGGCGCGATCCCCGGCGAGCTGATGGAGAGCGAGCTCTTCGGCCACCGCAAGGGCAGCTTCACCGGCGCCGTCGCCGACAAGGCCGGACTCTTCCGCACCGCAGACGGAGGGACGCTGTTCCTCGACGAGATCGCGGACCTGCCGCTGCATATGCAGGTGAAGCTCCTGCGCGCGATCCAGGAGAAGTCCGTGCGGCCCGTGGGCGAGGCGCGCGAGCAGGCTGTCGACGTACGCATACTGAGCGCGACGCACAAGGACCTCGCCCAGCTCGTTGCCGAAGGCGGCTTCCGCGAGGATCTGTACTACCGCATCGATGTCATCGAGCTGCGCGTCCCGCCGCTGCGCGAGCGCGGCGACGACGTGCTGCTGCTCGCCGATCACATCCTCGGGCGCCTCGCCAACGCGATGGGCATCCCGACGCCCGCGCTCTCGGACAACGCGCGCGAGACCCTGCTGGCCTATCACTTCCCCGGCAACGTGCGCGAGCTCGAGAACGTGCTCGAGCGCGCTCTGACGCTCTCGAGCGGGGGCGTGATCGAGGCGCACGAGATCGAGCTGCGGGCTCAGCCCGGCGGCGAGCGGCGCGTCGGCGAGGCGCTGGGCGACCAGCTCGAAGCGATCGAGCGCGACGCGATCCGCGAGGCGCTCGAGCGCGCCCGCTACAACAAGACGGAGGCAGCGAAGCTGCTGGGGATCACGTTCCGGCAGCTGCGCTACCGCATCAAGAAGCTCGGCCTCGAGTAATGGCGTCCGATGCGGAAGCTGTGAACGGGTTCAAGCGCGAATGCTCAAGCAATGGCGCCGTCCGACCGAGACAGAATCGGGAGCGCGCGACAGCCAGGCCGGCGGCGGCGCTGACAATTCATGTCACTTTGTGACAGCCGCTGTCCACGGCGGCACGCCATCCCACGTCCTTCCAGGCTGGACGGGCACCAACGATCCAAACAAAATCAGAGCCTTGACGCCGCTCTGGTGCGCTGTGGCATGCGGCTTGCTTGAGTAGGCCCCGCGGGCGGTGGATGCCGCCGGCAGGACAGTCACCACCACAGCTCCAGGAGTCTTCTGTAATGAAGAAGTTGCAACAGGGTTTCACCCTCATCGAGCTGATGATCGTCGTCGCGATCATCGGCATCTTGGCGGCCATCGCGATTCCGGCCTACCAGGATTACACGCAGCGCGCGCAGATCGGTGAGGCCTTCACGATCGTCTCGAACGCGAAGACCGCCATCGCCGAGTACTACCAGACGAACGGTGCGTTTCCCGATACGCAGGCCATCACCGACCTGAATCTGGACATGGCTTCGCCGGCGGGCCAGTACGTTGATACGGTCACCGTGACCGCGGACACGGGTGAAGTCACGGCCGTGATGCGCGCTGCCGGTGTCGTCGGCGCGGACATCGGTGGGACGACGCTCCTCTTCACGCCGCCGTCGGCGGCCGACATCTCGGCGGGCAAGGCCTTCAACTGGGTGTGCACGAGCGCCGACGTCCTGCAGAAGTTCCTGCCGAAGAGCTGCGACGGCGTCTGATCTTGACCACGGGGATAACCCTTACGGGATCCCCACCGGGTGCGGCGGCTCGACGGCGAGCCGCCGATCCAGGACCAAAGAGGCCCCTCCCGCGAGGGGCCTTTTCTTAAGGGACGCGGACGCCGGCGGAGAGACGGCGCAACGCTGCATGGATGAAGTGAGCAGGCTTGGTCGGGCCCCAATGCCTTGCCGGACCGCCAGTTTTTCGACGCGGGTCACAGCGTCGCCGAAGACGGGCGGGCACAATGCCGGAGTGAGCATGACCAGAGCACCGACGGAGCGCGGCTTCACGCTAATCGAGCTGATGATCGTCGTAGCGATCATCGGCATCCTGGCGAGCCTCGCGATCCCCGCCTACATGGAGTACACCGTCCGCGCCAAGACCACCGAGGTCCTCATGATGGCGCGGCGAGACACCGACCTCCTGCGCGAATACTTCCACCTCTATGGCACCGTTCCGGCCGACCTGGCCGACATCGGTTTCGTGACGGATGCGAGCAAGAGCCAGTTCCTGACCGCCGACGTCAGCGTGAGTTGGGATGGGACGACCGCCGTGGTCACGTACACTGTGGACTTCGGCTCGGACGCAACCGGCGACATGGTCTATACGGGCACTCCCTTCGCAAGCGATCTCGTCTTCGCGTGCGCCTCGCCCGACATCCCCGCACGATACCTGCCCGAATTCTGTCGCTGAGGCCTGGATGGGTGCGGGGGGAGGCAGAAAGGGACGGGGACATGCGGCGAATGGGGTGACGCCCCTATCGCCTTTTTTCGCTAGAATCGGACTCCCCCTGCGCAAGCACCAGAGGGCTGTCCCTTGGCTGTAACGAGCATCAAGTCCTCCACGACGCTGGGCGGCCTGGCGCGCCGTCTCGTGGCGGACGGCATCGTGCAGGAGGGAGCCATCGAGGAGGCTGAGGCCGCGGCCAAGCAGAAGGCCACGCCGCTCGTCAGCTACCTCGTCTCCAACCAGATCGCCGATCCTCGCGAGGTCGCGCTCGCCGCGTCGCTCGAGTTCGGCGTCCCGTTGCTCGACCTGGATGCCATGCACGTCGACCCCGACGTGCTGCGCACTGTCAGTGAGCTGATCCTGAACAAGCACCGGGTGCTCCCGGTCTTCCGCAGGGCGAAGAAGCTCTACATCGCCGTCTCCGATCCGACCAACCTCCAGGCGATCGACGAGGTCAAGTTCGCGACCGGCCTCTCCATCGAGGCGGTCATCGTCGAGGAGGACAAGCTCCAGCGCCACCTCTCGCGTGCCCTCGAGGCGCTCGACAGCTCCGCGCTCTCGAACTTCACCGAGGACGAGTTCGACCTCGAGAACCTCGAGGTCTCGAGCGGCGACGACGCGGGCGGCGACGACGTCACTCGCGACGACGTCGAGGACGCGCCGATCGTCCGCTTCGTCAACAAGATCCTGCTCGATGCCATCAAGAAGGGCGCGTCCGACATCCACTTCGAGCCGTACGAGAAGACCTTCCGCGTGCGCACGCGCCTGGACGGTGTGCTGAAAGAGATCGCGCTGCCGCCGGTGCAGCTCGCGCCGAAGATCGCGGCCCGCCTCAAGGTCATGTCGCGGCTCGACATCGCGGAGCGGCGCGTGCCGCAGGACGGCCGCATCAAGATGCGCCTGTCGAAGAACCGCGCCATCGACTTCCGCGTGAGCACGTGCCCGACGCTGTTCGGCGAGAAGATCGTGCTCCGCATCCTCGATCCCTCGAGCGCGAAGCTCGGCATCGACGCGCTCGGCTACGAGGAGCTCCAGAAGAAGCTGTACCTGAATGCGCTCGCGAAGCCCTACGGCATGATCCTCGTCACCGGCCCGACGGGCAGCGGCAAGACTGTGTCGTTGTACACGGGCCTCAACATCCTGAACACCGAGGACCGCAACATCTCGACGGCCGAGGACCCGGCGGAAATCAACATGCCGGGCGTCAATCAGGTCAACGTGAACCCGAAGGTCGGCCTGACCTTCGCCTCCGCCTTGAAGGCCTTCCTGCGCCAGGATCCGGACGTCATCATGGTCGGCGAGATACGCGATCTCGAGACCGCCGAGATCGCGATCAAGGCGGCGCAGACGGGTCACCTCGTGCTGTCGACCGTTCACACGAACGACGCGCCGAAGACGCTGACCCGCCTCGTGGACATGGGCGTGAAGCCCTACGCGATCGCGAGCAGCGTGAGCCTGATCATCGCGCAGCGGCTCGCGCGACGCCTCTGCGAGAGCTGCAAGGAAGTCGCGGCCATCCCGAGCGAGGCGCTGCTCGCCGAGGGCTTCACCCGCGAGGACATCGCCTCGGACCTCAAGATCTACCGTCCGGTCGGCTGTCCCAATTGCGTCGACGGCTACAAGGGCCGCGTCGGCATCTACCAGGTGATGAGTGTCACCGAGACGATCGGTCGCATCATTATGGAAGGCGGCAACGCCATACAGATCGCCGACGAGGCCGCACGGAACGGCGTCTCGGATCTGCGGCGCTCGGGTCTGGTAAAAGTAAAGAACGGCATGACGAGTCTCGAGGAAGTCAACCGCGTGACCGTCGACTGAGGACGGACGCGTCGTCTCCCAATTTTTCTTTTGAGCCGGTAACCCGATGGCCGAAACAGCAGTCAAGCAGATCCCCTTTCACTGGGAAGGCACCGACAAGCGCGGAAACCGCGTCAAGGGAAGGACGGTCGCCGCGAGCGAGACCGCCGTGCGCAGCGAGCTGCGCCGCCAGGGCGTGCTCGCGACGAAGATCCGCAAGCAGCGCGCCGCGATGGGCGAAGGCAAGGTCACGCCCGCCGACATCGCGATCTTCAGCCGCCAGCTCGCGACCATGATGCAGGCCGGTGTGCCGCTCGTTCAGGCCTTCGAGATCATCGGCAGCGGCCACGAGAAGCCGGCGATGCAGAAGCTCGTGCTCAGCGTCAAGGCGAGCGTCGAGGGCGGCACCAGCCTCGCGGAGTCACTGGCGAAGCATCCGCTCTACTTCGACGACCTGTTCGTCAACCTCGTCGAGGCCGGCGAGCAGGCGGGCGCCCTCGAGACGCTGCTCGACAAGATCGCGAACTACAAGGAGAAGACCGAGGCCATCAAGAAGAAGATCAAGAAGGCCCTGTTCTATCCGGCGGCCGTGCTCGTCGTCGCGATCGTCGTGACCGCTGTGCTGCTCATCTTCGTCATCCCGCAGTTCGAGAGCCTGTTCAAAGGCTTCGGCGCCGACCTGCCGGGCTTCACGCGCATGATCATCGACCTGTCGCTGTTCGTCCGCACGAAGGGCATCGTCCTGCTGCTGATCATCGGCGCCGCGTTCTGGGCCTTCTTCTTCTTCAAGAAACGCTCGCGCGCGATGCGCCAGGCGCTGGACCGGATGATCCTGAAGCTCCCGATCATCGGCGCGATCCTCACGAAGGCGGCGATCGCGCGCTACGCGCGCACGCTGTCGACGATGTTCAGCGCGGGCGTGCCGCTCGTCGAGGCGCTCGAGTCCGTCGCCGGCGCCACGGGCAACATCGTGTACGAGATGGCCGTCCTGCGCATGCGCGACGAGGTGTCCACCGGCCAGCGGCTCTTCCGCACGATGGAGGCGACCGAGCTCTTCCCGAACATGGTCATTCAGATGATCGCGATCGGCGAGGAATCGGGCGCGCTCGATCAGATGGCGGCCAAGGTGGCCGACTTCTACGAGGCCGAGGTCGACAACGCAGTCGACGCCCTGTCGAGCCTCCTCGAACCGATGATCATGGCCATCCTCGGCATCCTCGTCGGCGGCCTCGTGGTCGCGATGTACCTGCCGATCTTCAAGATGGCGTCCGTCGTCGGCTGATCCGGCCGCCCGGCCCGACCCGCACCGCCCACGC
>Ga0075428_100007230_pt1 | contig 12297 bp, 10 predicted proteins | sample RhiMetdeltSRZDD2_FD_75291 | JGI IMG/M metagenome (GOLD analysis project Ga0075428, IMG submission 75291) | Populus rhizosphere microbial communities from Tennessee, USA - Rhizosphere MetaG P. deltoides SRZDD2 | ecosystem: Host-associated > Plants > Roots > Rhizosphere > Soil | place: USA...
AATGTCAACCTGCGGAGAGACTAAAATCGCCGCCCCGCAGACCTGTCATACGCGGGCGGCCGGAGTACGATGCAGTGATGAGGAGTGCTCACGATCCCGACGCCGTGCCACTGCCGTCCTCCGTGACGTGGGCCACGCGAAGTCCGCTGCCGCGGCTCGATGTGGCCGGTCGTCATGCCACGGCGCAGATCTACCTGCACGGTGCTCATCTCGCGGCCTGGCAACCCGTTCACGCGCGCGACCCCGTGCTCTGGATGAGCGCGCACAGCCTCTTCAAGCCGGACAAGCCGATTCGTGGCGGCGTGCCAATCTGTTTTCCCTGGTTTGGTCCCCACAGTGAAGACAAGACCGTTCCGTCTCACGGCTTCGGACGGCTCACGCCCTGGACGCTGTGCGATGCGGGCGAGACGCCCGATGGGACCGTCCACCTGACCCTGCAGCTCGAGGACGACAACGCGTCGCCGGTCTGGCCGCACTACTTTCACGCGGACCTGCGCGTCTCGATCGGCAGGACGCTGACCGTCGAGCTCTTCGTCGACAACCCCGATCACATTGCATTCAGCTTCGAGGAAGCCCTGCACACCTACTTTCGCGTGAGCAACATCGAGCAGGTCAGCGTGTCCGGGCTGGAGAACAGCGAGTACTTCGACAAGGTCACCGGCAGCCGTGCGCGTCAGGGCGCGGAGCCGATCCGGTTCACCGGTGAAACCGACCGCGTGTATGCAGGCACGCAGACCCCGTGCGTGATTCACGATCCGGGCATGAAGCGCCGGATCACGATCGCGAAGCGCGGGTCGCACTCGACGGTCGTCTGGAACCCGTGGGTGCAGAAAGCCCGGGCCATGGCGGATTTCGGCGACGACGAGTGGCCGGGAATGCTGTGCATCGAGACGGCAAATGTCGGTGATGCGTCCGTGACCCTGCGTCCCGAGGACCGTCATACGATGACCGCTGAAATCACCGTCGAGGCCGCCGAGTAGTGAGGCTCGCGCGGCGAAGCACCAGCGCGATGTTCCTGATCTGCGGAACGGCGACATCGAGCTGGGCGCCGATGGTGCCGTTCGCCAAGGAGCGGCTCGGACTCGACGAAGGCGCGCTTGGATTCATCCTGCTCGCGCTCGGCGGCGGCTCCACGGTGGCGATGCCGCTCGCCGGCATGGCCATTCATTACTGGGGCAGCCGGCGCGTCGTGACCTGCATGGCGCTCGCGACCTGCGTCGCCCTGCCGTTCCTGGCCGTGGCCCCGGGCCCTCTCCTGCTCGCTGTGACACTCTTCGCATTCGGCGCCGCGCTCGGGGCAATGGACGTGGCCATGAACGCCCAGGCCATCGCCGTGCAGCACGCGATGGCGCGGCCGATCATGTCGAGCTTTCATGCGCTCTTCAGCGTCGGCGGCATCGCAGGCGCCGCCGTGGTCAGCGGCTTCCTGCGTGCGGGCGTTGGACTCGCCACCTGCACGACCATCATTGCCGCGGCGCTTGCCGTCATGGCGATTGTCGAGCAGCGGCATCTCATGGTCGACAGAGGAAGCGCCGAGGGCACCACGTTCACGATCGTCCCCAAAGCCGCGATACTTCTGCTCGGCGCCTTGTGCTTCCTGTCATTTCTCGGGGAGGGCGCCGTGCTCGACTGGAGCGCCGTGTTCCTCCGCGAGCAGCGGCACGTTGACGTGTCGCTCGCCGGCATGGGATACGCGGCGTTCTCGGTGGCCATGACGATCTGCCGGTTCAGTGGTGACGCGGTCACTCACCGCTTTGGTTCGCGCCACGTGCTCAGGGTCGGCGGCGCGCTTGCCGCCGGCGGATTCCTTGCCGTCGCCCTGCTCCCCTGGACGCTCGCCGCGCTCGCCGGATTCGTCATCATCGGCATCGGGGCCGCGAACATCGTCCCCGTGCTCTTCAGTGGTGCGGGGCATGTGCCTGGAGTGCCGCCGGGCATTGCACTCGCGACGGTGACGACGATTGCCTACACCGGGCTGCTGCTCGGACCGGCGTTGATCGGGTTCGTTGCCGACGCGACCAGCCTGCCGGTCGCGTTCGTGCTGGTTGCGGCGATGTTCGGAGCGGTGGCGCTCGCCGCGGCCCGGGTCGGCTGACCGCTGAATGCTAATATCTCCGCCTCCGCGCTTTGCGCTACGGCGAGACAGGCTGACTCAAAGGGTTGGGTTCCGCCGGAAGTTGTTTGCACCCATGATCTCGTTACATCGAACAATCTTTCCTGTCGCGATCGGTACGCTCCTCGTCGCCGGCACTTTCTACCGCGCCGTTGACGCGCAGAACAAGGCTCCCGCAAAGCCCTCGACCGAGTGGCCGACCTACGGCCATGACCCGGGCGGGATGCGCTTCTCGCCGCTTACGGAGCTGACCCCGGCGAACGTCGGCGAATTGCAGGTCGCGTGGACTTACCACATGCGCCCGGCTCCGCCGCCGCCCGGGGCTGCGGCGCCACCGCCCACGGCCGGGCGCGGACGAGGACGAGGGTCCGGGTTCGCGGTGAGCGGAACGACACCGCTCGTCATCGACGGAGTGATGTACATCACCAGTCCTTATGGTCGCGTCGTCGCGCTCGACCCGACGACCGGAAAGGAGATGTGGGTTTACCAGGTACCCTCGGGCGTGCCGTCCACGCGCGGGGCTGAATACTGGCCCGGTGATGCGAAGACCCCGCCGCAAATCGTCTTTGGTACGCCTGACGGCCGGCTCATCTCGCTTCATGCGAAGACCGGCGAGCCCAACGATGCGTTCGGCAATCATGGCATCGTCGATCTGAATACCCCCGAGATTCTCCAGGGCCTTCCCGGCAACGACGGAATGGGTTCGCCCCCCACGATGTACAAGAACCTGATCATCACGGGCGGGCGAACGCAGGAGAACCCGCCAAAGGGACCGGCGGGTGACATTCGCGCGTGGGACATCCACACCGGCAAGCTGGTGTGGACGTTTCGTTCAATTCCGCGAGCCGGCGAGAAATACAACGACTCGTGGGCCGGCGAGAGCTGGAAGAACCGCACCGGAGTCAACGTCTGGGGCTTCATCACCATCGACGTGCAGCGCGGCATCGTGTTCATGCCCTTCGGTGCGCCGTCTGTCGATCAGTACGGCGGCGACCGCGAAGGCGACAACCTGTTCAGCTCCAGCATCGTCGCTGCCGACGCGAACACCGGGAAGTACCTCTGGCATTTCCAGCTCGTGCATCACGACATCTGGGACGCCGACATCGCGAACCCGCCCATGCTGATCGACGTGAAGCAGCGCGGCCGCACCATTCCCGCCGTCGCAGCGGTCGGGAAAATGGGTCTGCTGTTCCTGCTCGATCGCGTGACGGGCAAGCCAATCTACGGAGTCGAAGAAAGGCCGGTGGCTCCGAGCGAAGTGCCGCTCGAGCGCGCCGCAAAAACGCAGCCCTTCCCGCTCAAGCCTGCGCCGCTGTCCCGCATGTCGTTCACGATGGCGGACATCGCCACGGTGACGCCGGAGCTCGAGGCGGAGTGCCGGAAGTTGATCGAGGGCGTGCAGATCGGCGGACCGTATCTACCCCCGGGCTATAAGCGCCTGCGCCTGGCGTTCCCCGGAAATCATGGCGGCGTGAACTGGGGCGGGATGTCCTTCAATCCGCAGCTTGGCTACCTGTTCGTGAACACGAACGAAATGGGGCAGCTCTCCGGACTACGCGATCGCGATCCGGCGGCGGGCGGCCGCGCGCAGGCGGAGGGCGTCGGCAACCGTGTGCATCCGGATGCTCCCTACGACAGCGTGCCCGGCGGCGGGCGGTTCAAATTCCAGAACATGTACTGTCAGCAGCCGCCATGGGGTCAGCTGAACGCCGTTGATGTGAACACAGGCGAATTCGCGTGGCGTGTGACGCTCGGCGTCACGGACAACCTGCCGCCTGACAAGCAGAACACCGGCCGGCCGGGCAACGGCGGCTCGATCGCGACCGCCGGGGGCCTGGTCTTCATCGGGGCCACCGACGATGCGCGGTTCCGCGCGTTCGATGCGAAGAGCGGGAAGGAGTTGTGGACGTTCAAGCTCGGAGGCGCCGCCAACGCGACGCCGAGCACGTATCGTGGAAAAGATGGCCGGCAGTACGTGGTGACCGTGTCGACCGGCGGCGGGTTCTTCGAGGCGCCGCTGACCGACGACAGCATCGTAGCGTTTGCGCGTCCGGTTAAGGACTAGAATCTCCGGGACAGGTCACAACCAGGCCATCGCAGTAAAAGGAGCCGAGATGCGCACTTCTCGCCGGGTGTCGTGTGCCGCCGCTGTCGTCGTGATCTGCTTCTGGTACACGGCCGCGGCTGTGCGGGCCCAATCATCGGGAGCGGCGGCACCCGCTGCTCTCACTTGCGCCGAAATCGAAACGTTCCTGAAGAGCGCAAAAATCGGACGGACACGGGACATTCCGGTCGGCGTCACGACGCCGCAGCGGGCGACGCTCGAGAAAGGCGACCTCAAGCACGATGCCGCGATCCAGACCGCGGATATCCATCAGCCGAGCTATACGACACAAAAGGGCACCGAGCTGAATTTTCGCGATACCTGGAAATTCAACGTTGCCGGTTACGAGCTCGCGAAGATGCTCAGCCTGAACATGGTGGCACCCTACGTCGAGCGGCGTTATAGCGGAGGCCCGGCCGCGCTCTCGTGGTGGGTGAACGACGCCATGATGGAGCGCGATCGCGTGCAGAAGAAGCTCACGCCGCCGGACATCGCCCGGTGGAACGACGAGATGCAGGCTGCGCGGCTGTTTCGGGAACTGATCGGCGATTATGATTTCAATCAGACCAACACGCTGATCACCAAAGACTGGCACGTCTGGCTGATCGACTTCACCCGGGCGTTCCGCCTGACCAAGACCTTGCAATACCCCGACCAAGTGTCGCGGGCGGACCGCACATTTCTGGCAAATCTTCGTGCCTTGAACCGCGATGCGATGCGCGCGAAGCTGGGCAAGTGGCTGGAGAACAACCTGATTGATGCGGTCCTCGCGCGGCGCGACGTGCTCGTCGGCATCCTCGACAAGCACGCCGCCGCGAAAGGCGAAGCCGCAGTGCTCTACGACCTGCCGCGGGTCAGCGAGCCGTGCGGCACCGGCCTCGAGCGCTGACTACCGTGCGCCGCAGGTCGGCGCGAGTGACTTTGCTGACTTCACATCGAGCTTCCGCACCATGTACGGCAACTCGACCTCGCGATCTTTCACCGAACCTGACGTCCCGACAGCGGATGGCACGTCCGGCAGCTTGACGTTGGCCTTGCGGCCGTCAGCCTTGATCTCGAGCTCGATCATGCCGTTCTCGCGCTCGATCTCGATCTCGCCGCGCTTGACATCGCCTTCGATCTCGCCGGTCACTTCGACGAGCTGCCCCATGAGCTTCTCGACTTGGTCATCATCGTCGTCGAGCCAGTAAAGGATGCGCGCGGGCTTCATCTCTTTCGTCGTGGTGGAGCTCACGGTCGAGCCGGCCGCGTCAGGCGTAGTCGTCGTGCGCGTAGTCTGCTCCACGGCATTCGCGAGCAGGAACCCGTCACCGTCGCCATCGCCCTTTACGGCGCAGCCGGTCAGCGTCACTTTTTCGTTCTGTTGAGCGGCGGTGAGCTGAACAGTGCTGCCCGATGCAGCACAAGCCAGCGCCACCGTCCCGATCATGGTCATCAGTTTCATCATTCGCCTCCGACCTTCAACGTGCCAAGTCCGGGCCACCTGAGATGAGCACAGTGTTATGACGAGCTGGCTATCGCACCCACACCGGCTGCACGAATGCGCCGTTGCCGGCCGAATCCCACACCGCAAAGCGAACCCATGCCTTGCCGGCCGCCTCCAACGGAATGCGGAACTGCTTCGTGCCGAAGGCCCCCAGGTCGGTGGCACTGACGATCTGTCGGTCGATCTTCTTGCCGTCGCCCCACACGACTTCGACAAACGAAAGCGGGAACGTCCATTCGACGTCGGCGACTATGGTGCGTTTGTCGCCAGTGCCTTCGAGCCTGTAAGCGGGAATCAGGATCTCGCCTGTGGTCACGAAGAAGTCACCATTGCGCAGGGCGGTGAGGACCGGAGTCCAGTCGTCCAGTCCCGGCACCTTGTCCAACCGCAGATAGTTCACCGGGAAGTTGGGATAGAGATCGTCTTCGGGCCCCTTCTGATAGGTGTCGATGTCCGCGATGATGTACTTCGGCCGCAGCCCTGATCCGGCGTACAGATTGTTCATCGTGTCGGTCACGTCGAAACATCGCCACTCGCACATGCGTGCCTCTGACAGGTCCATCCCCATACCCGGCTTGAAGGCCACGCCGAGATAGCGATCGTTTTTCGTCCACGCCTTATCGAAGATCAGATCGGGATAGCCGGTCGTGCCCTTGGTGCGTGGATGCGCGTGGTACCAGTAGGCGCCCTCCGCATCCATCATCTTCTGGACGTCGTCAGCGCTGCCCGTGTGATACACGCGGCCGAACGCCGGATCCTGTTCGCTGAACGGTTGCCCTTCCTTCCTGACTTTCGTCCAGTAAACGTTTTTCGGGAACAGGATGTTGTAGTGGCCGCCGAAATACGCGCTGGGCTCTTCCCATGGCGTCACGAGGAAGTCCGCGTCCGAGGCCCGCCGCGTGGCTTCGCCGTAGTCCCGCTGATCCTGGAAGCGGACCTGACCAGCATCGTTGGCGTGAAGGTCGCCATGAAAGTCGCTGAGGCCGACGATGTTCAGACCGAGGCCCTTCATCGCGGCGATGTCCTGGACGGGCGTGTCGAAAGACTTGGTGGCGCGGACGCGCTCGGTGAACCGCAGGTGGAAGTGGTTCACCATCGTCTTGTAGCCGGCGACGGGCTTGAAGGTGTCGCCGTGGGTAAATCCGAGCACGGACTGCCGCGTCGCCTCCGCGCCTTCGGGACTCGCGTAGAAGTAGACGCCCATCCGCTGTTCAGTGCCGGGCGGCGCGTTGAACAGCGCAAAGTTGTCGACGTACTGCTGCACCTCTTCGCGCTCGGCCTGGCGGATGCCGAACGCGTAACGGCCAGCGTCATCTTTGCGGTACCAGACGTATCCGAGATTGGTATCGACCTCGCGGGTGAAGAAGTAGGTGTGGGGCGGCGTAAACACTGCGAGCGATCCGTTCTTTCCTTCCGCGACGAGCACGCGGTTCGCCGCCTTGAGCGGCACCATCGACTCGTTTCTCACGCCTCCAAACGCGTATTGCTGCGGATGTCCACCGGTGTCGTGCCAGGTGACCCGGGGGGTCAATGCGGTTGTGAGTCCGCCGAGGCCGCCGTCGTACTTATAGGCCACCCAGTTCTCGCTGGTCTTCGCGGCCGCGTCCATCCGAATCAGGTTGGTGCCTCGATAGACCGTGAAACGGAGATCGCCGGCGAAGATCCCCATCGTCAAACCGGGGTAGCTGACTTCGAGCGACGCGCCATCGGTCTTCACACGGCAGGACGACACGCTGAACGTCGCGTCCGCGCGCCTGATCTCGCTCGCGGTTCGGGGTCCTCCGAGAACCCGGCTGGATCCACCCCGGCCACCAGGCGCGGGCGGTGGCGGGATCTCGAGCGGAGCATCCCAGAACGCGTACCACCGGTTCTTGTCGATGACTTCCTGCGTGATCTCGACGCCAGCGGCCCGCAGCGGATCCGCCTGCTGCGTCGTCATACGACGCACGCCGGTGACCACGTGATATTCGGGCGCGAGGTTCTCGCCAAGCAGCGTCCAGGTGGTGCCGGCGCTGCGAATGGCGAGGTCGCGGATGACCGGCCGGCCCTCGCTGACCGTCAGCCGCATCCGCAGCTCGCGCCCGCGGTCGCCCTGCCAGGAGACGACAAGCAGACCCTCGGCAATCGCCGCGGTCAGTCCTTTTGATGGCTTGTAGAGGGTGAGATCGCAGCGAAGGGGTTCCGCGCGGGCACTGGATGGAAGCGCCAACGCCAGCACGGCCATGAACAGCCAACGAGTCATTCGCATGAGTCTCCTCGCGCTGCAGACGCGGTCGAGCGTGAGACGGACACGAACAGGCCCGGTGAGCTTATATTCAATGAGCGCCCGGGGAAAGCCCAGAACCATGAGCGATCGAGACCTGACCCGCTTCGTTGATGCCCAATCCGGCGGCGAGTACGAAACGGCCCTCGCCGAAATTCACGCCGGCCAGAAGCGCAGCCACTGGATCTGGTACGTCTTTCCGCAAATCTCCGGTCTCGGCATGTCGCACATGTCGCAGCTCTACGCAATCCGCGATCGAGATGAAGCCGTTGCGTATCTTCACCACCCGGTGCTGTTCGCCAGGTTGCTGGAGATCACGACAGCCGTCGCCGAGCATGTCAGGAAAGGCGCTCCGATCGAGCGTGTGATGGGAGCCTCAATCGATGCCGCCAAGGTGGTCTCGTCGCTCACGCTGTTCGGGGAGATCGCCCGCAGCCTGAGCGAGTCCCCGACCGATGCGAACGCGGTCCTCGCGGATCTGGCGGAGGAAGTGCTGATCGCGGCGGCGGCCCAGGGCTATCCCCGCTGCCGGCACACGCTCGAGCGCTTGCGCTGAGTTCGCGGCCGTGTTTCTAGTCTCCGCCAACGCGCCGTACCGCGGTCCGTCACCGACCGCCGCCTCGGGCCTCGATCAGCCGAAGCGACTCCCGGCTCACGAAGATCCGCGCGTGGAACTGCTCGCCCCAGCCGAGCGGCGTGACGTCGCGGTACTCGCGACACGGTCCGCCGCCATGTCCCTCCTCGAGGCGCGCCCGGAGGGAGGCCCGCAGGTTCGGGTCGGCGCCCCGATCGAGCAGGAGGCGTGTGAAGCGGGCTTCGTCCGGCTCTCCCTTGCCGTAGTTGACCCAGAAGTTGCGCTGCGAGACGGCCGTGGAGAAGAGTGCGGAATAGCCGCCGAAACCGTCGGCGTCGGTCGCCGCCCGCGCGTTCGGGTCCATTCCCCGGTCGAGCAACCACTCCCCGATTTCCAGTTCGTCGAAATAGGCGGCGATGTGGAGGAGCGTCGTGCCGTGCACGGGCGTCCCCTGAGCGGTGTACGGGTCGCGAGCGCAGGCAGGGGCGAGCGGGAAGATGTCAGCGATGTCGAACGTGCGCGCGAGGAGATCCGGGTCGCGCGACAGGTGCGCCTCGAGCAGGTCGATGCGCCCCCGATGAAGTGCCATCACCGCCGTGTCGGGAGGCTCGAAGCCATGCTCGACGTACATCTCCAGGATGCGGTGCTTGTCGCGCGGGCGGCGACTGTCCGTCCCGAGGAGGTGCTCCATGGTGTTGAAGTCCACGCCCTCAGGGCCGGCGACGCGCGCCCCGAGCGTGAGCAGGACCGCCGTGCCTTCCACGCTCAGTGTGTACGCGGGCCCGGCGAGCGTCAGCTTTTCCAGCGACGGCCGCCCCGCCAGGTCGTAAATCAAACGCACCGTGTCTGTCTGGCCCTGGAGGGCTGCTCGTCCGGCCGCCGACTCGAGGTCCTTCGCGCCGTGGCCGTGAAGCAGACGGACGATGCGATCGCGACCAAGATTGGCCGCGTAGGTCATCGGCGGACCCCAGTTGCTGTCGGTGCGAATCAGGACGTGGTCATGGATCAGTGCCGCGTCCTTCGTAATGAGCTCGCGGACACCCTCGAGGTCATCGCACCAGATCGCCTTTGCGAGCCGCACGGCGTGGACGAGCCTCGTCCAGCTCGAAGCGCCGTAGCTCCGTGCGAGCACGAGCTGTGCGTCGGCCAGCTTCGCAGCGGCGGGTTCAATCGATTCGGGATGATGCTCGCGGATGTCCGCCATCGCATCAGCATCGCGGGTGCGGATGGCGCGGAGGAGTTCCTTGGCCTGACGATGAAGCTGCTCGAGATCGGGGCGAACGGACAGGCGGCGGACGGACATGACGATCTCCTTCAACTGAGCCCGTGGTCCGCTGGCATCGGGCGAAGGAGGTTCGGTGATCACGTCCGAAACGTCTGGCGATTTGTTCAGGTGGACTCGGTCCTGTCCGCGGACGGGAGGCGCCCTGCGCGCCACCCGTCAACTTACCACCGAGCGGAGAGGCGGTGAAATGAAAACCTCGCGATGAGGACGAGAGGACTTACTTTCTCGACGCGTCCTTGCCGATACCTGGGCGGATGGAGGTGAAGGCCCAGCCGCGCGGGAAGAGGAACATGTCGTCAAGGGAGATGATGAACGACTCCGTCTTCGCCGCTTCACTGCCCTGGAACATCCGGACGCGCGAATGCCGGATCTTTTTCATCCCGTCGTCCACGTGGATCGTGTCCAGCATGATCAGGTCGAACCGGACCGCCACACCTTCCTTGAAGCCGGCCTTCCTCTTCATCGACTGGAACCGCTCGAAATCCGGCCCGCGCCCGGCAAGAATTTCAGCCACCTTGTTCTTCTGATACTGGCGATCCCCGGGCCCCGAGGGCGGCTGCGCGGCTTCCAGCAACGCTTCCATCTCCGTCCGCGTAGCGGCGAGCGCGGTGACGCGAGCGCGGTCACCCGCGACCAGCGCCTTCGCCATTTCGATCGCCAGCACTTCGGGACTCGCGATGCGAGGGAGGCCCTTCTCGTTGGCACTCTGGCCCGCGGCAAGCGACGCGAGCCCGAAAAAGAAACAGGTGACGCTTCGTGCAATCATCCGGAGCTCCGTTCGCGCTGTGCACCGTCACTCAACCGCGGAGGGATATGTCGCGCCGAAGCTCCGCGTCGTGCCCATCAACCGGACGCGGGGCGAAGGCGAATGTTCTGGTTATAGTGGAACACGTTGTCGGGATCATACGTGGTCTTCACTTCCACCAGCCGCTCGTAGACTGCGTCACCGTACGCCTCGCGGACACGATCGGGGTCTTCGTCGCCGCCGAGGAAGTTCACGTAGACGCCCTCGCGGAAGGGACCGAGCGCGGCGAAGAACCTCTTCGTCCAGGCGGTGTCCCGGTCGCCGAAGTCCTCGCCGGGCCTCCACACAGCATCGAGGGTAATCGCGTGCGACGCTTGCCGGTTGCCGAACGCCGTGGCGCCCCCGGCCACCCGGCTCACCGCTCCCTTCAGATGAAACATCGCCATGTACGACCGTGGGGAGGAGCAGGCGAACGCGTGCCCGGCGATCACGTCGATGAGCTCGTCACGCAGCTCGGGAAGGTGGGTGGACTTCCAGTAGTACTTCCAACCGTGGGCGACGGTCGAGTCGAGCGCGCCCTGAAACTCGACGTACGGTGTGGGCCCGACCAGGTCGAGGAGCGGAGTCCGGTAAGTGCGGAGCGGGCGGAGCAGTTGCTCACCCTCCTCGATCGGCCCGGCATAGCAGGAGCCGATCATCACCACTGCGCGCCAGTGCAGACGTTCGGGTATGCCCGGTACCGGCGGGGCGGCGCCAAACCTCACGACCGTGCCGAGCTCGTCGGGAGCCTCGCGAACGAAATCGCGGTAAAAGCGGAGGACCTCTTCAACATCAGTCGCGTCCCAGAGGATGGGCCCGGCCAGAACAGTGGGCCCGACCGCGTGGAGGCGGAACTCGAACGAGGTGACGACGCCGAAGTTGCCGCCGCCTCCTCGCAACGCCCAGAACAAGTCGGGGTGCTCGTCCTCGGACGCTCGCAGCCGCTCGCCGTCGGCCGTCACCAGATTGACGGCGAGGAGGTTGTCAATCGTGAGGCCGTGCTTGCGCATCAGCCAGCCCACGCCACCGCCGAGCGTGAGGCCCGCGACCCCAGTGTGGCTCACGATTCCGCCGGTGGTCGCCAGACCATGCGCCTGCGTCTCGCGGTCGACGTCGCCCCAGAGCGCTCCACCCTGCACCCAGGCCCTGCGCCCGGCAGGATCGACGCGCACGGCCCGCATCGCTGAAAGGTCGATGACGATCCCGTCGTCGCAAACGGCGGTGCCCGCAACGTTGTGGCCTCCGCCCCGTATCGCGATCTCCAGGTCGTGGTCGCGGGCGAAACGCACCGCCGCGACTACGTCGGCCGTCCCGATGCATCGGGCGACCAGGCGCGGGCGCCGGTCGATGGCACCGTTCCAGATTGCACGCGCACTGTCGTAGTCGGCGTGGTCGGGACTGATTAAGTGGCCCCGGAACCCGTCGATCCGCGCTCTGCCGTGGCCCACTTCCGTCGATGTCGTCATGGTGCCCTCCTTTCGATGACGACATCGGACCACCACGGAACGGGCGCCGTATAGTCAAGAATCTGGACTTCACAACCGAAGCCGGGTGCGCAACACTGGCGTTGTGAGGACCTACGGGCAGTACTGCCCCATCGCCCGTGGCGCCGAGATCTTCGCCGAGCGCTGGACGCCGCTGATCATCCGCAACCTGTACCTCGGCTGCGGAAGCTTCAGCGAGATCCT
>Ga0075428_100007234_pt1 | contig 12293 bp, 16 predicted proteins | sample RhiMetdeltSRZDD2_FD_75291 | JGI IMG/M metagenome (GOLD analysis project Ga0075428, IMG submission 75291) | Populus rhizosphere microbial communities from Tennessee, USA - Rhizosphere MetaG P. deltoides SRZDD2 | ecosystem: Host-associated > Plants > Roots > Rhizosphere > Soil | place: USA...
GAACCTCCCGGTTCCCCCAGACCCCCTCCACCGGTCCGCTTCGCGGACAGGCGCTTGCGCGCCGGTTTCTACTCGTACGACTGAAGCGCGTCGCGCACGAGCCCCTGGACGTGCGCGATCAGGCACTCGCTCTCGGGCAGCAGCCGTCCGTGCTCGAGCAGCCCCGCGCGCATCCCGCGTTGCACCGACTCCACCAGCACGCGGTCCTCGGCGCCGACCTGCGAGTCGAACGCAATCAGCTCCTCCTTCTCCTCGTGCGTGACCTCCGGCCCGAAGAAGTAGTCGTGGTAGCCGCTCGTCGGCTCGGGGCCGTCAGGGAGCGCCGGTCCGATGGAGAGGTTCGGTGAGCCCGGGAAGACGTTGATGCGCGTGTTCGGCGAGCCGTCGAGCCCGTACGTCCACGCGTGGTAGTGGCACTGGAGCGTCTTGCGGCTCCCGCTTTCGCGGACGACCTCCGCGCCACGGTGCCGGCACACGTTGAGGAAGGCGTGCAGGTCGTTCTGCTCGTCGCGGACGACCGCGATCGGGATGTGCCCGGCGCGGCCGGGGAAGCGGTCGCCCGCGCGCTCGATTTGTCCGGTATGGCCGACGTAGCCAGCCACGGGCGAAGATCCGCCTGCGCTCCGCGTCGAGAGCGCCCGCGTCCGAGTAGGTGCTCCAGGCGAGCGTCTCGTTCATACGGATGTCGCCGGCGTGGGTGCCGGCGTGGGAAGCTGGTGCCACAGGACGATCCTTCCGCGCACGACCTTGAACGCCGCCACGGCCTCCTCGCCGGGAGCGTCGCAGCGGCTCGTCTCGCGGTCGCCGAGCCGGAACGTTGCCGTTGCGGTGTCGTCGTGGGTGGTCACATCCACGATCTTGCCCGAGCAGGGCAGGGCGGAGTTGAAGTCGACCGCGTCGGCATGGGTCCGGAGGAGGACGACCGAATTACCCTGCACCACCTGCGCGCCCTCGGCGAACAGATCTGCGGCGCGTTCGTTGTCCCCGGCGTTCAGTGCATCGCTCCATTCCCGGACGACGGCCTCCGGCGCGGTCGCGCCTCCGCCGCCGCAGCCCACCACGAGGGCCAGTAGCACGAGCGCGAGGGCGGCCAGGAGCGCCAAACCGCCCGGACTATAGTCCTGGCGTGGACTTCGAGCTCACCGCCGAGCAGCGCGAGATCAAGGCGCTCGCACGTGACTTCGCCGAAGCCGAGATCGAGCCGCACGCGGCCGAGTGGGACCGGCAGCACCGCTTCCCGAGGGACCTGTATCCGAAGCTGGCCGAGCTCGGCCTCATGGGCGTCTGTGTCCCGGAGGACCTCGGCGGTGCGGGAGCGGACTTCCTCTCGTACGTCCTCGTTCTCGAGGAGCTTTCTCGGGCCGATGCCGGCGTGGGGGTGACGGTGGCCGTCCACACGAGCGCCGTCACGCTCCCGATCCTCACCTTCGGGACCGAGGAGCAGCGTGCGCGCTTCGTGCCGCCGCTTGCGCGCGGCGAGACGATCGGCGCATTCGCGCTGACCGAGACCGAGTCTGGGTCAGACGCCGGATCGCTGCGGACGACTGCGACAAGGGAGGGCGACGCTTGGCGCATCTCGGGGACGAAGCAGTTCATCTCGACGGCTGAGTTCGCCGGCACGTTCCTCCTGTTCGCGCGAACCGATCAGGAGACGCCGGGCGCCCGCGGGGTTTCAGCCTTCATCCTGGACGCCGACCACATCCGTGTAACTGGCGCGGAGGAGAAGCTCGGGCTCAACTCGTCGACCACGAACTCGATCGCGGTCGACGCGTTCGTCGACACCGACCGCATGCTGCACGACGAGGGAAAGGGCTTCACCGTTGCGATGGCGACGCTGGACGGCGGGCGGATCGGCATCGCGGCGCAGGCGCTCGGCATCGCGCAGGCGGCCTACGACGCCGCGCGCGTGTACGCCCTCGAGCGCAAGCAATTCGGGCAGCGGATCGCCGACTTCCAGGCCATCCAGTGGAAGCTGGCGGACATGGCGACGGACATCGACGCGGCCCGCATGCTCGTCTACCGCGCGGCTTGGCTGAAGCAACAGGGCAAGCCGCATACAGAGGCGGGCGCGAAGGCGAAGCTCTTCTCGTCGGAGATGGCGCGGCGGCAAACGGCCGAGGCGATCCAGATCTTCGGCGGCTACGGGTACACGAAGGAGTTCCCCGTGGAGCGGTACTACCGCGACGCCAAGATCACCGAGATCTACGAGGGGACGAGCGAGATCCAGCGGCTCGTGATCGCGCGGTCGGTGCTCGGCCTGCGGCGGCAGGCGCTCGCGCAGGGCTGATACCGCTAGCGGTTCAGACCCTCGTCGGGCGTCGCGAAGAGCCGCCTCGAGTTCTCGTTCAGATCCTCGAACTTCTCCACGAGCTGCGCGGCCACACGCCAGCGGTCGTCTGCATGTCGGACGCGCCACGTGTGGAAGCACGTGCCCGTGAACTCCTCGCTGAAGGGCGAGGGTGCCTCCCAACGGCGTAGGAAGAAGTGCAGGCGCGTGCGCGCCTCGACCGCGTCGTCACCGTCGTGGCGCTCGAGGAGCTCCTCGATCTCGTGACGCTCGTCGAAGAAACCCGCGCGCTGCGAGAGGAAGTCCCGGAGCCCGTCGAGACCCTGCCAGAGGAACCCGCCTACGAACCCCGTCTTGAAGTCCGGAGTCACGATCAGATGCATCATCACTTCGGCGGGGCGATGAGCCTGCAGGATCGTCAGGTACTCGGACAGGACGGCGACGAGCTCGTCGTCGGTCAGCGCGGCCATGTCAGGCCGGACTCTATGCGTCTTCCACGGCTCGCGACATTGCGGCGCGAGCGTCCTCCAGTACGGGCTCTCCGTGCGAGACGAGGAGCCGCTCGACCGGGAGCTCGAGCAGCGTGTGCAGGGCGTTATCGAGTGCCGCGCGGTCCACGAGCGACGGTGACGGACACAGACGCGCGCCCCCCTGTCCGTCGCCCGCGAAGATCTCGGCCACGACGAGCGCACGGTGCGGGCGGATGAAGTACGCGAGCTGCTCTTCCGGCGCGCCTTCGATCGGATACACCTCGACCCCCTCCGGAACACGCTCCTCGGCGCCGTAGCGCTCGCGCAGAGCCGGCGCGCTCCGCTCGTGCCACGCGGCAGTGAGCAGAACCACCACCGGCCGCCCGATACGGTCGACGTCGCGGTCGAGGTGCGCCAGGAATTCGTCCTCTTCGCCGGTCGGCAGCAGCGGATCGATCAGCACGACTGCGTCAGGCGCCTCGTAGTACACGCATCCCACCGCCTCCGGCCAGTTGGCCCCGGGCCGCCACTTCGGGTGCGGCGCCGTCCAGTACCAGAGGCCCTCGTCTATCCGCCGGACGTCCATTCGTAGCGGGCGTCGGGCTCCCGCTCCATGTTCTCCGAGCCGTCCGTCAGCTCGGCCAGCCGAAAGCCGTAACGCTCGTAGAAGCGCCGCGCGCCCTCGTTCTTCTGGAAGACCCACAGGAGGAGCCGGCCGTCGCTTTCGGTCTTCGCGTGCTCCAGCAGCCGGGTCCCGATCCCGCGGTCCTGCCAGGCGGGATCGACGTACAGGTGTGTGAGCTCGCCGTCCTTGATGCCGCTGAACCCCACGACCGCGCCGCCCTCCTCGGCCACGAAGATTGGCCCGCGCTCGATGAACCACCCACCGAGCAGCGGCCGGTGCTCGTCGACGATCCGGGGCAAGTACGTCATCTCGTCGCGAGCCGCCACGAACACCCGGCTGACCTCGGCTGCATCGGCCGCCGTCGCGCGTCGGATCATCGTCGTAATCTAGAGGTGTGCCACGGAAGGCCGAGGAGCCGGTCCGCCTCACCCGTATCTACACGCGCGGGGGGGACAAGGGCGAGACGAGCCTCGGCGACGGCTCGCGGGCCTCGAAGCTCGACTGCCGGATCGGAGCCTTCGGAACCGTGGACGAGCTGAACGCGGCGATCGGCGTCGCGCTCGCCGGCGAGCTCGACGACAACGCGCGACCAGTCCTCGAACGCGTCCAGAACGAGCTGTTCGACGTCGGCGCCGACCTGAGCGTGCCCTACGGGGTCGGAGACGGGCGGCTGCGCGTCACCCAGGAGCAGATCGACACGCTCGAGCAGGACTGCGACGCCTTCAACGCCACCCTCCCGGAGCTGAAGAGCTTCGTGCTGCCGGGCGGGACTGAGACGGCGGCGCGTCTCCACGTCGCCCGCACCGTCTGCCGGCGCGCGGAGCGGGACACGCTTCTGGCCGCGAAGGAGGTCGATCTCCACCCGCTCGTCCTCGTCTATCTGAACCGCCTCTCGGACCTGCTCTTCATCCTCGCGCGCGCAGCCAACGCCGGCCGCGCGGAGATCCTCTGGAAGCCGGGCGCCAGCCGGTAAGCAGGCTCGCGCGGCGCCTGGGGACGGGCGACGCTGTCGTAATCGGGCTCGGCGCGATGCTCGGCGCGGGCGTGTTCGCAGCGTTCGGGCCGGCTGCGCAGGCAGCTGGCTCCGGCATCCTCCTCGCCCTCGCGTTGGCCGCGTTCGTCGCCTTTTGCAACGCGACCTCATCGGCCGAGCTGGCGGCGATTTATCCGCAGGCCGGCGGGACGTACGTCTATGGCCGCGAGCGCCTCGGCCGCTTCTACGGCTTCCTCGCCGGCTGGGGCTTCGTCGTCGGGAAGATCGCCAGCTGCGCGGCGATGGCGATCACCTTCGCCGCGTACGCCGCGCCCGACTACGAGAAGCCCGTGGCGATCGCCGCCGTCGTCGTGCTGACGGCCGTGAACACACGGGGAATCCACCGGACCGCCGCGCTCACGCGCGTGATCGTCGTGCTCGTGCTGGCCGGGCTGGTGCTGTCGGTGGTCGCGGCGCTCGCGGGCGACGACCCGCAGGCCGACCGGCTCACGCCCATCAGCGGGACGGGCGCGTACGGGATTCTCCAGGCGGCCGGGCTCATCTTCTTCGCCTTTGCCGGCTACGCGCGCATAGCGACGCTCGGCGAGGAGGTGCGCGACCCTGAGCGCACGATCCCGAAGGCGATCCCGATCGCGCTCGGGATCGTGCTCGCGGTCTACGCGGTGGTCGCGGTCACGCTCCTTGCCGTTCTCGGGGCCGACCTTCTGGCAGAGGCGGCCGCGCCGCTGGCCGCGGCCGTTCAGGTGGGCGACCTGCACGCGCTCACACCGGTCGTGCGGGTTGCCGCGGCGATCGCGTCGCTCGGCGTGCTGCTCTCACTCATCGCGGGGATAGGGAGGACGGCGTTCGCCATGGCCTCGAACCGGGAGCTCCCGCGCGTCCTCGCGACCGTCCACCCCCGGCACAAGGTTCCGTGGGTGGCGGAGGTGGCCGTCGGCGCGGTCGTGGCCGTCCTCGCTGCCACCCTCGACCTTCGCCACGCGATCGGCTTCTCGTCGTTCGCGGTGCTCGTCTACTACGCAATTGCGAATGCGTCGGCCTTCACGCTGTCGCGCCCGCAGTTGCGCTGGCCCCGTGGGCTCACCGTCGCCGGGCTACTGGGGTGTCTCGCAGTCGCCTTCAGCCTCCCCTGGACGTCGGTGGTCGCAGGCGCCGGCGTCCTGGCGGCGGGATCGCTCCTGTACGCGGCACTAACATTCCGGCCATGGCAACAACCGAAGACCGATCGGGGCTGACCGGGCAGGACGCCTGGCGCGAGGAAGTGTACGACGCGACGCCGGAACGCCAGGGCGAGCTCTTCTCCACCATCTCCGGGCTCGAGAACGAGCCGCTGTACTCGTCGGAGACCGTCGAGATCGACTACGACCGCGATCTCGGGTACCCGGGCGTCTATCCGTACACGCGCGGCGTCTACCCGTCGATGTACCGCGGGAAGCTCTGGACGATGCGCCAGTTCGCCGGCTTCGGCACGGCCGAGGAGACGAACGAGCGCTTCCGCTACCTGCTCGACCACGGCCAGACCGGGCTCTCGACCGCCTTCGACATGCCCTCGCTCATGGGCTACGACTCCGATCATCCGCGCTCGCTCGGCGAGGTCGGACGCGAGGGCGTCGCCATCGACTCGCTCGGGGACATGGAGACGCTGTTCGAGGGCATCCCGCTCGGCGAGGTCTCAACCTCGATGACGATCAACTCTCCGGCGGCGATGCTGCTGGCGTTCTACGTCTGCGTCGGCGAGCAGCAGGGCGTGCCCCGCGATCAGCTGCGCGGGACGATCCAAACGGACATCCTCAAGGAGTACATCGCGCAGAAGGAGTGGATCTTCCCGCCCGAGCCTTCCATGCGGCTCGTGGTGGACATGATCGAGTTCTGCTCCCAGGACCTGCCGCGCTGGCACCCCGTCTCGATCTCGGGGTACCACATCCGCGAGGCTGGTTCGAACGCCGTCCAGGAGCTCGCCTTCACGCTCGCCAACGGCTTCGCCTACGTCGACGCCTGCATCGAGCGCGGCCTGGACGTCGACGATTTCGCGCCGCGCCTCTCCTTCTTCTTCAACGCCCACGTCGACTTCTTCGAGGAGATCGCCAAGTACCGAGCCGCCCGGCGGATCTGGGCCAAGGAGCTGCGGGAGCGGTACGGCGCCAAGAACCCGCGCTCCTGGCTGATGCGCTTCCACACGCAGACCGCCGGCGTCTCGCTCACCGCGCAGCAGCCGGAGGTGAACATCGTGCGGACGGCGCTCGAAGCGCTGGCGGCCGTGCTCGGCGGGACGCAGTCGTTGCACACGAACTCCTTCGACGAGGCGCTGGCACTGCCGACCGAGGACGCCGTGCGCCTCGCTCTGCGCACGCAGCAGGTGATCGCGCACGAGACCGGCGTCGCGAGCACCATCGACCCGCTCGGCGGCTCGTACTACCTCGAGGACCTGACCAACCGCCTCGAAGCCGCTGCGTATGACTACTTCGACCGCGTCGAACGCCTCGGCGGCGTCATTCCCGCGATCAAGGAGAACTTCTTCCAGCGGGAGATCGCCGACGCGTCGTTCCGCTACCAGTCCGAGGTCGAGGCGAGGGAGCGCATCGTCGTCGGCGTGAACCGCTACGAACTGGACGAGGAGCGGGAGATCGACATCCTGCGGATCGACCCGGCGCTCGAGCGCAAGCAGATCGAGCGCGTGCAGGCGCTGCGGGCGCGTCGTGACTCCGGGCCCGTGGAGGCGACGCTCACGCGGTTGAAGGAGGCCTCGCTTCGTGACGACGTGAACCTGATGCCGCTCATCATCGACGCCGCGAAGTCGTATGTGACGATGGGCGAGATGTGCGACGCGTTACGTGAGACGTGGGGCGTGTGGCGCGAGACCCCGGTCTTCTGAAGTTGGGGGAAACCTCCCGGTTTCCCCCAAGCCCCCTTCCACTGGTCCGGCTTCGCCGGACAGGCGGCTTCGCCGCCGGCGCGAGACGCCCGTTTTCTAAGAGTTTCATGAGGCGCGGGCTGGGGCGTCTAACAAAGTCGCTACCCTGCCGTCTGAGGATTTGACCCCGATGAACACGTTCCAGTCCACGATTTCCTCTCCGCGCAACCAGCGCATCCTCTTCTGGATGGCGCTGCTCGCGCTCGCCGCCGGAGTCGTGGTCCTGGTCGTCAAGCTGGTCGGAGGAAGCGACCCGACGTCTGTCACCCCGGAGAAGGGCTTCAAGCCTCAGCTGCCGGCCAAGACCCAACCGCTCACCAACGCGGACGGCGTCCGCGTGAAGTCCTATGCGCAGCTCGATCCCGAGATCAAGGAGGCGATTCGCGGCTTCGTCGTTCCCGGTGTCATAAACGGCAACTACGGAGCGTCCTGGAAGTACACGGCACCGAGCCTCACCCACGGGGCCACGTTGACCCAGTGGGCGAACGCCACCGAGCACTCGGTGATTCCGCTTCCGGGATACACGCTGGACGGGGCCCAGTTCAGTCTCTACGAGGCGACGACCAAGGAAGTGCTGGTCAACGTGAAGCTGAATCCGGCGAAGCCGTCGGCTGGGCGAGCGGTCGACTTCCGCATCGGGCTTGTGCCTTATGGCAAGGGCGACAACCAGCGCTGGCTGGTGAGTTACTGGATGCCGACCTACCAGCCACTGGTTCCGTACGGCGGCGGCGGATAGGGCGCAGGACAGCGCTCCGCCAGGGGACCTAGCCTTCCGACGTGAGCGGCCTCCTTTCCTCGGCGAGGATGAGGCGGCGCCTGATCTGGATCGCAGGGTTCATGGTTCTCGCCGGAGTCGTCGCGATTCTGATCGTCGTTATCAAGAACCCGCCACCACCGGCCGGCGAAAAGACGTCCCCCGGCGGCGACCTGGTGAAGCCGGGCACGAAGATGGCTTTCGCCCCGCACCAGGACCAGGTCCTCGGCCTGGCGCAGCAGTTCGTCTTGACGGCGGTGCGGCGCGACAACACCGAGGACTCCTGGGAGATGGTGTGCCCCGAGATGAAGCAGGGCTTCACGAGGGACACCTGGGCGAAGGGTGAGATCCCCGTCGTCCCCTACCCGGCCCATTTCGCCAAGTGGCACCTCGCCTACGCATATACCACCGAGATCGATCTCCAGGTTGCGCTCTACGCGAGGCCCAACAAGAAGCTGCACCCGGTCGTCTTCGATCTCACCCTCCACCCCTGCGGGACCGCCGGCAACCGCTGGCTCGTCTCGTCGTTCATCCCCACCCCCTCGGCCAGCGGCGACTTCGGGTCATCGGATGAGAAGAGCCGATTCAACCCGCTCGGAATCGGGACGCGCTCGACGCTCTTCCAGCCGAAACGTGCCAGCGGGTTCTGGCTCGCGATCCCCCTGGGCATCACGCTCGGCATGCTCCTGATCGCTCTGGGGATCGTCGGCGTCCGCAGTTATCGCGGGAGGAAGGCCTACAACGACTACGTCCGTGCGCGCCAGCTACCCACCCGGTAAAAGGTCTAACCTGTCGGCGTGAGCGATCTCCTGGCTTCGGCGAGGGTGAGGCGCCGCCTCGCCTGGACGGGAGGGTTCCTGCTGGTGGCGGCCCTGGTCGCTTTCCTGGTCGTCATGTTCCCGAGCCCGGGCAAGCGCGCCGGCGAGAACCTCTCGCCGGGTGGGGACATCGTCAAGCAGGAGAAGACGAAGGCGTTCTCTCCCCAGGCTGGCGAGGTGCTCGAGGTCGCGCGGCGGTTCGTGGCGACGGCTGTGGCCCGCAAGCACGTCGAGGACTCGTGGGAGCTCGTGTGCCCCGCAATGAAGCAGGGCTTTACGAGAGAGCGCTGGTCGAGGGGCAATATTCCAGTGGTCCCATTCCCGGTCTTTACTGGGAAGTGGCGGCTGAGCTACTCCTTCGCCAAGGAGATCGACGTGCAGGTTGCGCTCTTCGCCAAGCCCAAGGCCAAGATCAAGCCGGTTGTCTTCGACCTCACCGTCCAGCGGTGCGGGCAGCAGGAAGGAAGGCGCTGGCTCGTCTCGTCCTTCATTCCGACCCCCTCGGCGAGCGGCGACTTCGGCTCGAGCACGAGCCGAACCAACCCGCTCGGCATCGGGACGAGGGACCCGAAGCCGCTGCCCAACCACGCGAGCAGCACGTGGCTCTTGCTTCCGGCCGGGGTCGTCGGCGGCACGGTGCTGCTCGTCCTGAGCATCCTCGGAGTCCGCAGCGTGCGTGGACGCCGCGCGTACGCGGCGCACGTGCGCGAGCGTCAGATGTCGAGCTCGAGACCGTCGTAGGCCTGCTCGAGCGAGCCCTCGATCGGCAACTCGAGCGGGCGGTGCGTGATCAGCAGGCGCTTCGCGCCTGAGGCTTCGTAGGCCTCGCACGCCTCCTCGAGTGAGAGGTGGCCGCGCGGCTGGCCGTCGAGATCCCCATGCTCCAGCGTCGCCTCGCAGACGAAGAGGTCGACGTCGCGCGCCAGCTCGGCCAGTCGCTCGCTCGGACCGCTGTCACCGGAATACGCGAGCGTTGTCGTCTCGTTCGAGACGCGGAAGCCAAAGGTGCGCAGTGTGTAGTGCGGGAGCCGCACGGGCATCACGCGCAGCCCGGCCGCCTCGAACTGCTGGTCCTCCTCATACTCGCGGACCTCGAATGTGCGCTCGAACATGTCCGGCATCCCGAAGTGCTCGCCGAAGAGCGCTAGCACTCGAGCGCCACCCGATTGGATCCAGAGCTCAGGCGTCTTGAGGTCATGGCCGAGCCCGTACATTCGTCCCCACACCCAAGGGACCAGGTCTCCCCAGTGGTCGAGGTGGAAATGTGTGATCGCGATCGCGTCCACATCCGGCCAGCCGTTTTGCTCGCGCATACGCGCCAGCACGCCGGGCCCGCAATCGAGCAGCAGCCGTCCGGGCCCCTCCAAGAGGTACCCCGACTGGGCCCCCCCGGGATTCGGCCAAGCCGGTGAACAACCGATGACTTCGAGCTTCACGAGCCCATCATGCCCTCCGGGGGCGCGGCAAACACCTTCATATACTTGCGGATCGTGGCAGGGAGAATTCGTGTCGTTATCGCGAAGCCCGGTCTGGACGGGCATGACCGGGGAGCGAAGATTATCGCCCGGGCGCTCCGCGACGCCGGTATGGAGGTGATCTACACCGGGCTGCACCAGACGCCGGAGCAGATCGTTGAGACGGCGATCCAGGAGGATGCGGATGCGGTCGGGATCTCCATCCTCTCCGGCGCGCACATGACGCTCGTGCCGCGCATCCTCGACGGCCTGCGCGAGAACGAGGCCGAGGACGTGCTCGTCCTCGTCGGCGGGACGATCCCGGCCGACGACGCGGACGAGTTGAAGAGACTCGGCGTCGGTGAGGTCTTCACGCCCGGGACTCCGACCAGCGAGATCGTCGAGTTCGTCCGCTCTCGCGCGGGCGCCCCCGCTTGACGGTCTCCAGCGAGCGCGACGGCGCGGTCGCCGTCGTGACCATCGACCGCTCGGAGGCGATGAACGCGCTGGACGTCCCGACCCTCACGTCTCTGCGCGAGATGCTCCTCGAGCTAAAGGCGGACCGCGAAGTGCGCGCCATCGTTCTCACCGGCTCGGGCGACCGCGCGTTCGTGGCAGGCGCCGACATCAAGTACATGAGCGGGCTCGACCCGGAGGGGGCACGGGAGTGGGGCGAGCTGGGGCATACGGTCGGAAACCTGCTCGAGGCATGCCCACAGCCCACGCTCGCGGCGGTCAACGGCTTCGCGCTTGGAGGCGGGTGCGAGCTCGCGCTCGCGTGCGATATCCGCTATGCATCGCGCGCGGCCAGGCTGGGTCAGCCGGAGATCAACCTGGGCATCATCCCAGGCTGGGGCGGGACCCAGCGGCTCGCTCGCGTCTGCGGGCTCGGCGTGGCGAAGGAACTCATCCTTACCGGCCGGATCGTGGACGCGGACGAGGCGTTGCGAATCGGCCTGGTCACCGCCGTCTTCGAGGCCGACGAGCTCATGGACCGGACGCTCGAAACTGCACGCCTGATCGCGTCGAAGAGCCCGGTCGCGCTCGGCGCCGCGAAGCGCGCAATCAATCACGCCCTGCAGGGCGACCACGTCAACAACCTCGCAAGCGAAGCAGATGCGTTCGGCCAGCTCTTCGCCGGCGAGGACGCTCAGGAAGGGCTTGCGGCGTTCGTCGCGAAACGTGAGCCGAAGTTCACAGGCAGGTAGGTTTTGGGGAATCCGAACCGGAAAGGGCGGTACGCATGGTTTTGCTCATCATCCTCGCACTGATCGTGGCGCTCTTCGTCGGCCTCGGTTTCGTGGTGAAGTGGCTCTTCATCATCGCCGCCATTGCCGCGCTGATCTGGCTGATCTCGTTCTTCATGCGCGGCTCGCGCGCCTAGGCGCCTACGTCGGCTTGAGAACGACCGTCGCGGCGTCAAAGAGGCTGCGGCCGAGGAGTGCATCGAGCCTCGTGGCGGCCGGCGCTGTCGTGACGGTCAGAGCCTGACCCTTCTTCGCCGCGGTCAGCCGCGTGAGCGAAACGGTCGTTGCTGCGGTTGTCGGCCCGGTGTGGAGCAGCTGGATCGAATCCGTGTCCATGACCGTCAGTGAAATGGTGCGGTTGACGCTCGCAATGCGGAAGCCGCCGGGCCATGCGCGGAGACTCTTCACGTCCACCTTCAGCGTCGCGCTCGCCCCGTCTTCGCTCAGCTCGGTGGAGTCGACCGTCGCCGAAGCCGAGATGGTGAACTTCCCCGTCGGCAGCACGGCGAACAGCGACCGGTACGCACGGTTGAGGTACTTGTAGGGATTGACGGCGTCACCGTCGTTCGGATGAACCTCGAAATGCAGGTGCGTCCCGACGCCGTTCGCATCCCCCGAGTCGCCGACGAAACCGAGGAGCTGCCCGGCCTGCACCTTTTGACCGGTTTTCAGACCGGGTGCGTAGGCGGTCCCGGCCACGCACTTCCCCCGGTTGTCGTTCCCGTTCGTGAGG
>Ga0075428_100007235_pt1 | contig 12292 bp, 10 predicted proteins | sample RhiMetdeltSRZDD2_FD_75291 | JGI IMG/M metagenome (GOLD analysis project Ga0075428, IMG submission 75291) | Populus rhizosphere microbial communities from Tennessee, USA - Rhizosphere MetaG P. deltoides SRZDD2 | ecosystem: Host-associated > Plants > Roots > Rhizosphere > Soil | place: USA...
AGCGACCATCATCAGTGGATTCGAAGTTGCCGGTGAAGGAACCATCGTTTGCGGCGGTATCCCAACCGAGAACTTCAACCGCCGTACCCATGTTTTGGTTGTAATAATTCACACCAGCCTGGAAGCCCTTCATGAAGATGGTGACAGGCGGGATGTTGATACCACCGAAGGTGGCTACTTTGCCAGTCTGGGTGGTGGCTGCAGCGGCGTAGCCAGCCAGGAAGGCGGCCTGGTCGGTCTGGAAGGTGAGGCCCGAGACGTTGGCGAGTTCGGTGGTGGAACCACAGGTCTTGCCTTCATCAGCAGGATCACCGAAGCAGTCGGGATAGGAGTAGTCCACGATGGCGAATTTGGTATCGGGATTGGCTTTCGCGGCGTTCGCAGTATCTACGCCAAGCAGAAAGCCGACGGTGATGATCAGGTCGGTGTCCTCATCGATCAACTGTTGGATATTCTTGGCATAGTCAGACTGCTGCTGGGATTCCAGATATTTGCCTTCGACACCCAGGTCAGCTACTGCCTTTTCGATACCAGCATACGCACCGGCGTTGAATGACTTGTCATCAATACCGCCAAGGTCAGTTACCTGGGCAACCTTGATCTTGCCGCTTCCGCCGGCTCCTCCACAGGCAGAAAGCGCTAGTGCGGCGACCACGAGCAGCGCTATAACAGAGTACAGCTTTTTCATTTGTTCTTCTCCTCTATTTTTATGTGTTTGCAGGCATGCTCTCGCAAAACCTTACGACTTTGCAAGTATAAATCGTAAGTGTTTATTGGGCAAGCCTCCGCAATTTTTTACGGTTTTTCTCCAGGGACATTCGTCTTTATGGATCGATTAGACAAGCCAAGCAGGATTTGATCCATTTCGGCCGCCACACTTTTCGGAACGAAAGCCTCAAAAGCGACATACCCAATTGGGCTGGCTGCCGCATCGGCCAGATCTCCGTCTTTTACCCTGCGCATCAATTCCTGGATCGTGGAGCTGGCGCGGCCCAAAACAGAGGTCACCACACTCGAACCTTCCTCGCCCATCGCCGTAAGCGCGGTGCGCTGATCTCGTTCTGCACCGATCGCGTCGATTTTTGCCTGCGCCGCGGCCTGGAGTGCGCCCACGCCTGTTTCGCCGCCTGCAGCGAACAGCACATCCGCGCCGTCTCCGATCAGGCTTTGGGCATTTTCGAACCCCCACTCTTCATCGATGAACAATTTCTCACGACTCCCGTCCTCGCGATACGCGACCAGCACATCCACGGAATCATCGGCGTAGGCTGCGCCGGCGCGGAATCCTTCGCAATATCGCCACATCGCGGCGATGCCTGAAGTCTCACAAACGGCCCCGATGATCTTTGTCTGTGTCAGACGCGCTGCTAACGCGCCCGCGAAGAATCCCATCTGGTCTTCCGGGAAGGTGACAGAAATGAAGTTTGGTACCGATTCTTCGTCAGGTTGGTTGATGCCGATGAAAACCGATTCAGCATAAAGGTCCGCGCTGCGAAGCGTGGTATCCCCCATGCCAACCCCGGAGGTGACGATGACATCGTATCCACGTTTCACAAAGAAGGTGATATTCTTTTCATAATCGCGCACATCCACCGACTCGATATACGCGATCTGATCCACCACCCCGTCTGCTTTGGAGTGCTGCAGGCCGGTCCAGGTATCTTGATTGAGGCCAAGATCGTTCACGCCGCGCGTGTCGGTTACCAGCGCGGCGCAAAACACTTCCTTACGAAAACAATCTGGCGATTGTGTGCAGGCAGGAATGCCGGACAACGCAATCGCCAGAATACAAAGAATCAACTTGAAGCGCAACCGGTTCATCCTGTCTACGTCGTTTGCGCTTCACCGCGCCTGACGCCCGCTATCAGAACGAGAGCGATCAACAAAGTGATAGGAGCGAGTGACATTACTGCGTTATAGTTACCGCCGGTAAGATCGATCATGAGGCCGTTCGAGATAGGGCCGAGGATGGCAGATAATGTGGAGAACAAATAATACAATCCAGTGAACGTGCCGATGCGCTCGATGCTGGTCATATCAACGACCATGGGCAGGGAATTGATATTGATCAACGACCAGGCTATCCCGCCGATCATCAGGAAAATGCTGATGCCCAGGATTTCCCCCACGACCGGCAGTTTGGTCAAAACATTGGTAAGGGCCGATACGGGCGTGACCGAAATGCCAAATATGACTGCGGCCAACACCAGGATGCCGGTCGAGATCGTGGTGCGCCGGCCCAGGCGACTACCAATCAGGCCGGCCGGAATGGCAAAGAGAACGAAGAGCAGTGAAAGGTGCCCTAACAACCGGCTTCCATCGGCTTCGGTGAGCCCCAGATGATTCTGGGCGTACAGCGTGAAGAAAGCTTCAATGGCAGAATAGCCGAGGAACCAGAAGAAGATCGCAAAGAGGAGCCGCAAGGCGCTCTTATCTTTATCCGTCGCGACCTCTCTTAGGCTTCCAATGATATTGTAGCGCTCGGTTTGGACGAATTCTTCCGGTTCTTTGACGAACAGAAAGACCATCAGCGCGGCAAAAAGAACCAGGCCCGACCCAACCCAGAATGGCAGGCTGGGGTTGAGCTTGTACATGGCACTGCCAGCCAGGAAAGCGATGATACCGCCGATGCCGCCCATGAAGTTGATGATGCCGTTCGCCTGTGAGCGTTTTTCAGAGGGCGTGATATCAGGCATCAATGCGACCACCGGAGTGCGCCAGAAAGCCATGGCGAGAAAGAAGGACGTGGTGCAGGCAACGAAAAAAGGGAGGACTTTCGCAACGGGGATGAACCCAAAAGCGACCGCGGAGATGGGTACACCGATCAGGATGAATGGCATGCGCCGCCCGATCCTTGTCCGGACGCTATCCGACCATGGGCCGACAGTCGGCTGAATGAACAGCGCGGCAATATTATCAAGCGCCATAAAGATGCCGATAATCCGTGCGGGTAGATCAAATTTATCCTGCAGGAAGATTGGGACGTAGGAATTGTAGAGAGCGTTCAGGATACTTACCCCAAAAAAACCAAAACCCAGCAAAAAAATTCGTCCGTAACTGAATTTCATATTTCCTCCATGTTCGGGTCTGCGGTCCGACGTCCAAGGTCAACCGTCGGTTTTTATTCCCTTGACTTTAGGCCTTCGACGAATTTCATATCTTTCCCGCTCAATTCCGCCTTCTCTAGCATATCTGGTCGCTTATGGAACGTGCGCGTCAACGCCTGTTCGCGGCGCCACTGTTCGATCCTGCCGTGATCTCCCGAAAGTAAAACATCGGGCACCTTCCAGCCGCGAAATTCGGAGGGCTTGGTGTAGTGTGGATATTCGAGCAATCCCATCGCGTGAGAATCATCCTGCGCGCCGGTCGGGTCACCGAGCACGCCCGGGATGAGACGTGAGACTGCGTCGATGAGGAGGAGGGCGGGGAGTTCTCCGCCGGTCAGCACGTAATCGCCCACCGAAATTTCATCTGTGACTAGATGCTCACGGATCCGTTCATCGATTCCTTCGTAGCGGCCGCACAGCAGTGCAATCTGTTCATAACGCGATAATTCTTCCGCCACCTTTTGCGTGAACACGCGTCCCTGCGGAGTCAGCAGAACAATGGGATTGCCCTGGCGGGCATCTGCGACAGACCCAGGCTGAGACGGGGGCACAGCAAATCCCAATACGGATTCAATCGCCTCAAAAATTGGCTCCGGTTTCATTACCATTCCGCCTCCACCGCCATAGGGAGTGTCGTCGGTAGTGTGATGTTTGTCGTGAGCGTACTCACGAATGTTGTGCACGCGCACGTCGATCAGTCCGCGGTCACGGGCTTTCTTAAGGATACTGGTATCAAGATAAGTGGGAAAAACTTCGGGGAGAATGGTGAAAACATCGAATTGCATACGATGATTCTATCATCTTTCGATTACATCCTAATTCATGCTTTATGTTTTCATGGTAATATGAATCCCATGTATTTACCGAGGAGTAGTCGTTGGAGCATGAACCGCCGCCGTCGCCGCCCAAACTATTTTGGCTGGGCGATTTTTTTACTTGTGGTTTTGTTCGGATATTATTTTAATCAGATCTATTTGCCGGCGAGTCCGCTGCTGGCGGGGCCGACCACAACTCCGACACGTTCACCCGAATCGTATACCACGGAGGGCGCGCAGCTTTTTAAAGACGGAAAATTGCCTCAAGCGATTGAGGCTTATAAGGCCGCGATTAATTCCTCACCGCAGGATCCGGCATTATATGTAGAACTGGCTCGTATTCAGGTATGGGCCGGGAAGTATGAAGAAGCACAGGCGAATGCCGAGAATGCCTTGTTGTTGAATCCAAATAATGCCATGGCGCATGCCGTACGCGCCTGGGCCTTGAACTTTCAAGTCGATAAAAATGGACCGGCGCTCGAAGCGATCGGCGATGCGCTGGAGATCGATCCTAACAACGCCATCATTCAGTCGTACTATGTGGAGATCCTGACCGATTCCGGTTTTGATAATTACGGCACCGCAGCGGAACAATCCAGAGTGGCCCTGGCGTTGGATCCAAATATCGTGGAAACGCACCGGGCGCGCGGATATTTGCTTGCGAGGGTCCCAGACCCCGATCCGAACCCCGACCCGATCACGAATCTCGAAGAGGCCGTCAACGAATATAACGCTGCGATGGAGATCAACACGAAATTTTCCCTGCTGCACCTCGAGCAGGGTCAAAATTATCGCAATCTTTCGCTCAAGGATAAAGCCATCGAGCAATTTACACTTGCCAACACGTTGGATCCCTCTGACCCGCAGCCCGATTACTTGATCTCGCGCACCTATGCTACGTTTGGTGAATATGAAAAAGCGTTGCAATATGCCGATACGGCTGTACAGAACAACCCCGTCGATTCAGTCCTGCGCGCCAATCTCGGCGTCATGTATTTTCAAAATTTTAAATATGAAGAAGCGGTGCAGGAACTAGGCCTGGCAATCTATGGCGGTACAAATAAAGACGGTGGAGAAGTCAAAGCGCTCCCGCTCACGAACAGCACGCGGATTTCAGAGTTTTATTTTACATTTGGCAAGGCGCTGGCGCGTACCGATCAATGCGGCCAGGCTTTGCAGATCGCGCAGGACCTTCAGGCACGCGGCTCAACGGACGAAATCACCCAGGTGGAAACCAACCGGATCATCGAGATCTGCCAGGAGAATTTGAACGCGCCGACTCCTACACCCGCTGCTGAAATTGAATCGGCGACCCCCACGCCATGAACGTATATCCGCGCCGGCCTCTATTTAATCGCAAACCCCAATCGAACATCTATCGCATGTTCCTGTGGGTGATGCTGATCCTGGGTGGTGTGTGGATGATTCAGCAGATCAACCGCGGCGAGATTAAGCCATTGTTTGAGCCGACGCCCACGCCGACGCGTTCCGTCAATTCCTTTTTGCTGGAGGGCGATGCCAACTTCACGGCCGGCGACGTCGGCGCCGCGATCACTGCCTACCAGCAGGCTCTGGAGGAGAATCCGAACGATGCCCAAACCTGGGCAAAGCTGGCGCGGATTCAGGCCTATTCATCCGAATTTTTGATTCTGAATGAGGAGAAAGCCACCCGGCTGACGGAAGCGCTCGAGTCGGCCAAAAAAGCCGTTGATCTCGCGCCGGAGGACAGTTATGTGCGGGCGGTGCACGCCTTTGTGCTGGATTGGAATGCCAATTCGCTTTTGTATCCGAGTGATAAAGTGCAAAAGTTCTTAATTGATGCCGATCAAGAGGCTTTGATTGCTCTAAACTTGGATAATACCAATACATTAGCGTTAGCGTACTATGCTGAAATCTCGCTCGACCAGCAAAAATGGGACCAGGCACAGCAGTACATCAATCAGGCATTGGCGCGCGAGGATGCCGACCAGCTCATGGATGTGCATCGTATCAATGCATATCTACTCGAGTCCTTGGGAGATTACAACCTTGCTATCACGGAATATGATAAGGCGATCGCCATCGAGCCGAACTTTACGTTCTTACATCGCCGCGCCGGCGCAAATTATCGTACGCTGGCCTTTGCCATTGCAAACCGCGAAGGCGTAGAAGCCGCCAGACCGACGTATGAAAAGTCATTGGAATATTTCGAAAAGGCAGCGCGTATCAATGAGCAAATTAATGTACAAGACCCGGGACCGTATCTTTCCATCGCGCGTACCTATTCGCAGTTGGGCGAATTCTTCATCGCCGCAAGGAATGTGCAAAAGGCCCTGGAGTTCCAGCCGACCAATGCCGATATTTATGGACAATTGGGTGTGATTTATTTCCGTTCCCGCAATTATGAGGGTTCGATCTTCTCTTTTGAATGCGCAATCCGCGGCTGCTCCGGGGATAAATCCTGTCAGGGACGTGGCCTGTTAAAGTGTAACCCTGTGGCTGGGCCTGAATTTGAGGAACACACGATTATCGGCTTGCCCATCGCGCCCAACACCATTGTTTACTACTACACCTATGGATCGGTGCTCGCAGCGCTTTCCCGGCCGAGAGATAATAAATGTGGGGACGCGATGCAGATTTTCGGCGAAGTAAGAGCCGAGCTGAACGCCAATCCGAAAGAATACGCGGATGGGCGCGATACGATCATCAACATTATCGAGGCGGGGGAAACCATTTGCGCCTCGCTGGCCGAGGATGGTCTGCCGAGTCTATCCGTTGAAGAGGCCACATCTACACCGCAAGCGGGGACGTCCGAACTCACTGCCACACCGACGCCTTGAGGCTGAGCCGTTCCGGAACTGTATCAGAACTGCGTAAGAATTTTTACAATCCCCCTTGACTTGCCTCACTGAAATAGGTAATATTGCGATTAGCACTCTCGATGGTAGAGTGCTAATTTCGTGATTATTCCAATAAAACCTATCAGGAGGCATGAAGATGGCAAGCAAAATGAAGTTAAAGCCCCTTGGCGGACGTGTGATTGTGGAGCCGATCGAGCAGGAAGAAATGACTGCCGGCGGTATCATCCTTCCCGAAACCGCTAAAGAGAAACCGCAGGAAGGCAAAATCCTGGCGGCGGGCCCCGGTGATCGCGATGAAGATGGTAAGCGTATCGCTATGGATGTGAAAGTGGGTGACCGAATACTGTATGCAAAGTATTCCGGCACCGAAGTGAAAATGGACGGCAAAAAACTGCTGATCATGCGCGAGAGCGATATTCTCGCCATTGTTGAAAGTTAATTCTGGAGGTAATGAAAATGGCTGCTAAACAACTTGTTTTTTCAGAAGATGCCCGCCGCAAACTTAAGAATGGTATGAATATGGTCGCAAATGCGGTTGGCGCAACGCTTGGTCCCAAAGGTCGCAATGTGGCCGTGGACCGCAAATTCGGTTCTCCCACCGTCACACATGACGGCGTTTCCGTCGCCAAGGAAATCGAACTGGAAGATCCGTTTGAGAACATGGGCGCGCAGCTACTCAAGGAAGCCGCGTCCAAGACCAATGATATCGCCGGTGACGGCACGACAACTTCCACCGTGCTGGCTCACGCGATTGTGAACGAAGGCCTCAAGGCCCTCGAGGCCGGTTACAACCCGATGCTGCTCAAGAACGGTATTGCGCTTGCCACTGAAACCGTTGTGGAGGAACTCCGCAAGATGTCTGTCAAGATCGACACCCGGGAAGAGATCGCCTCGGTCGCGACCAACTCCGCCGCGGATGTGGAAATCGGTGAACTCATTGCGGATGTGATGGACAAAGTCGGCAAAGACGGCGTCATTACCGTGGAAGAATCCAAATCCATGCAGTTCGAGACTGAATTCGTCGAAGGGATGCAGTTTGACCGCGGTTATCTCTCGGCGTACTTCATCACGAATGCAGAACAAATGCAAGCTGTTATTAACGATGCCTATGTATTGATCAACGAAAAGAAAATTTCCGCTGCCCAGGATATTGTCCCTATTCTCGAAAAACTGGTGCAGATCGGCAAGCGCGAACTCGTCATTATCGCGGAAGATATTGACGGTGAAGCACTCGCCACACTCGTTCTCAACAAATTGCGCGGCATGCTGAACGTGCTCGCCGTCAAGGCACCTGGTTTTGGTGATCGCCGCAAGGCTATGTTGCAGGACATTGCCATTCTCACCGGTGGTCAGGTGATCTCCGAAGAGATGGGCCGCAAGCTCGAAACCGTCACGCTGCAAGACCTCGGTCGTGCTGAGAAGGTTATTGCTGACAAGGAGAATACGACCATTATCGGCGGCAAAGGCAAGAAGGCTGATATTGAAGGCCGTATTAAAGAAATCCGGACTGAGATTGACAAGAGTACCAGCGACTATGACAAGGAAAAATTGCAGGAACGCCTTGCCAAGTTGAGCGGCGGCGTAGCGGTCATCCGTGTGGGCGCCGCGACCGAGACCGAAATGAAGGAAAAGAAGCATCGCGTGGAAGATGCCCTCTCTGCCGCGCGCGCCGCAGTAGAGGAAGGTATTGTGCCTGGCGGTGAAATTTCCCTGATCAATGCCATTTCCAAACTGGATAAACTGGCAAAAGAGAACAGCGAAGAGAACGAAGAAGTGCGTGTGGGTATCAACATTGTCCGGAAGGCGCTCGAAGCCCCAATTCGCAAGCTGGCTGCCAACGCCGGTCAGGATGGTTCCGTCATTATCGACACCGTCCGCCGTACTGCCATCGAGAAGAAGAACAAAAATATCGGCTTCAATGTGCTCACCGGCAAGTATGTGGATATGATCGAAGCTGGTGTCATCGACCCGGTCAAGGTGGTGCGTGGCGCGCTCGAGAATGCCTCATCCATTGCAGCCATGATTCTCTCCACCGACGTGCTGATCACTGACATGCCTGAGAAGGAAAAGGCTCCGGCCATGCCTCCTGGCGGCATGGGTGGTATGGATTATTAAGATTTCCTCTCACCCCTTCGCCCCTCTCCCATTGGGAGAGGGGTGAGGGTGAGGAAAATTTCTATCTTATAATAGGGGACGATGCTTCCGCGAAACAACCGTACAAAAAATATTTGCATTCTTTTCCTCGCACTCGGACTCTCCGCGTGCGCTTCGTTTTCTCCCCCCACACCTGTTCCAACCCCAACGGCGTCATCCACCCCTGAACCTCCCACGGCCACGCCTGAACCGATGGCTCTCACCGTGAACGGAGAGGGCATCACGCTGGTGGAGTTCGACGCTGAAGTGGGGCGTTACACGGCCGCACAGACGGCGCTTGGCAAAACTGTCGAACCGTCGGCAGCGGCCAGCACTGTGATTGAGGACCTGGTGGCGCAACTCCTGCTGGCACAATCTGCGCGGGTCAACGGTTTCACCCTGGAGGACGCTGCGCTGCAGGCGCGGGTTGATTCGCTCGCCACGCAAATCGGTGGGGCGGAGGCTCTCACAGGCTGGGAATCCGCCCACGGGTACAGCGACCAGGCCTTTCGGTCGGCGTTGCGAAGGAGCGCCGAAGCGGCCTGGATGCGTGACAAAATCATTTCGACTGTCCCCAGTACTGCCGAGCAGGTACACGTCCAACAAATTCTGCTCTATAATCAAGACACGGCCATCAGCTTTCTAAATCAATTGAATGGCGGAGCCGACTTTGATGAGCTGGCGTTCAGAGCAGACCCATTCGCGCGCGGTGATCTTGGCTGGGTGCCACGTGGGTATCTGCTCAATTCACAAATCGAGGAAGCGGCATTCAACCTGACCGTGGGTCAATATAGCGATGTCATCACGACCGATGTTGGGTTTCACATCGTCAGAGTTTTGGAACGCGACCCGAACCGGGCCCTTTCTCCGGATGCACTATTATCTTTGCAGGAGCTCGCATTGAGAAAATGGATTGAAGAGCAGCGGGCCCAGGCAAATGTGGTGCTTGCACCTCAGTAGTGCCTTCACTTTTCTCACGCAAGCGGAACATGCGCCAGCCAGCTTTTGGCCGATGTAGCTGACCGAAATTCAAAGATCAAGTTTACACGCTGATGTGGCACTTTGCATGATGGAGCAGAATCAATGAGCGATGATTTCAATTTCGACGGAAAACCCGCCAAGCCGCGAGGCTTTCGTGCGCCCACGAATACGTGGGACATGCTTTCCCTTCTGGCCCTGGTGATCACGGCCTGCATGGTGCTTTACTTTGGATTCATCTATCTGAATCCCAGTTCAAGGTTTAACTTGTTGCCGCCGGGCGGCCGGGGCTCTCAATTTCCAAGCGCCACGCCGACCTTCATTCAACTGGAGCCTACGTGGACGGCGAGTCCGACGTTATATGTGAGCCCAACCAGCACGCTGCGGCCAACTTTTACACCTCTGCCAACCAATACACCGTTCTCGCTCGTCCCACCGACTCGAACGCCCAAGCCTACCAGCACACCCAAAGCGCCTTTTACAGCGTCTGTGAGCAACGTGGAAAGCACATTGATTCATCCGGAATTGGCTTGTAACTGGGCAGGCATCGGCGGGACCGTGGTGGATAATAATGGCAGTCAGGTGATCGGCACGGTGGTCGTTTTGCGCGGTTCCCTGAATGGCAATCAGATCGAGCAGCAAACTGTGAGCGGCATTAATAAGGAATATGGGCAATCCGGGTTTGAGTTTGTGCTGGGCAATGCGCCCGTGGCCACAAACAAGACCTTATACGTGCAACTCGTGGATCAAAGTAATCTCCCGCTTTCAGACCCGATCTACCTCAGCACCTCAGCCGATTGTGGAAAGAACCTGGCGCTCGTGCGGTTCAAGAAAACCAGATAAAGAACGTATAGATAACGAAGTGACTGTCACGTTGGACGTGACAGTCACTTTTTTTTATACAGTTCAGGATGAGGACCGGCACATAATTTTGGACGCAGACCGCGAAGCGCGCAGGAAACGCAGATAATTTTCTCTTTCATCAGCGTGAATCAGCGTGTTTCAGCGTCCCAATTTGCTAACCCGAATCTAAACTGCAACATTCCAATGCTGGTACCGGTTAATTTTCCCTCGGAGGATGTCCTCATACATGGCGCGTAATTTTGTGGTGACAGGTCCCATGACGCCGACCCCGACCGGGCGGTGATCGATTTTCGTTACGGCGATGATCTGGGCGGCGGTACCCGTCATGAACATTTCTTCGGCAATAAAGACTTCGGTGCGGTCAATGGAGCGTTCCACGACTTCCAGGCCCAGCTCCTTGTGCGCCAATTCCATGACAGACTTGCGCGTAATGCCTTCGAGAATGTTATCCGTCACCGGCGGCGTAACGACAACACCATCCCGCACCATGAAAATGTTCATCGCCGAACCTTCCGAGACGTGGCCGTTGTTGTCCAGCACGAGCGCTTCATCGAAGCCGGAGCGGTTTGCATCTGTTTTGATCAGTGCAGAGTTTGCATAGGCCCCGGCCACTTTCCCGCGCGCCGGAATCACATTGTCGTCGATCCGTCTCCAGGAGGAAACGGTAGCGTGGGCATTGGTATCGTTCTTGACGTATGGTTCGTAAGCCATCACGAACATGCAAAACTCATCCTTTAGGTCATGTAATTTCACGCCAATGCCCATATCGGCTTTGTAAAAAGTGGGGCGCAGGTAAATGTCCTGCTGCCAGTTGTCGGTTCGCAAAAGGTCGAGCGTCAATTGAATCAGGCTCTCTTCATCGTAATCCGTATACATTGCCATCATGCGCGTGGAATGTAGTAAACGGCGAAAATGGTCATAGGGACGAAAAACGAAGAGACATTTCTTCTCTTCGTTCCAGTAAGCCCGCACACCGCCGAATACAGCTGTGCCATATAAGAATCCGTGGGTGGCTATATTGATTTTTGCGTCCGCCAGCGGGACGATTTTGCCCTCAAAAAACGCGTGCTTCGAGAGATCCACCAGGACACCTCCAGTGATTGTTGCGGTTAAGAGCGATTCTTCCGTGTGGATTATACCTGATTCGTTTTGCTCCCCAGTTCGCGCCATATGAGGCTTCCATGGTTCTCTCAAGGACCGAATATGCAATCTTTTACATACGGACGCTGCGCAGTTTCCGTTGGTTCACGGCAAAAACCGTGTCATCCGTGTGTTCTGCGTTTTCGGCATGCCAAAAGGGGGAATTGGTCATGCTTTCTTGAGAAAACCATAATGACCCTTCACTCGATTTCCGTGAACCGCGGCGCGGCTTCAAATTGCTCATTTGTGCTTGACAAATTGCCGAATCCCGTTAAAATCTAATTCGATAAGTATCGAATTAGATTGAGAGTGTGAAGTATGGAAACTCAGCCTGAAGTTTTATCTTTTGTGAAGGCGCTGGCATCGGCAGACCGGCTGCGGATCGTCGGTTTGTTGAGCCAGGGGTCGAAACGTG
>Ga0075428_100007236_pt1 | contig 12292 bp, 10 predicted proteins | sample RhiMetdeltSRZDD2_FD_75291 | JGI IMG/M metagenome (GOLD analysis project Ga0075428, IMG submission 75291) | Populus rhizosphere microbial communities from Tennessee, USA - Rhizosphere MetaG P. deltoides SRZDD2 | ecosystem: Host-associated > Plants > Roots > Rhizosphere > Soil | place: USA...
GGCCCTGGCCTTGCGGCCGTCTGCAGCCGAGTCGGTCGTGTTGTCGACGTGCAATCGGTCAGAAATCTACGTCGTCAGCACCGATCCCGCACGAGCGCGCGAGGAAGTGACTGCGTTCCTGAGCGAGTATCACAACCTGCCATCGGCCGCCTTCACGCCGCATCTGTTCTCGCACGACAACGAGGCGGCCGTTCGGCACCTGTTCAGGGTCGCCGCGGGTCTCGACTCGATCGTCGTAGGCGAACCGCAGATCCTCGGGCAAGTCAAGGATGCCTTTCAGGCCGCAGCGGAACACCACCGCACCGGCCCGATGTTGAGCAAGCTGTTTCACTGGTCCTTCCTTGTCGGCAAGCGTGTTCGGGCGGAGACGGGACTTGGTGAAGGCGCTGTTTCAATCAGCTTTGCCGCTGTCGCACTCGCGCGAAAAATCTTCGGTCAGCTCACCGGCCGGCGGGTGCTCGTCGTCGGCGCGGGTGAAATCAGCACGCTGACGGCGCAACATCTCCGCACGAATGGCGTTGGAGAGATCCTCGTCACCAGCCGCACGTCGGGGCATGCGGACGCGTTGGCATCGTCGGTGAACGGACGCAGCATCGCGTGGGATGATCTCGCGCAGGCCGTGGCGGTTGCCGACATCGTCATCACGGCTACCGGATCCCAACGACCAATCATCACGCGGGCTCAGATCGAAGCCGTGACCGGGCGACATCGACGCGATCCGCTGTTTATCATCGACATCGCAGTGCCGCGTGATGTGGAGGCGTCGGTTGGCGACATTGAGCAAGTCTTCCTGTACAACGTCGACGATCTGCAGACGATCGTGCAGGAAAATCTCTCACGCCGCACTTCAGAGGTCGAGCGCGCAGAGGCGATCGTGGCCGAGGAGTTGGCGAAGTACGCAGCCTGGCAGCGTTCGCGAGGCGCAGTGCCGACGATCGTGGCGCTGCGCGAGCACTTCGACCGAATCCGACGCTCTGAGCTGAGTCGGCTGGACGGAAAACTGTCCGGCCTGCCACCAGAGGCGAGAGCCCGCGTAGAAGAGATCACGCGACTCATCGTGGAAAAACTGCTGCTCGAGCCGACCGAACAGCTCAAAGGGCTTCCCGACGAGGAAACCCAGATTGCGTACACCGAGGCTATCAACCGGCTCTTCCGACTGCGCGAGAGTGAATCGCTTTCCTCCACGGTGGAAGCATCCGCGGAGGTCACGCAGGCCGACCGGCGAGGCAAGTAGCCAGTTTTCTTCAACTCTGCACGAGAACCCGTGAATTCGACACTCAGGATCGGCACCCGTGGTAGTCCGCTTGCGCTGTATCAGGCCAACTCAGTCGCCGCGCTTCTCCGTGCTCACGGTGGAACGGTTTGCGAGATCGTCGTCATCAAGACCTCGGGCGACCGCCTGGGTGAAGCGCCGCTGTCGGAGGTCGGGGGCAAGCGGCTTTTCGTAAAAGAAATCGAGGACGCCCTGCTGGCGGGGGATGTCGACCTCGCAGTACACAGCAGCAAGGACATGCCGGCATTGCTCCCTGACGGGCTTGTGATCGGTGGGGTCCTCCCGCGGGAGGACCCTCGCGACGCCCTCGTTCTGCCGGCGGGTCACGACACGGAGCAGAAACTTGATCTGGTGAGACAGACTCTTGGCAATGCCCCTCGCATCGGCACGAGCAGCGTCCGCCGGATCGCACAGCTCACCAGCTTTACTTCAGCAGCGCAATTCCTTCCGATTCGGGGGAACCTCGATACGCGGCTCCGGAAACTGGACTCCGGCGACTATGATGCACTCGTGCTGGCTGCAGCAGGACTTCGACGGCTCGAGCGCGGAGCGCGAATCTCGGCGCTTCTTCCAGTCGAGCTCTGCGTGCCGGCACCGGGTCAAGGGATTATCGCAATCGAGATTCGATACGGCGACCATCGTGTTGCGGAAATGATAGAGGCAGTCGGTGACGCGGATGCCGCTGTGGCTCTCAGAGCCGAACGCGCCGTCGTCGATCGACTGGGAGGCGGGTGTCAGATGCCTATCGGGGCGATTGCTCATCGGACGGGCGGCGACGCGTTAGCGATCACGAGCATCGTCGTGTCGACAGACGGTTCTCGCTCGGTTCGCGCGCAGACTCACGGATCGGTCCAGGCGCCCGAGCAACTTGGCCGAAAGGCGGCCGACGAGCTTCTTGCAAAAGGTGCGGAAAACATCCTGGCTGAAGCCAGGCGCGCGCTGTCGGAGACGGAAAGTCATCATTCATGAAGAATCCTGCTGTTTACCTGGTTGGAACCGGGCCCGGAGACCCGGGTCTCATCACCGTGCATGGGCTCGAATGCCTCCGCCGCGCCGACGTCGTCATTCACGATCACGAGGTTCCGACGCGAGTGCTCAAACAGGCGCGACCGGGAGCCGAGTTGATCGACGTCGGTAGCTCCGGGCGTCAGCCGATGGAGCAAGATGCGATTACGTTTCTTCTCGCAGATAAGGCTCGCGAGGGGAAGCTGGTTGCGAGACTCAAGAGAGGCGACCCGTTCGTCTTCGATCGCGGGGGCGAGGAAGCGCTGTTTCTGCACGCGCAGGGGATTCCGTTCGAGGTCGTGCCAGGTATTCCACTCGGTATCGGGGTACCCGCCTACGCGGGTGTGCCGGTCACCTACCCAGGAGGCGGCGACACGATCACTCTTGTGCGCGGTTACGAAGACGACAACCGCGTTCTTCCTGATATCGACTGGGCAAGCCTGGCGAAGCTCGATGGCACCGTGGTCTGCTACGTGGGATCGCATCAGCTTTCTCGTCTCTTCGACGCGCTCATCGCAAACGGTTGGCCCACGGACGGGCAGGCCGTGATTGTGTATAACGGCACGCTCACTAGCCAGGTGACCATCACAGGAACAATCGCCGAACTCGCGGCACACGCGCACGACCATCCGCGACGCGATCCAGCTATCGTCGTCGTTGGCCGCGTCGTCGCGTTCCGCAATCATCTGCGGTGGTTCGATGCTCGTCCCTTGTTCGGGAAACGTGTCCTTGTCACGCGCCCGCGAGATCAGGCAGCGGAGATGGTGGATCGATTGTCGATCCTGGGTGCCGAAACAATTGAGGCGCCGATGATTCGTATCGCGCCGCCAGAGGACCTCGGCCCGCTGCAACGCGCGGTGGACAACGCTGACGACTTCGACTGGATCGTCTTCACCAGCGCCAACTCCGTCGAGGCGTTCATGTCGGCGTTGCTCGACGGCACGCGCGACGTGCGATATCTGAAGAAGCCTCGCCTCTGCTGCGTCGGGACCGGCACTGCAGAGCGCCTGGCTCGATACGGTGTCAAGGCGGACCTCATCCCGGACGAGTTCCGCGGCGAGGCACTCGTCGTTGCCATGGCCGAGTCCGGATCACTGGACGGGTGCCACGTGCTCGTCCCAAGGGCCGATATCGGCCGCGACATCATCGCAGAGGGTTTGCGTGATGCCGGCGCGCTGGTCGCCGACGTCGTGGCGTATCGAACAGTCCTCGAAGACGCGCAGCAGGACGACGGTCCAGACGTGTACCGGATGCTGCTCGACGATGGGATTGATGTCGTGACGTTCACGAGCCCATCGGCAGTGCGCAACTTTGCGTCGATCTACGGCAAGGAGCAGACGATCGACCTGCTCTCCCGAACAGTCGTGGCCGCGATTGGCCCGGTTACTTCGGAGGCTGCGACCCAGTTAGGGCTCACCGTCACCGTTCAGCCCCACGTGTCCACGATTGCCGGCCTTGTCGACGCGATCGCCGCGCACGTGTCGGCGCTGACGCTCAGGACAGGATAAGACGTGTCACAATCGCGTTTATGGCGACGACGACTACAGCGAACCTGTCGTTGACCCGGCGGCCGCGGCGATTGCGGCGCACCGAGGCCATTCGCTCACTCGTTCGAGAGACCCGGCTCACGCCTGAGTGTTTCATCTACCCACTGTTCATCGTCGAGGGCGCGGGCGTGCGGCGCGAAGTGCCCTCGATGCCTGGGGTCTTTCAGCTTTCAGTCGATCAGGCCGTGCAGGAGGCGAGCGCTGCGAAGGCCGAGGGCGTTCCTGCAGTCCTGCTGTTTGGCTTGCCGGCTAAAAAAGATGCATACGGAACGGGCGCATCTGATCCCGATGCTCCGGTCCAGACAGCGATTCGCGCATTGAAGCGCGAAGTCAAGGATCTCATCGTCGTCACCGACGTCTGTCTGTGCGAGTACACGTCGCATGGTCACTGTGGGATCGTCGAGGGCAATGACATCGTCAACGACGCCACGGTGATGCACCTGGCGCAGGCGGCACTGTCGCATGCCGTCGCCGGCGCGGACGTCGTGGCCCCGTCGGACATGATGGATGGTCGTGTGGCCGCAATACGGCGCACGCTCGACGAACGGGGGTACGAGCAGACCGCGATCATGTCGTATGCGGCGAAGTACTGCTCCGGTTTCTACGGCCCATTCCGCGAGGCAGCGGATTCAACGCCGCAGTTCGGCGATCGCCGCAGCCATCAGCTCGATCCTGCCAACGTCGAAGAAGCCTTACGCGAAGTCGAAATCGATATCGCCGAGGGGGCAGACATCGTGATGGTGAAACCGGCCCTCCCCTACCTCGATGTCCTCACGAAAGTGAAAGAGCGGTTCGGGCAGCCCACAGCTGCTTACCAGGTCAGCGGCGAGTACTCGATGTTGAAAGCGGCGGCGCAGAACGGCTGGCTCGACGAGCAGCGGGTGATGTTCGAAACATTGATTGGCATCCGTCGCGCGGGTGCCGACATGATCATCACCTACTACGCGCGCGAGGCCTCCCGGCTCCTCTAAATGAAAAGACCCGTCAAGTCCCAGAGGCTTTTTTCGAGGGCAAGTCAGATCCTTCCCGGCGGCGTCGATAGCCCGGTTCGTGCCTTTCAGGCAGTGGGTGGTGCGCCGTTGTTCGTCCGCCGCGCGTCTGGCGCCATCCTCGAGGACGTCGACGGGAATCGTTTCATCGACTACGTGATGTCGTGGGGCCCGCTCATTCATGGCCATGCACCACGCCCGCTAATCAAAGCCATTACCACCGCTGCCCGCCGGGGCACGAGCTTTGGCGCCCCAAGTGCACTGGAGCACGAACTGGGCGAAGCGGTGCGGACACTCGTGCCTTCGATGGAACGAGTCAGATTCGTTAGCTCTGGAACCGAAGCGGCCATGAGCGCGATTCGACTCGCGAGGGCGTTCACGGGGCGCGATCGCATCATCAAGTTCGAAGGCTGTTACCACGGTCACGCGGACGCGTTTCTGGTGAAGGCCGGCTCCGGGGCGATGACGCTCGGCATTCCGACCAGCCCAGGCGTTCCCGCTCCTGTCGCGGCCGACACACTGCTCGCCCGCTACAACGATCTGGCTTCAGTGGATTCGCTTGTCGCAACTCAGGCAGCGTCGATTGCCGCGATCATCATCGAGCCGATTGCGGGAAACATCGGCGTCGTTCCGCCAAGTGCTGGTTTCCTCGAAGGCCTGAGGGATCGCTGCCGGGAACACGGCATCCTCCTCGTATTCGACGAGGTGATCTCAGGCTTCCGTGCTGCCGCCGGGGGGGCACAAGAGGTATTCGGCGTTCAACCCGACCTGACGTGTCTGGGCAAGATCATCGGTGGTGGCTTCCCTGTCGGCGCTTACGGCGGTCGCGCCGACATCATGAACAAAGTCGCACCGGCCGGACCGATGTATCAGGCGGGAACCCTCTCCGGAAATCCAGTCGCGATGACGGCGGGGTTGTGGGCACTGAAGAATCTGGGACCGACGCTCTACCGCAACCTCGCTCGCCGCGGAGCCGCGTTGGCCGCGGGCCTTGCGGATGCGGCGCGCGAGGCCGGCGTGCCCCTTCAGGTGAACGCTTTCGGCTCAGTCCTCACACCGTTCTTCACGTCGACACCCGTCCGCGACTATCAGTCAGCGCTGGCCGCGAACACAGGGGCGTACGCGACGTTCTTCCACGGAATGTTGAAGCGCGGTGTCTACCCTCCGCCATCGCAATTCGAGGCATGGTTCTTGTCAGCCGCGCACACCGACGTACATATCAGGAAAACGATCACTGCTGCGAAAGCGGCGATGAAGCAAGTAAGGAAAGTGCTTTAACGTCGCGTTTGCGTATCGATCTGAACGGGTGAATCCAGTCGAACGCGGAGGATCGAGCCCTGCGGAAGCTCGACTTCCTTGCCTTCGGTCGCCGCTATCGTCCCACCGCCGCCGATGAGGATTCCGGCGAGTGCGCCTTTGAATCCACCGATGATGCCGCCGATGATCGCACCCACGCCCGCACCTGCGGCGGTTCGGCCGGCTTCACCTCTGATCCCTTCGCCCTCGATTGCCTGCGTGACGGTGCCTCGGATTGGATACGACCGGCCGTTCACCGTGACCTGATCGAAACTCACCGTCATCTTCGCCGTGCGGTTGGTCCGCGTCCCGGGCTCAACCGCCGTTATCACGCCTCGAACCACTGAGCCTGAGGGAATCGCCACACGTCCATCGATGTTGATGTCCGCCACGGTCGTACCTTCGAAACGATCCTCGACCTGCGCAGTCCCGGAGTTGAGCGTGTTCTGAAGACGAACGTCTACCTCGGTTCCGACCGGAATCTCGAGCGCACTGATGCCGGACGTGGAACGAGGCGACGCGGTCGTGGACGTCGATGTAGAGGACGGCGGAGTCGCGGGACGAGGCACCGGATTTGGTTCGACGCGGGCCGGGGCAACAGGAGCCGCCGCCGTTGCGTTGTCGCCACGAGCACGCGACCTGAGATCTTCGATCCGATCACGTACGTCTGCGTATTCCGTTCGCGACAGGGTTCGTTCTTTCCGGAGCTTCACTTTCAGATACACGACCTCGTCACGCAAATCGTCAAGCTCGGTGACGAGCTGAGTGGCGCGTGTGGCGTCGCGACTCCTCAGTTGCGAGATGTCGCGATCGGCGAGGTACACGTTGTCCTGTAAACGTTGCACGTCGGCTTGCGTCACGCTCGAACTCTGCTGCGCGTACACGGGCGCGACAAGGATCGATAAAGCCAAGGCAGAAAGCAGGACGCGGTGTCGCAGATTCATGAATCGCTCCTTCAGTTGCGCCACGGCATGAGGCGCTCGAGCCAGCTGATCCGAGTGAGGTCGTTGTAGATGACTGTCACCATCAGCATCATCAGCACGAGGAACCCGGCCAGCAGCATCTTCTCTTTGACTGCCATGCTAAAGTCGCGCCGCGCGATACCCTCGAGCGCCATTATCAAAATGTGGCCTCCATCGAGCACTGGGACAGGCATGAGGTTCAAAATGCCCAGGTTGATGCTCAACATTGCCATCAGCGACAGGAGTGCAATGAAACCTTCTTGCGCCGACTCGCCGGAGAGCTGGGCAATTCCGACTGGACCTTGGAGTTGACGCACCGAGGTCGCCCCGGTGAAGAGACCTGCGAGCGTCCTGAAAATCAACCCTGACGACTTGATGTTCTGCTCGATGCTCATCTGAACGGCCTCGAGCGGTCCCGGTGTGAACGATTTTCTCGGGTTCGAGGGGTACAGCCCGACTTTGGCCCCGTCGCCACGATCCTTTGGCGTTGCGCGGAGATCGAGCTGCTGACTGCCTCGCTGGATCGTGAACATTGCCTCACGTTCACCGTTCGCTGTCACCATCCGCCTGAAGAGCTCGGACGTGACGACCCGCTCCCCGTTGATGGCAAGGACGACGTCGCCGGCCTTGAAGCCCGCGCTTTCGGCAATGTCGCCCGGAACCACCGAGTCGACAACGGGATTGACGTCGGGAAGGACACCGATGTTTCCGATCTCGTACTTGCCCTCGCCCACTGGTCGAACCGTAGTCGACACGGGGCTACCGTCCCGGACCAGCGTCAGCCCCACATCGCGGTTGGGCCGCGTGCTGATCTCGATCAGCAAATCCTCCCACGTGCGAACCGTGCGGCCGCCCACCGTTTGGATCTGGTCGCCGCGACGGATACCCGCTTGCGCCGCGGGAGAATCCGGCAGCACCGCCCCGATAACCGGCGGCTGATCCATGTAAATGAACATTTCGGCGCCCTGCGACAGTACAAACGCCAGCACCACTATTGCCAGGATGATGTTCATCGCCGGCCCGGCGAACAGGATCTGAAAGCGCTGCCACTTGGTCTTGGAGAGGAACTCGTCGGGCTGTCCTGAACGTGGGTCTTCAGGGTTTTCACCAGCCATCTTGACGTAGCCGCCGAGCGGAATCGCGCTGACGCAGTACTCCGTATCGCCGCGGGTCACTTTCAAGATCTTCGGGCCAAAGCCCAGCGAGAACGTGAGCACACGGACACCGTGCCGACGGGCGGCAAGGAAATGTCCCAGCTCGTGCACGAAGATCAGGACGCCGAGAACAAAGAGAAAGGAAATTAGCGTCGTCAACGGGCGGAAAACCTCAGATCGTCAATTCTAACTCGCCCGCTCGCTCGCGGGCGTATGTGCGCGCCCAGTTATCTACTCGGCGCACGGTTTCTAGTGTTGAGACGCTCTCGACGGCATGTCCGTTCATTGCGCGCTCAATGACGAGCGGAATCGAGGTAAAGCCGAGCTTCCCATCGAGAAACGCTTCAACGGCAACTTCATTGGCGGCATTGAGAACCACCGGCAGCGTTCCGCCCGTCTGCAACGCCTGATACGCCAGTTTGAGACACGGGAAGCGGTCGTACTCGGGAGTGAAAAACTCCAGCTGACCCGCGCGTGTCAGATCGAGCGATGGCAGCAGGGCGTCCCACCGTTCCGGATATGAACAGGCGTACTGGATGGGCAGCCGCATGTCAGTCACGCCGAGTTGAGCAATCACCGATCCATCACCGAGTTCCACGAGCGAATGAACGATCGACTGCGGGTGGATGACGACTTCGATCTGGTCGGCTGACATATCGAAGAGCCAGTGCGCTTCGATGACCTCGAGACCCTTGTTCATCAACGTGGCTGAATCAATCGTGATCTTCCGACCCATCTTCCAGGTGGGATGCTTGAGCGCTTGGCTCGGGCTCACGCGTTCGAGTTGGTCCCGGGTGAACAGGCGGAATGGCCCGCCCGACGCAGTCAGAATCAGCCGGCGAATCTCGCTCCTGTGCCGACCGTGCACGCACTGATGGACTGCGTTGTGCTCGCTGTCGATTGGAAGAATCGATACACCCTGTCGATGGGCTGCCTCAGTGACGAGGGCACCAGCCATTACCAGAATTTCTTTGTTGGCGATGGCGATCGTTTTTCCGGCGTCGATGGCCGCAAGCACGGCTTCGAGGGCAGCCGTCCCGGCAGATGCACAAATCACGATGTCCGCGTCGGGACACGTCGCAGCCGCCATGAGACCGTCCGCGCCACCAATCAGCGTGACGGCAGCGTCAGATCCACAAGCGGATCTCAGGCGGTCCACGGCCTCTGAAGTCGCCAGCGCCGCAATCCGTGGTTGATATCGCCGCACTTGTTCGGCGAGCAGATCGGCGTTATCGCCTGCGGCAAGCGCGACGACGCGCAGTCGTGACGGGTGCGCATCGACCACGGCCAGGGCACTCTGACCAATCGATCCGGTCGAGCCGAGAATGGCAAGACGTCTCACGAGATATTTCGAACGAAGAGATAGAACGGAGGCACAGCAAACAGGAGCGCGTCGATCCGATCGAGCACGCCCCCATGTCCTGGAATAAGCGACGAGCTGTCTTTCACACCCGCGGCGCGCTTTAGTCGTGATTCGAACAAGTCACCACAGATACCCAGCCCAACGACTAGCACACCAAGCACGAACAAAGGCCCGTATCCGACGAAGGGCAGCATCTTCGTACCAGCGAGAATCATGAAGGCGGTCGCGCAGATCAAACCACCGATCGCGCCTTCAATGGTTTTCTTCGGGCTGATTGAGGGCGCCAATGGTCGCTTCCCGAGCATGCGGCCAACGTAGTACTGCGAGGAATCGCTGACAACGATAGTACCGATGAGCAACAGGGTCGCAGACCAGCCTTGAAGAGCCTGGATCGCCACGAGCATCCCGAGCGGCATCCCGACATAGACGGCTCCAAACACTCCAGACGTCGCTTGCGCGATGGAATGATCGGCCGCGAGGACTTCGGCGGCGACCCACAAGAGCGCCATCATCAGCAGCAACTGCGCTGGGGGCAGTGTCGTATCCGACGAGACCCAACACAACGCGACGGCCAGCACGAGGGCACGAATCGGCGTGTCCACAATCTCCAGGTACTCATAAGCGGCAAGCGCGGCCACGACACAGGCCACCACTCGCAGGGCGACGATGGGCAGGAAAAAGATCGCCGCCAGCGCAACCGCCGCGAGAGCGATCCCGCTGGCGAAGCGAACCATACCTGACTACAGGTTCCCGGCCCGCGTCATTTGACTCCGATGACGGCCGGCGAGCTGATCCCGCCATATCGCCGCTCGCGTTTCTGATACGCGAGCACTGCTTCGATGAGATGCCGACGCCGGAAGTCCGGCCACAGGGTGTCCGTGACGTAAATCTCGGAATACGCGATCTGCCACAGCAGATAGTTGCTGACTCGCATCTCACCGCTCGTCCGGATCAAGAGGTCCGGATCGGGCTGACCAGCAGTGTAGAGAAAGCTGGCAAAGCGCTGTTCGTCCAGCTCCTCAGGCCGCACGCCGGCGGCCATGGCGCGCCTGGCGGCGTCGACGATCTCTGCTCGCCCGCCGTAGTTCAGCGCGATGTTGAACAACATTCCTCGGCTGCTTGATGTCCGCTGAATCGCCGCATGGAGCTCGTCCTGGATATCCGGCGAGAGTTCCTCCATTCGTCCAATGACGCGAAACCGGATGTCGTTGCGAAGCAGCGTCTCGAGTTCGGACCTGAGATAGCGCTTCAGCAACTGCATGAGCGTGCCCACTTCGGTAGCAGGCCGCTTCCAGTTCTCCATCGAGAAGGCATACAGAGTGAGGACCTTGATCCCGAGTCGAGCTGCGCTTTCGACCGAATCGCGGACGGCGTCGATGCCGGCGCGATGTCCCTCTACCCTGGGGAGATGGCGCTGCGCCGCCCATCGCCCGTTGCCGTCCATGATGACCGCAACATGGACCGGCAACCGGTCGAACTGGATCTCGCGAGCGAGTGCCGCGTCCGGATGACCGGGCGGAATCCAAGCCAGGAGATCGTCACGCGACACGGCTCAATTCCTCGTCTGACAACAGTTAATGATAATCCACACGGAGGAGGAACAGCCCGTGCGCGGGCGCCGTGGCTCCGGCCTCGGCGCGCGGCCGGTGTTCGAGCAACGCGGCCACGTGTTCCGGTTGGCGCCAGCCACGACCGACATCGACAAGCGTGCCGACAATCGCTCTCACCATATGGCGGAGGAAGCCGTCTCCAGTGATTTCATACGTAAGAATGCCGTCGCTGTCACGCCATACCGATCTTGTAATCGTGCGCGTCGTCCCGCTCGTGTCGCTGCCCGAGCTTTGAAATGCGCCAAAATCGTGCGTGCCGACGAGCGTCGCTGCCGCGCGTTCCATTGCGGCCAGATCGAGCGACTGCGGAAGATACCAGGCGTAGGCGCGGTCGAATGGGTCCGACACCGGCGCATTCCTGATTCGGTACTGGTAAGTCTTCGAACGTGCGCTGAACCGGGCGTGGAAGCTCGGGTCCACCTCGGCAATCGCGAGCACCCTCACGTCAGACGGGAGCTGCGCGTTGAGCGCGCGCTGCAGTGTGCTCACGTCGTGACCAAAATGGACAACGACACTCGCCACCTGACCGATGGCATGAACGCCGGCATCCGTGCGGCCGGCGCCATGCACAGTGACGCTCGAGCCCTCGAATCGGGCGAGCGCCTCCTCGAGCAGGCCTTGAATGGAGTCTCCTTCGGCCTGCCTTTGCCAACCGACAAAGCGCGTTCCGTCGTACGCGAGCGTGAACTTGAGGGTTCGCTGTGTCACGACGTAGGCGGCGACGCCGCCGCTTCAGACGCGAGAGCCCGGCTTGACCGCGGGCTGACCGGCCGCGCAAAGCGGGCACGACTCGGCATGGTACGTGGGCATCGAAACAGTGGCCAAGGCATGGAAGGGAACGTCCAGATTTTGCTGTCCCCCGCTGCGGTCGATGATCGCTGCGGCCCCCACGACAGTCGCCCCTGCGGCCTTGGCGACCTCGATCGTCTCGCGTGTCGACATGCCAGTGGTGACCACGTCTTCCACGACGAGAACGCGCTCCCCGGGCTCCAGCGAAAAGCCTCGCCGAAGCATGAGTCTCCCATCTTGACGCTCAGCAAAAATCGCCCGTACACCTAGGGCGCGCCCGACTTCCTGTCCGATGACAATACCC
>Ga0075428_100007237_pt1 | contig 12291 bp, 9 predicted proteins | sample RhiMetdeltSRZDD2_FD_75291 | JGI IMG/M metagenome (GOLD analysis project Ga0075428, IMG submission 75291) | Populus rhizosphere microbial communities from Tennessee, USA - Rhizosphere MetaG P. deltoides SRZDD2 | ecosystem: Host-associated > Plants > Roots > Rhizosphere > Soil | place: USA...
CGTTGTCGTCCCACTGGAAATGCAGGCGCGCGACCGGAATGCCGTACTTGTCCTTGACCTCGGGATCGAGGTCGAGGTAGTTGGTCGGCGAGGGGAGCGACGGTGCCTGGATCGAGAAGCTGACCGGTGTCGGATAACGGCGCTTGACCTCGCGCTTGAACGACGAGCCGAAGCCTTCGATGGACATGGCATCCCACGGGTACTCCTGGCATCCGCCCCAGGGGTACACGGAGTAGCCGTTCGCAAACTTCTCCTCGTGCGGATTCTCCAGGTTCTGCCAGCGCGGCATCCACGCGATCTGCGCGTCGCCGACGTTGTCGGGGAAACTCGGTTGGCCCAACAATTGCGGCAGATAGCCTTCGGCCGACTGTCCGTACAGGTGATCGCAGAGGTTGCGTCCGAGCTGGCCACTCGAGTTCGCGATGCCTTGCGGCCAGGTGCGTGACTTCGAGTTCAGCATGATGCGGGCAGATTCGAGGCAGGATGCCGCCACGACCACCACGCGCGCGCGGACTTCGACTTCCTGCCCCGTATTGCGGTCGACGTACGCCACGCCGCTCGCGAGGCCGTTCTCGTCGACCAGGACGTTTTTCGCGAGCGCGTTGGTCCTCAGGTCCAGGTTGCCGGTCGCCTCGGCCCGCGGCAGGAATCGCCAGGGCGTCGAGAAGAAGGACCCGGTGTCGCAGCCCGTCGTGCACGCGCCGCAAAAATGACAGGGAGGACTCCCGTCGAGACTCCGGGTCAGTTGTGCGAGCCGGTCGGGTAGATAAGGGATGCCGGCCTTCAGGCCTCCTTGCTGCAGGATGTGATCGAGGCAGCGGAAATTGAAGGCGGGCAGGTACTCGCCGTCCGGGTTACTCGGGCGATTCTGGACGGTGCTCGCGACGCCGATCATCCGCTCGACGCGACTGTAGAACGGCGCGATTTCCCGGTATTCGAGCGGCCAGTCGACACCAGCACCCGAGAGCGAACCCGCCCGAAAGTCGATGTCGCCCATGCGCGCCGAGGAACGCCCCCAGAAGTTCGTCTTGCCGCCGACGGCGAAGCAGCGCGGCCACATCCACTGGGTTCCGGGGGCGGTCGTGAACGGGATTTCGTGCTCCCACACACCCTCGACCCATTCGTTGTCCATGTATCCGTAAGACTCGGCCCGCTTCGCCGGATCCCCGAAGCCGCGAAACTTCATGTCCCAGGGCTTGCGGTGGTGACGAAAGTCCTTGTTGGGATCGAGCCGGCGTCCCGCATTGATGGCACAGACCTTGAGGCCGGCCTCGCACAGCGTCTTGATCGCCATGCCGCCGCCGGCACCGGTTCCGATCACGATTGCGTCATAGAGTCTGGGCACGCCCGTCACCATCGGGGCGGCGGAAGATGCTGGTGAGCCGGATCATTCACGTGCGGGCAGGCCGGAGACTTGGCGTAGAAGCGCGAGGCCGGATTGTCGAGTTCGCGCCAGCCGATTTCGCTCGAGTAGAAGCCCATCAGCGTGAGTTCCTTCATGCGGCGGAAGAATTCCCGCCCTGCCTCTTCGCCCGCCCGGTACCTGGCGCTGTAGGCGAGCGGCTCGAGCAGCGACACCTGTTGTGCCTCGCTCACTTCGAGGAAGGGGCGAGCGAATCGGCGACCGCTCTGCTCGTCGAGCCAGGCAAGACCCTCGCGCATGGGCTTCTGCTGCTCGGTGTCGTGGGCCACCATGAAGTCGATGAATTCGGCGACGCCCGCTTCGCGGGCGCCGGGCGTTTCGTCGCTCGGAATGATCAGCTCCGAGAGGCGCTCGATGCGGGCAAATTCTTCGCTCGAGAAGAACTGCGGCGAAAAGGCCTGGGGGCTCGCCGCCGCAGGATCATCGCTCGCAGGTTCATGCGCTCCCGCATAGGCCCACTTCACAAAGCCCGGAAAGTGGGACGCGATGGCGGCAATGCCGATGGCGCGCAGGACTTCCCTGCGCTTGATGTCCTGTCCGGCCACGGGGGTCGTTCCTGTTCCTTGCAACGAGAGTAACCATGGGTCTCGGAGGGATTCAAGGAGGATTACGGACCAGCAGTTTCTTGAAGTCGTCGTACGCCGCTTTCTTCCCGAATCCGCCTTCGGGCCCGTAGGTGAGACCCCAGCCATCGTCCTTGCCGGGAATCGCGGGATGGTGCTCGTCATTGAGCTCGTAGTGAAAGACCACTTCGACGGCCGGGTCGGCGCCAAGCGTCCCGCTGCCCCGGTCATAGTGACTGCGAACATACGCTCGCTGCGCTTGCTCGCCGCCTTCCTGGTCGGTCGTGGTCCAACCTGTTTCGGTGATCCAGATCGGCTTGCGTCCGGCGACCACCCGCTTCACCTCGGCGAGCTGCGTGCTGTGGTGAAAAGGGTAGTAGTGCACGGAAATGGCGTCGACGGCATCCAGGAGGCCGAGATTGATGAGAGTCTTCAGGTAGGCGACGCCCTCCGCATTCGCTCCCACGGCAGGCCCCACGATCCGCGCGTCCTTGCTCGCCAACCGGATCACTGCGCGCGCCTCGTGCAGCATTCGAATGTATGTCGCGGCGGGGATCGGTCCGCCCCACCAGGTCATTTCCGGCTCGTTCGCGATCTCCCACGCCGGCACTGCGGGCGTGGCCTGCACTTGTCTCTTCACGTAGGCCGGCCAGCCCGAGGTATCCGTGGAGTACCAGGGCAGGAGCGCGAGCACGCGGATTCCCTTGCGCGCCATGTCGGCGGCGAAGCGGGCATCCTTCGCTGGCTCCTGGAAATCGCCGCGGATCCAGAATTCTCCGGCAGAGCGCAAGTCATCCAGGACCGCCGCGGATTGCGGCGTGTACTCGCCACCGAAGGCGGCGTGGTGAAAGCAGATGCCGAACTCCGTGGGTTTCCGTTCTTGCGCGGCCGCCGGGTACGAAAAGACCAGCGCCAGGACGAGCAGGCCGACTGAGCTAGCTCGCTGTGTCATAGGCTGGGGAGCGCCGCCGCCGCAGGCGCGCAATCAATGCCGGGGCGTCCCTGGGGCGGAGCTCGGGATGATCCGCGAGGAAGCGGCGCCTCCTGCTGGTCGCGGTGTGCGACTCGTCGCCGGGCTCCCAGCCCGGCGGCATCAGGAGGTATGCGAATCGCGTGCGCCAGTCGGGGGCGTTCCGCACGTCGCGCGCCAGCAGCAGGATCTCTCCAAAATAGAAATCGACAAAGCTGGTGACGTTGATGTCGCGCGTGATGCCGTATTCGATCTTCACTTCATCGCGCAGCGGCTGCAGCGTGCCGAAAATCCAGTCCCAGAACGGCAGCAGCGAGCAGAAGTTGGTGTCCATATAGAGTGGGTTCTTGGCGTGATGCACCCGGTGGTACGAGGGCGTGATGATGAAGAAGCGCGCCGGCCCGAAGCGTCCGGTGCGGAATGAGCGCTCGCCGGCATGGATGAAGGTTCCCCACGTGACCTCGAAAGCCATGATCACGACCAGCATGGCGGGCTCGACGCCGAGCAGCATCAGGAGCGGCGCCTGTACCAGCGCGGTGTAGTAGCCCTCGGCGAAAAAGTGCACCCAGGCCACGGTCATGTTCAGGTTCTGGGGCGCGTGGTGGGGCGAGTGCAGGCACCACAGCAGGCGCACCTTGTGCGCGCCGTAGTGCCAGATCCACATGGACAGGTCCCACATCAGGAGCGCATAAAGCCAGCCGTACCAGTGGTACCCGACGTGGAACAGCGCAAACGGCTCGAAATAAGGCGCCAGCAGCCAGAACACGTCGATGACGATCAGCCGTGGCAGCAGGCCGAGCAGCAGGCCCGCAAAAAAGGTCGGCTGGTACTCGACCGCCGTCGCCCTGAACAAGCGCACCAACTTGTCGCGTCCTTGACCCCGCTCCTGACGGGCCTGGGAGATCAAGAAGCGCGCGAGCTCCCAGAGCGTGAGCAGCGTGATCATCAGCCCGACCACCGCCAGCACGCTGTCGTGGTACTTGCCGTCGCTGAAAGGCTTGAGCAGGTCGCTGATGAATCCCTGCCCCGTAGCTGTCGCGCGCGCGTAGTGCGCGAGACCGGCGGCGAGGCCCCAGGTGGTATAGACGAAGACCACGGTGAACAGCAGCGCCTCGAAACGCCGCCACAGCGGCGGGGGTCGCCGCCATCCCGGGAGATCAAGTTGCGCGGTCTGCAATGCGGGCTCCTCCCGCGGTCCTCATTACTCTAGCGCGATACGGGGGGCGGATCGGCGACCGGCGTCAATTGGACCACCGCCCCTCCCGCCGGGGAGAGCCGGACATGGAGGTTGGCGGACGAAGTCACCGGGTGCGCCTCGTGTTTGAAGCCATCTTCCGCGGCTGGATCGTCCTCGTAGATGTCGGCCTGAAACTTTCCCGCCGGCAGGAATGAGAGCGGCAATCGAAGGTCTCGCGCCTCGCGATCCGTCATCGCGCCAATCCACCAGTCCTCGCCGCTACGGCGCGCGATGGCCACCGCCTCGCCGGGACGCGCCACGAGCGCCCGCGTGTCGTCCCAGGTGGCCGGCACTGCGGACATCGTGCGCGTGAGCGGATGCCGTCGATACGCGTCCGGATAGTCGGCCATCATCGGCAGGTGGTTCTGCAGCACCACGTAGGTGGCCAGCATCCGGCATGGAGTGCCGATCACGAGCGGCGCGGACGAGCGGGGCTCGAATACATCGGGCGGCACGCTGCGCAGCCCGCCCTGGTGATAGTCGAGCGGCCCGGCGAGCATCCGCGTGAACGGCACCGTGACGTCGTGCTCCGGTGACACGCCGCCTTCGTCCCACTTGTCGTACTCGAGGTTCCGCACCGCCTCGCTGTTGAGCAGGTTCGGGAACGTCCGCTCGAGCCCGGTCGGCGCCGCGACGCCGTGAAAGGTCACGGTGAGATGGTTGTCGGCGGCGAGCTGCAGCAGCTCGCGCTGAAAATTGACCATCAGCTGGTCGTCGCGGTCCATGAAGTCGATCATCACGCCTTCGACGCCCCACGCGCGATACAGCGGAAACGCCCGGCGCATGTGCCGCTGCGCGGCCTGCCAGTGCATCCACAGCCGGATCCGCACGCCCTTCTGCCGCGCATAGCGAATGACTTCCTGCAGGTCGAGTCCCTCGATTCCACGGGTGATGTCGGCGCCCTCGTACGGCGCGATGGGCCCGCCATACCATGCGAGGCCATTCACGCCGTCGAGCGTGTGATAGGGAATGCCGTACTCCGCGCAGAAATCGATGTAGTACTTCGCCGTCTCGGTGTTGAGACCCATCGTGAACGGCACGCCCGCCCCGTAGTAGTCGTTCCACCAGGGGAATGTCGTCTTGCCCGGGGTAATCCACGAGGTATCCGCGACCGCGCTCGGCGCGTTGAGCTTGAGCACGGTGTCCGATTCGAGCAGTTGCCGGGCATCGCGGGCAATCAGGATCAGTCGCCACGGCGAGGCGTGCGGCAAGGCGGCGCGGACCGCGATCTCCGGCTCATCGGGGCGGGGTGAGAGCCGGCTCACCAGGCCACCGCCCGGACCTCCGGCTCGCATTAGATACATCCCGGCATATTCGGTCAGGTTCGCTTCGAGTACGGCGGCCCAACCGCCGCGCGGCAGCTTCACCAGGAGCGGGAGCCCCAGAAGCCGGTCGGCCGTAATGCGATCAACCTGCCTGCGCTCATAGAAACCTTCGTGCGACGTGGTGAATCCCGCGAGCGGCAGCATCGTGGTGATCGACCCTTGCGGGAACGCAAATTCCGTCCGCTCATCGGCCAGCTCGAGATGCCTCCATCCCGGCTGTTCGGGAAACTGGTATCTCAGCGCGACGGCGTCGTCATAGGCCCGCAGCACCAGCCGCCATTCCAGGGGGCGTACCCCGCGTTCGCGGAGCAGCAGCGTGGCTTCGTTGGCGCGATCGACTACGCGTCTGCGCTTGCCTGGAAACTGGTCGAATGAGGTATCGATCGCGGCGGTTTGGGTACCGACGATCTCTGGATCATGTCCAAGGACCATGCCGTCTCTCATCCGGATTTCCACGTTCGACGCGTCAATGACGACGTGATCGGAAAATCGGACCCGATACTGGAGCTGGTGCGGCGCTTCCCTCGAGTCGCGCCGGAACGCCTCGACCTGGATGCGTCCGTCCGGCGACCGGACGACGACGGAATCGCCGCGGTGCTCCGACCCGAATGCCTGGCCCGGCGGCACCGCGACCCAAACCAGCAGCCAAAGAAACGCTCTGGTTCCGTACTTCATGTTGTCAATCCGTCCGGGTCGAATACACTGCCATTACCATGAAAAACAAGTACACGCCGGCATTGATCGTCCTCACTTCGCTCTTCTTCATGTGGGGCCTGATCACCTCGCTGAACGATATCCTGATCCCGTACCTGAAGGCGCTGTTCGAGCTCTCCTACTTCGAGGCGATGCTCATCCAGTTCTGCTTCTTCGGCGCGTACTTCGTGATGTCGTTCCCGTCCGGCTACCTGGTCGAGAAGGTGGGCTACCGCAAGGGCATCATCATCGGGCTGATCGTCGCAGGCGTTGGCTGCCTGGGCTTCTACCCAGCGGCCTCGGCGCACGTCTACCCGCTCTTCCTCATCGCGCTCTTCGTGCTGGCGTCCGGCATCACGCTGCTGCAGGTTGCGGCCAATCCGTATGTCGCGATCCTCGGCGACCCGGCGACGGCCGCGAGCCGGCTGAACCTGACGCAGGCATTCAATTCCCTCGGGACGACCGTGGGGCCCTGGGTCGGCTCGATCCTGATCCTCTCGATCGTTGCGACCGCCCACGATGCCCGCGCGGTGCAGCTCCCATACCTGATCCTGGCGGGGACGCTCTTCGCCATCGCGGCGGTCTTCGCGCAGTTCCACCTTCCGGCCGTCGAAGCCACGACCCCGACATCCGATGCGCCTCCCGCGGGGACGAAGGACAGCGTCTGGCGCCACCGCTCTCTCGTGCTCGGCGCCGTCGCGATCTTCGTCTACGTGGGCGCCGAGGTGACGATTGGCAGCTTTCTCGTCAATTACCTGTCGCAGCCCGACGTCGGTGCGATGACCGAGCGCATGGCCGGGCACTACGTGTCCTTCTATTGGGGGGCCGCGATGGTGGGGCGCTTCATCGGCTCCGCGGTGCTCCGGAGCGTGAAGCCCGGAATGCTGCTCGCCTTCAACGCCGCCTGTGCCATTGCGTTGCTCGTCATCACGATGGCGACGCATGGCGCGACCGCCATGTACGCGGTGCTCGCGGTCGGCCTCTTCAACTCGATCATGTTTCCGACGATCTTCACGCTCGGTATCGCCCACCTCGGGCGGCACACGGGAGAGGGCTCGGGCGTGCTGTGCATGGCGATCATCGGCGGCGCCATCGTGCCGCTGATGGCCGGCTACATGGCCGACCGTTCCGGCATCGCGGCCTCCTTCATCATCCCGGCGGTCTGCTATGCCTACATCGTCTTCTACGGCATGAACGGGCATCGGGACCGGCTGGAGCGTTCGGCATGAAGAAGAACTACCAGGGCAGTTGCCATTGCGGAACCGTCCGCTTCGAAGCGGACATCGACCTGTCGGCCGGCACCGTCCGGTGCAACTGCTCCATCTGCAGGAAGGGCCGCAACTGGCTGGCGGCCGTGAGCCCCACCGACTTCCGGCTGCTGGCCGGCGAGTCGGAGCTCTCCGAGTACCTGTTCGGTCGCCGCAGCATCCATCACCGCTTCTGCAAGCGCTGTGGCCTGCGCCCGTTCTCGCACAGCGACAACTTCTACGCGGTCAACCTCGCCTGCCTCGACAACGCCGACCCGTCGGAGCTGATCGCGGCGCCCGTCGCCCACGTCGACGGCCTCCACGACGACTTCAAGAATCCACCTGCAGAGACTCGCCACCTGTAGGCCACGCGCTTTCAGCGACGCGCGCCGAGCGGGCGGATCCCGCCGAGTGAGCGCGTAAGTTCCGGCGGCGCGAACGAGGCGTAGTCCGACCGCGAGAGACCGCGTCGCCGCAGGCCCGCGTCCGACAAGTGTCCGGTCCCTGTCCGCGGACACTGCGGACACTGCATAAGCCTTCCAGACAGCCTCTTGAATCAGGAAGTTACGCGCGCCTCAAAATTGGCACGCCACGTGCAACATCTAAAGCCGTGAGTTGCCAACCATGAAGATCACGAGCTTGCGACCTCTGTCGACCGGCGGGCGAGATACGGCGCCCGCCGGCGACGTTTCGATCCGCGGAACCGAGTCCCAGGATGTCGCCGTCGGCGCGAAGCCGGATCGCACGCGCCAAAAGACGATCGGCATCGCTGCAGGCGCGATCGCGCTCGTCCTCGTCTTCGGCCTCCTGATCCGCGGCTGGAGCTCGACCGAATACAACGTCTCGCGCGACCGGCTCCGCATCGCGACCGTGACCGAGGGGCCCTTCGTGCGTGACGTCTCCGCGCAGGGCACCGTGGTCGCCGCCGTGAGCCCGACGCTCTTCGCCGTCGCGCCGGGCAACGTCAGCTATGTCGTCCGCGCCGGCGACTCCGTGAAGACCGGCCAGGTCCTCGCGAACCTCGCGAGCCCCTCGCTCGAGAGCGAGTACCAGCGCGAGAACGCGACGCTCGAGAGCCTCGACACCGCGCTGCAGCGCCAGGCGATCGAGATTCGCCGCCAGAAGCTCGCCACCAAGGAAGCTGGCGACCTCGCGGACGTGCAGATCCGCGCCGCGGAGCGCGAGCTGCAGCGCGCCAAGTGGGCCTTCGACAAGGGCGCGATCCCGGAGCGCGACCTGAAAGCCGCCGAGGACCAGCGCGAGTCGGCGAAGCTCGCCTACGACCACGCGATGGAGACCTCGGGCCTCGAGCGGGAGAGCCTCGATCTCGACCTGCGTGCCCGCCGCCTGGAGCGCGAGCGCCAGGGCTATGTCGTCACGAACCTGAAGCGCCGCGTCGACGAGCTGACGGTGCGCTCGCCGGTGGATGGCATGGTTGCGAACCTCGCTGCCGCCGAGAAGGCGAGCGTCGCGGAGAACGCGCCGCTCCTGACCGTCGTCGACCTCTCGGCCTTCGAGGTCGAGTTCCAGGTCGCCGACGTCTATGCGCGCGACATCAAGGCGGGCATGGAAGCCGAGATCTCCCTCGACGGCCAGGACTACAAGGGCCTCGTGACCGGCATCTCGCCGGAAGTGCGCTCGGGCCAGGTGACGGGCCGCGTCAAGTTCGCGGGCGAACAGCCGCCCGGCCTGCGCCAGAGCCAGCGCGGCTCGATCCGCATCGTGATCGAGCAGCGCGCGAAGGCGATGAAGTTCGAGCGCAGCTCCGACATCGTCCCGGGCACGAAGGCCGTCTACGTCGTCGACGGCGACCAGGCCGTGCTGACGCCCGTTGAGCTCGGCGCCGCGTCGGTCGGAGAGATCGAAGTCCTGAAGGGACTGAAGCCGGGCGACCAGGTGGTCATCTCCGGCACCGGCGACATGAAAGAAGTTCCCGAATTCCACATTGGCGGCTGAGGAGCGAAGCGCAATGCTCGAAATGCACGGAATCAGCAAGATCTACCGCACGGACCTCATCGAGACGCACGCGCTGCGCAACTTCTCGCTGAAGGTCGGCGACGGCGAGTTCGTCGCGGTCACCGGGCCGTCGGGCTCCGGCAAGACGACGTTCATGAACGTCGCGGGCCTGCTCGAGAGCTTCGACACCGGCACCTACAACCTGGACGGCCAGGACGTGAGCCGGCTCTCCGACGAGCAGCGCTCAAGGCTCCGCAACGAGAAGATCGGGTTCATCTTCCAGAGCTTCAACCTGATCCCGGACCTCGACATCTTCGACAACGTGGACGTCCCGCTGCGCTACCGCGGCCTGACGTCGAAGGACCGCGAACAGCGCATCAAGAGCGCGCTCGAGGTGGTCGGGCTGTCCGCGCGCATGCACCACATGCCCTCGCAGCTCTCCGGTGGACAGCAGCAGCGCGCCGCGATCGCCCGCGCGCTCGCCGGCGACCCGCGCTTCCTGCTCGCGGACGAGCCGACCGGCAACGTGGACTCGCTGATGGCGCGCCAGGTGATGGACCTGCTCGAGCAGATCAACGAGATGGGCACGACCATCATCATGGTCACGCACGACCCGGAGCTCGCGCGCCGCGCGCACCGGAATGTCCACATCGTCGACGGCCAGATCTCGGACTTCAAGCCGTTCGAGCCGCGCGACGAGTCGCCGGCGCACCCGGCAGCCGGGGTTGCTATGGCGATGGCGCCGGCCTGATCGGGAGTCATTCATGTTCGGCTATTACCTGCAGCTCGCCCTCCGGAACCTGCGCCGCAACCCGGGACTGACGGCGCTCATGATCGGCGCAGTGGCGCTCGGCATTGCGGTCTGCGTGATGACGCTGACGATGTATCACGCGATGTCGGGAAACCCCATCTGGTGGAAGAACGACGTGCTCTACGCCGTGACCATGGACTTCTGGGACCCGCAACAGCCGAACGACGAGAAGAAGCCCGAGCTGCCGCCCACGCAACTCACTTACCGCGATGCGATGGCGGTGTACCGCTCAGACATCCCGGCCCGCAAGGTGATCATGCACAAGGCGGTCGGCATCCTCTCGGTCGACGGGCAGGCCCTGAAACCCGAGCGCGTCACGACGCGCGTGACGACGAAGGACTTCTTCCAGATGTTCGACGTGCCGATGCAGTACGGCGGCACCTGGACCGACGCCGCCGATTTCGGACCCGAGCCGGTGATGGTGCTCTCGCGGAAGATGAACGAGAAGCTCTTCGGCGGCGCCAACAGCGTCGGCAAGCGCATCCGCTGGAACGACAACGAGTTCCGGATCGTCGGCGTGCGCGACAACTGGCTGCCGCTGCCGGCGTTCTACGACGTCAACAACGGATCGCTCGAAGACCCGGAGGACGTCTACATCCCCTTCGGCTGGAACGTCGCGCTGGAGCTGCAGAGCGCCGGCAACACGAACGGCTGGAAGCCGGAGGACGTCAAGAATTACCAGGACTTCCTCGGCTCCGAGATGACCTGGATCCAGATGTGGGTCGAGCTGCCAGACCGCGCGGCGCACGACAAGTTCAAGGCATTCATCGACAACTATGCGATGGAGCAGAAGAAGGCGGGACGCTACCAGCGGCCGCTCAACAACCGGCTGACGAAGCCCGACGAATGGCTCAAGGTCAACGACGTAGTCTCGAACGACGACCGCATCCTGGTCGGGCTCGCGTTCGCCTTCCTTGCGGTCTGCCTCCTGAACACCGTGGGTCTGCTGCTCGCGAAGTTCCTGAACAACGCCCCGCTGACCGGCGTGCGCCGAGCGCTCGGCGCGAGTCGCCGGCAGGTCTTCATGCAGCACCTTGTCGAGGTCGGCGTCATCTCGACGATCGGCGCTCTGCTTGGCCTCGCGCTGGGCGGCCTGCTGCTCATGGGCCTGCGCGCGCTCTACACGTTCGACGTGCAAGACGCGGGCGGCACGCAAGCACTCGCGCACGTCGACATGACGAGCGTCGTGACGGCGCTTTCCCTCGCATTCTTCGCGACCATCGCCGCGGGCCTGTATCCCGCCTGGCGCATCGGCCGCATCCCGCCCGCCACCTACCTGAAGGCACAGTGACATGACCGCCTGGAACATCCGCCCCATCGCTTCCGCGCTCTGGCGCAACCGCACTGGCGCGCTCCTGGTCGCGTTCCAGATCGCGATCGGACTCGCGGTGCTCGTGAACGCCGTCTACGTCGTGAAGCAGCGCGTCGAGCTCATCGGTCGCCCGACGGGCATGGATACCGACAACATGATCTGGGTGGCAAGCGCCGGCTTCACCAAGAACTTCGACTACGACTCGAGCTGGCGCGAGGACCTCGCGACGCTGCGCGGCATGCCGGGCGTGAAGGCGGCGAGCCTCATGAGCAACATCCCGCTTTCCGGCGGCGGCAGCTCCAACGGCTTCCAGAACCGGCCGGGGGAAAATATCCCGCCCAAGGAAATCGTCCAGGGCAACAACTATGACGTCGACGAGCAGGCGGTCGAGGCGCTCGGCATCAAGCTGATCGCCGGCCGGAGCTTCCAGGCCAGCGAGATCCAGCCGCCGTCGGAGACTTTCGAGCTGTCGTCCCAGGCGATCGTCACGGAGGCGTTCGCGAAGGAACTGTTCCCCAAGGAGACGAACTTCGTCGGCAAGACCTTCTATGGCGGGCTCAGCAAGCCGATCGTGATCGTGGGCGTGATCGACCACATGCTGGGCGCCTGGGTCGGCTGGGACAAGCTCGACCACGTCGTGCTGTTCCCGCGCCTCAAGAACGGCCCGACGGCGATCTACCTGGTGCGCACCGAACCGGGCCGCCGCGACGCCGTGATGCGCGACATCGAGGCGAAGCTCGGCGACTCGAACCCG
>Ga0075428_100007238_pt1 | contig 12291 bp, 8 predicted proteins | sample RhiMetdeltSRZDD2_FD_75291 | JGI IMG/M metagenome (GOLD analysis project Ga0075428, IMG submission 75291) | Populus rhizosphere microbial communities from Tennessee, USA - Rhizosphere MetaG P. deltoides SRZDD2 | ecosystem: Host-associated > Plants > Roots > Rhizosphere > Soil | place: USA...
TACGCACCGCGCACGGTGCAGCTCGGGTTCCGATTCAGTTTCTAGACGTTCGACCGTCGAAGTTCGAAGTTTGAAGTAAGTGGGAAGTGGGCCGGTGGATTCTCCACCGGCCCTTTCTTTTTGTACGTGTCAAGCTCACGCCCGAAGCTCGACCGTTCCCAGCTTGTCATTTCATTGCGCTGATGCGGCGTATCTAGTCCTAGACGTTTCTAGTCCTAGACGTTCTCTTCATATTTGTGGAGGCCCTCATCATGCAATCGACCCTTGTAAGGCGGTTACTTCTTCTCGGTGCCGTGCTGGCGCTGCCGGCGATCGCATTTGCCCAGGAGGCAGTGCTGACAGGCACCATTACCGATTCAACGGGCGCCGTGCTGCCCGGCGTCACCTTGACAGCAGTCAACGAAGCGACCGGCAACAACTATGGAGCAGTCACCGACGGCGCGGGTGTTTATCGCATTCCCGTCCGCGTTGGCGTGTACAAGGTCACAGCAAACCTTGCCGGTTTCGGCGATGTCATGCGCACCGGCGTGGACTTACTCGTCGGTCAGACGATTACCCTCAACCTGCAGATGGCACCGTCCACCTTGCAGGAGACCGTCAGGGTTACGGGCGAGGCTCCGCTGATTGAAACCCAATCATCGGAGCTTGGCGGCAACATCGATCCGCGGCAGGTGCAGGATCTTCCTTCCATCGGTCGCAACTGGATGTCGCTGGCGCTGCTCGCGCCGGGCAACCGCACCAACGACCAGGGCTCGCTGCCCGTGCAGGATCGTGTCGACGTGCGCGAGTTCCAGCTCAACGTCGATGGTCTGCAGGTGACGTCGAATCTTGGCACCGGCAACCAGTCGCGCTACAGCAACGACGCGATCGCGGAGTTCCAGTTCATCTCGAACCGCTTCGACGCGACGCAGGGGCGCTCGTCGGGCGTGCAGGTGAACGCGATCACCAGATCAGGCAGCAACATGCTCAACGGCACCTTCGTCGGCAACTTCCGCGACAGCCAATGGAACGCCGCCGACCCGGTGCTCAACACGAAGGTTCCCTACAAGAACCAGCAGTACAGCGCGACGGTCGGCGGTCCGATCATCCTGAACAAGCTGCACTATTTTGCGAACTATGAATACGAACACCAGCCGCTGACCTCGATCTGGACCACGGCGTTTCCCGCGTTCAATGTGGCGCTGAACGGCACGCACCACGTCGACTTGTCGGGCATCCGCCTCGACCAGGAGCTCTCGTCGAAGATGCGGGTGATGGGGAAGGTGAACCACTCGAGCCTGCTCGACCCGTTCGGCACGGGCAATTCGAACTACCCCGCGGCAACGGCCAAGAACCAGGAGCATTCGACGGACGTCGTCGGCGAGTTCACGAGCGTCCTGAGCAACAAGGCCGTCAACGTCGCGCGCGTCGGCTATGCCTCGTACGGCATCAACCAGTCGAGCCTCACGTCGTGGTCAAACCATTGGGAGGCGGCCAACGGCATCACCAACGGCGGGCCGAACCTCACGTTCCGCGGCTTCCGAAGCAACCGCAACGGCAACATTCCACGATACCGTAACCAGAACACGTACACGATCCACGACGACTTCACGTACTCGTATAACGCAAAGGGCCACCACGACCTGAAGGCGGGCGGCGAGTATCTCCATCTGCTGGATAACACACGCAACTGCAACCAGTGCGGCGGCACGGCGACCGTCAACGGCGGGCCGGTTCCCGCCAACATCACGTCGCTGCTGCCGGACCCGTTCAACGCGGATACGTGGATGCTGTCGGATCCGGCCTTCGGCGCCATCGCCACGCGCTACTCGGTCGGTGTGTCCGATTCATCGAACTTCCTGACCCCGGTGCACATGTGGAAGTACGGGGCGTGGGCGCAGGACGACTGGAGGGTGACGAACAAGCTGACGCTGAACCTCGGCGCCCGCTACGACTTGATCTGGAACGCGTTCGCGCAGAACGTCACGTTTCTCCCGTTCGAGCTGCCGAACCGACCGCAGGATGCCAACAACATTCAGCCACGCCTTGGCTTCGCCTACACGCTCACCGACCGGACCGTGCTGCGCGGCGGAGCAGGCCTCTACTACAACGACGAGCTGAACACCAACGTGCTGTGGCCGATGAGCCCGCTGACGATCGCGGTGATCGCGGTCGACAACACCGCGAAGCGCGCCGACTTCGTGGCCAACCCGTTCAACGGTCCGCTGCCGAGCTACGCGCAGGCGCTCACGCAGTTCTGCAACGCGGGTGGCGGCGTCGCCGACAATCCCGGGTACACCGCGTGGGCGGCGTCGGGGTTCAAAGGCGCCGCGCCCTGCCTGCTCCGAGACCTGCAGGAAATGGCGCCGATTCCGGACTATTCGCACGTGACGCACAGCTGGCAGAGCTCGATCGGCATCGCGCAGCAGTTCGGCAACACGACGGCCCTGCAGGTGGACTACGTGCAGACCAACAGCCGGAATGAGAAGTCGATCCAGGACAACGTCAACATCACGTTCGACCCGGCGACCGGCGTGCCGTATCCGTACTCGGACGTCGCGCACCGCGCGTACCCGATGTTCGGCGTCGTCGGCAGCATCCCGCATATCGGCCTGTCGGACTATTACGGCGTGCAGAGCAGCCTGACCAAACGGATGGCCAATCACTGGCAGGCGAACGTCACGTACACGCTGGGATGGTTCTACTCCACGGATCCACCGCCGCTCAGCGGTCTCAATGAATACACAGGCGTGGTGCCGATCGACATGGGCGGCGAGCGGTCGCTGTCGGCCTTCGATCAGCGGCACCGGGCGGTCTTCAATGGCATCTGGGACGTCGCGCGCGGCTTCCAGGTGAGCGGCATCTACTTTTACGGCTCAGGGATACGCGATCAGATCGTGTGCGGCTGCGACGCCCGCGGGCTGCAGATCAGCAGCATCGATCGCTTACGCCTGGGCGATCCGCAGGGGTCAGACGGCAGCATCATTCCGCGCAACAGCTTCGTGGGGCAGCCGATTCACCGGGTTGAGCTCCGTCTGCTACAGCGTGTCCCGCTGCGTGGGAAGGCGAATCTCGCCGGCAGCCTCGAAGTGTTCAATCTCTTTAATCGGAAAAACTACGGCGTGTACGATCTGACAGAGACGAGCGGCACTTTCCTGCAGCCGCAGCCGACGACGAACCTGTCGTACGCACCGCGCACAGTGCAGCTCGGATTCAGGGTGACCTTCTGACGCTGTAGGTATCAGGTTTCAGGTGTCGGGCATGGTCTAGGCCGCAGCCTGACACCTGGACCACCCCTGAAACCTGATACCTGTTACCTCTCGTCGTTTGACACCACCCTGACCCCGCCCTAGAATCGCGCCAGCCTGTCTGTCTGCAGGCGTTATCCCGTTCCGTTCCTTAGGCTTTCTCGTCTCCCGATCCTTTTGGCCGCCAGCTACGTGGGGCGGTCTGTTCACGGAAACAGTTGTGCTTGCTTGGGATCCCCCTCTGGGGAGGAGGTCGTATGAGGTCGAGTGTAGTCAGGCGGTTGATCCTTCTCGGTGCCATGCTGGCACTTCCGGCGTTGACCTTCGCGCAGGAAGCGACGCTGACCGGCACCATCACGGATTCCACCGGCGGCGTGCTGCCGGGGGTAACCGTCCAGGCCGTCAACGAAGCGACGGGCAATACGTTCGAGAGCGTCACAGATGCCAGTGGCGTTTACCGGATCCCGGCGCGCGTCGGCACCTACCGGGTCACCGCTGGGTTGACCGGCTTCAGCACCGTCAACCGCCAAGGCATCAACCTGCTCGTCGGCCAGACCGCAACCATCAACCTGCAGATGGCGCCTTCGACACTCCAGGAAACCGTGACCGTCACGGGTGAGGCGCCGCTCATCGAGACGACCACCTCGAAACTGGCCGGCAACATCGACCCGAAGCAGGTCGAGGAGCTACCAGTTCCGAGCCGCAACTGGATGGCGCTGGCGCTGTTGGCGCCGGGAAGTCGCACATCGTCCACCAACGCAACTGCGCCGCTGCCCGATCGGAACGGCGGTGAGCAGCGTGAATTCCAACTCAATCTCGATGGTCAGCAGATTGGGTCAGAGCTTGGCGCCGGCGGCCAGCCGCGATTCAGCCAGGATTCGATCGCGGAATTTCAGTTCATCACCAACCAGTTCGACGCCACGCAGGGGCGCTCCACCGGCGTGCAGGTGAACGCGATTACCAAGTCGGGGACCAACCAGCTGTCGGGCGTCTTCCGCAGCAACTTTCTGAGCAGCCGCTTCAACGCCGAGGATCCCGTCGCGCACCGCGTCGTGCCGATCAGCATTCAGCAGTACAGCACCGCGGTCGGCGGCCCCATTTTACGGGACAAGCTGCATTACTTCGGCAACATCGAGTACGAGCGGCACCCTCTCGAAAGCGTCTGGACGACGCCCTACCCCAAGTTCAACATCTCGCTCTCCGGCAAGAGCACGCGTCACCTGCAGGGCATCCGGCTCGACTATCAGCTCTCGTCGAAGACACGCATCATGGGAAAGGCTTCAGGACAGCGCAGCAAGGATCCTTTTGGCGCCGGCTCCTCGACGGTCCACCCCGCCTCCACAATCGACCAGGATGAGCGCAACCAGGAATACATCGGGCAGTTCACGCAGGTGCTGAGCAACCGCGCGCTGAACGAAGTCCGCGGCGGCTACAGCCATTACGGCTTCGCGAACAATACGCTCGTGACCTGGTCGAAGCACTGGCAGGCTCCACGCGTGACGAACGGTTATCCGCGCATGACGTTCGCAGGGTTCGCGGTCAACGCCAATCAGAACGCGCCGCGGCACCGCGATCAGAAGGTCTGGCAGATCCGCGACGACTTCACGATGTCGTACGACGCCAAGGGCCATCACGACCTGAAGCTCGGCGGAGAGTTCGTGCGCCACTTCGAGGACAGCGAGAACTGCGCGATGTGCGGCGGCAACATCGATGCGAGGAATGGCACCGTTCCTGCGGATGTGCTCCAGGCGGTGTTCCCGGATCTATTTGACGCAGATACGTGGAATCTGGCATTGATTTCCCCGTACGTGCGCACCTACACCATTGGCATCGGCGAGTTTCCGAATCAGTACGCGCAGCCGAAGTACGCAGGATGGGCGCAGGACGACTGGCGGATCACCACCAAACTGGTGCTCAACCTCGGACTTCGGTACGACCTGAGCATCAATGCGTGGGCGAACGATCTGGGGTTCGAGCCGTTCTACCGTGCCGGGCGTCCGAACGACACGAATAACCTGCAGCCGCGCGCTGGCTTTGCCTATCAGCTCAACGACCGCACCGTTATCCGCGGAGGCACCGGCGTCTATTTCGCCGACGCATTGACGGTCGACGCGTTCTGGCCGAAGTACAACACGCAGTTGTCGAGAATTCAGGTGAACTACGACGGGCGTGCCGACTTCGCAGCCAATCCGTTGAACGGGCAGCCGCTTCCAAGCTATGCCGAGGCGCAGAACCGCTTCTGCCACTCTGCGGCGCAGGCGGCCAACTTCAACGCGTGGCGGGCGAGCAACTACGCAGGCAATGCACCCTGCCTGCTGCTCACAACCCAGGAGATGCCCGCGCCCGATCAGTACATGCAGATGGCGCGTGCCTGGACGACATCAATCGGATTCCAGCGCCAGTTCGGCGCCGTCACGCAGGTCCAGGCCGACTACATCTTCCGCAAGGGCGATCACGAAAAGGACACCCTCGACAACATCAATCTTGCGTACGATCCCGCGACCGGCGTCAACATTCCGTATGCGGCGAGCGGTCCCAGTCGCGCGCTGCTGCCGTACCCGCAATACGGCACGATGTCGATGATTCCCCACAACACGCGGTCGCGGTATGAGGCAATCCAGACCGCGTTCACCAAGCGCATGAGTCAGCGCTGGCAGGCGTCAGCGACGTATACCTTGTCGTGGCTGTGGGACGCCGAGAATCAACCCTTCACTGGCTTGAACATCGTCCCGTTCAAGGTGGCGTCGGATCTCGGCAACGACTTCACCTACGGACAGGATGACCAGCGCCATCGTTTCGTGTTCAGCGGCATCTGGGAGGTGACGCATGGACTGCAGGTCAGCGCCGTCCACTACTTCGGCGCCGGTATCCGCGCGAGCACGAACTACGGCTCCGATCTGCGACAGGTTGGCGCCGGCGGTTCAACGCGGTTGCGCCCGAATGGAACGATCGTCGCGCGCAACAGCTTCATCCAGCCGGATCAGAACAAGACCGACATCCGTCTGCAGCAGCGCATCCCGCTCGGCGGCCGGAATTCCGTCGATCTGATCGCGGAGGTGTTCAACGCGTTCAATATGGAGAACTACGCGCTGGTGACCCAGGAGAGCGCGGCGAACTATCGCCAGCCGAACACCGGTCAGAACCGGACCGCGCAGCTTGGATTCCGGGTCACCTTCTGACGCAGTAGGTATCAGGTCTCAGGTGTCAGGCGTGATGTAGGTATCAGCCCTGATACCTGGACCACCCCTGATACCTGATACCTGAAACCCTACTGGTCGCCCTCAATGCGTTAGCGCGTACAAGACGACGTTGATGCCGAGCGCATAGCCGTCCGGCGCGAACTGCTGGAAGAACCGCGGGTCGTCGGCTTCACGCTCCCACGAGTCCGAGATGTCGGTGTTGTGTGTCATCACCGCGACGATGCGGCGGTGCTTGTCGCGGACGGCGCGAAAGTGCACGACCGCCGATTCTTCGCCCCGCTCCGAGGTGCTGGCGCCGCCAGTCGTCCGCCAGAAACGGATATTCGACACCTGCGGGACCTTTTTGACTTCGAACATTGAATGGAAGATTGGGTCGCTCAGCGGCACGTCTTCAATGACGTAGTCAGGCGGCGGCATCACTTTCTCGAACTCGCGTTCCCACTGCTCCCACGCCGCGTTGCCCCAGAAGTCGTCGACCCACATGAACCCGCCCTTCTCGAGGTACAACCGCAACCGCGAGGCTTCCATGTCCGTGAGTCCGATCGTACCGACATCAGACGCCATCAGGTAGGGACATCCGAACAGGGCATCGTCGGTGAGCCGCACCAGCCACGAATGCGGAATGTTGGGCGCCGAGCGGCTGATGCGCGTCTTGGTCAGCTCGGAGAGGCGCATCAGGAGGTGACGCTCTCCCCACGGATAGTCGGTCCGCCAGCCCGCGCCGCTCGGTTCGCGCCGGACGCTCGTGTAGAGGATGTGGCACGCGGTGAAGTTGCCGTCGAGCCACTGGCCCTGAGGAAGCTCCGCAGGATCTCCCTGCTCGCCGCGCAGGCCGCCGAACGCGCGAAAGAACCCGCCGTCGTACTGGGCATAGCTGTAGCTCGCTGCCACCGTGAGCAGGATCACAAGAATCAGCGTAACGATGGATGTTCTACTTCTTCTGCGCGTATCCCTGCCTCGTGGGGACGCTGACATCTGACCGGTCGACACGGAGTGCAATCGATCGCCACTTTCCATCGCCGGTACGGCTGTCCGATTCATTTGCCAACGAATGCTGACTCGCAAGCTCGTCGCGGATGTTGCTATATATCATGGCGAGCGTCCTTCACGTCCGGCGGAAAAAATGCCCTCCCGCCCGTTTGCGGTGTAAACCGTACCCGTACCAGGCACGCAGAACGATCTGATGCGCTCAGCGACCAGGTTGAATCGATCGACGTCGGCTGTGTCGCGCCTCGGAGTACATTGACGCGGTGAGATCGTTCGAGTCGATCGTAGACGACACCAGCCGATGATCCAGCACAACCACCGCCATCCGCACGGCTCGCACGATCACGACCACGCACCGCTAGACGTGACTGGCCGTGCCCTCGCGGGGGCCGTCGGGCTCACGCTCATCTTCGTCGCCGTAGAGGCGCTGTTCGGGTGGTTCGCCCATAGTCTTGCTTTGCTGTCGGATGCGGGTCACAACCTCGCGGATGCGGCTGCGCTCGGCTTCAGCTGGTACGCGGTGCGTCTTGCCGAACGCCCGTCGCATGAACGGATGACCTATGGCTATCACCGAATGGGTATCGTGGCCGCGCTCGCCAACGCGGGATCGCTTGTCGTCATCGCGCTTGTGATCGGGTGGGAAGCCGTTTTGAGGCTCATCCATCCTGGAGCGCCGAATGCCGGCGTCATGATCGGCGTTGCCGCCACGGCGATGATGCTGAACGCAGCAATCGGATGGCGGCTTCATGGAAGCGCCAAAGGTGACCTGAACGTTCGCAGCGCATACCTGCACATGATGGGCGATGCGGTGTCGGCCTTTGGCGTCGTCGTTGCGGGAATCATCGTAGCGATCACGAAGGAGTCCCATGCCGATCCGATCGTGTCGCTGCTGATCGCGGCGCTCATTCTCTGGAGTGGTTATGGTGTGTTCCGCGAGAGCACGACGGTTCTGCTCGAAGGGACGCCGCCCGGCACCGATATGCCGGCGGTGATTGACGCGATTCGATCAGTTGGCGGTGTCCTCGACGTTCACGATCTTCATGTCTGGATGGTCGGTCCCGGCGTCATTGCCTGCAGTTGCCATATCCTCGTCGCGGAACAGAGCGTGCGAGAAGGGCAGCAGGTCTTGCGCGCGGTCGTCAGAGATCTCCGAAGCCGTTTTCACATCAACCATACGACCATCCAAGTCGAGGTGGAAGGATGTGAGGCCAATGACATGTACTGCGTCGCCGATCGTGCGATGCGCCATTGATCTGGTCAGGGATTGCGCGACGTGTGCGCGGCGGGACCCGCGACGTTGATCGTGGGCGCGCCGTGACACGAAGGCGCGCCCACCGGTGCAGACAGGTTACGCCGTCGCCGGCGTCGTGATTCGCAGAAGCTTCATCAGGTTGCCGCTCAGGATCTGGACCTTCTCGTCGTTGGTCAGCGTCGAGTGGTTGACGATCATTTCGACCGGTACCGGCCAGTTGAGCGGGTTGTCCGTCCCATAAACGACCTGACTGACACCCATCTCGGCCACCAGATGCCGGAGCCCTTCGTCGGTCAGGACCATCGTGTCGGCCATGATGTTCGTCTTCAGGTACTCGCGCGGATGCTTCTTGTTCGCGCACATGGCGTTCCCCCGCACGTCGCACGCCACTTCGGTCCGCTGGAAGTACGAAGGCAGATAGCCGCCGCCGTGCGCGCCGCACACCTTCAGGTTCGGGAACTTGTCGAAGGTGCCGTCGAAGATCAGCCGCGTCAGGAAATACGTGGTCTCGAGCGGATTGCCGATGATGTTGCCGATGTCGCCGCGTGCCTTCCACGCGTCTTCCTTGATGATGTTGTCGGCGCCGCCGGGATGCATGAAGACGATCACGCCGAGCTCGTTCGCCTTTGCCCAGAACGGATCGAACTTCGGATCCGAGAGCGACTGGCCGTTGACGTGTCCGCCAATCGTTGCGCCGCGCAGCCCGAGCTGCTTGACCCCGTAATCGAGCTGCTCGGCAGCCAGGTCAGGGAACTGGAGCGACACCGATGTCAGCGCGACGAACCGGTCCTTGTGATCCGACACCCAGCGCGCGAGCCCCTCGTTCTGCGCGCGGACGATGCGGTTGGCGAGGTCGCGGTCCTGCACTTCCCACCACCAGTAGCCGTTGATGGTCAGGACCTGGATGTCGATCCCTTCGCTGTCGATCAGCGCAATCCGATCCGCGCCGAGCGCGCGCCCGCCCGCCTGCCGTTCGAACGGCGTTCCCTTCACGACTTCTGCGACGCCGTCGACGGTGCAGTGTGAGTGGACGTCGATGACGGTGACGCGTTTGCCGCCGATCGAGATTTGTTTGCGTGGACCCGCCGGAGCAGCGGCGCCACCGGCCCGCCCGCCACCGCCGCGTCCGCCGCCGCCGCCGCGCTGCGCGAGCGCCGGAAGCTGGCGTCCGGCAACGTAGGCGCCGGCCGTGGCACCAGCGACCGCCTTCAAGAACTCCCTACGATTCTTCATTGCCATCTCCTTTTTCACCACGAAGGTCGCTTCGCGACCGGCACGAAGCTCACGAAGCAACGCTAAGTACCAAACCCTTCGTGGGCTTCGTGTTTGCCGTAGGCCTTCGTGGTTACGCTGTCGCCGCCGGTGAGAGCTTCAGCAGCTTGACCAGGTTCCCGCCGAGAATCGCTTCCTTCTCCGCGTTGTTCAGCAGCCGGTTGTTCAGGATCGTATCCGGATTAATCGGCCACGGGAACGGCATGTCGGTCCCGTACACGATCTGCCCGACACCCATCTCCGCAATCATGTGGCGGAGCCCATCGTCGCGGAAGATCATCGAGTCGGCCATGATCTGCGTCTTGAAGTACTCGTCGACCGGTCGCTTCTTCGAGCTGCACGCGTCGAGCTGGCGGACGCAGGCGCCGTCGGTTCGTCCCATGTACGAGGGCAGGTAACCGCCGGCGTGCGCGCAGCAGATCTTCACGCCGGGGAATTTGTCGAGTGTGCCCTCATAAATCAGATGCGACAGGAAGATCGTGGTCTCGAGAGGGTTGCCAACCGTGTTGCCAAGGTTGCCCTTGCCACGAAGGTGCGCCTCCGCGCCCGTATCGCCGCCCGGATGCATGAAGAGCAGCACGCCGAGCTCCTGGGCTTTCGCCCAGAAGAGGTCGTATTCCGGCGCTGAGAACTCCTTGTCGGCGATGAAGCCGGCGGAGATGCCGCCGCCCTTCAACCCGAGCCGCTTGACGCCGTCCTCGAGCGCTTCGGCGGCAAGGTCGGGGAACTGCATCGGAAATGCAGCCATTCCGATGAACCGATCCGGGTACTGCTTCATCACCGCGGCGGTGCCCTCGTTCATCGTTCTCACGATCGAGCGCGCGAGGTCTCGATCGGGAACGCCATACCACCACGCCCCCTGCTGCGTCAGCACCGCCATGTCGATGCCGAGCGCATCCATCGCCTTGATGCGGTCGGGTCCGATGACTTGGTTGGCCGCGGCGTTGCCGTTGCGCTCGAAGGGCGTCCCTTTTACGACGTCGGCCACGTTGCGGATGCTGAGGTGCGCGTGCGCATCGATCACCCTAATGCGTTTGCCGCCGATCGAGATCTGACGGCGTCCGCCCGCTGCAGCCTGCGCGAATACGTCGTAGGTGAACCGCCCCGCGACGCCTGCGCCGGCGGCGGCAACAGCGATCGATTTCACGAATTCCCTGCGATTTTGCATCTTGCGTTTCCCCATTCGCCCGTGGGGCAAGCCTTTATGGCTTGCCCTCATGCTGTCGTATTCGGCGACAGCTTCAGCAGCTTAATCAAGTTGCCACCGAGAATGGCTTCCTTCTGCGCGTCGTTGAGGAAGCGCGCGTTCAGGATGAAGTCCGGCGTCACCGGCCAGCCGAACGGGATGTCCGTGCCGTAGACGAGTTGTCCCACACCCAGTTCGGCGACGAGGTGCCGCAGCCCCTCTTCACGGAACACCATGATGTCGGCCATCAGCTGCGTGTGGAAATAATCCTCGACCGGTCGCTTCTTCCCGGTGCAGACGTCATCCTGACGGCGACACTGCGCGTCGGTACGACCGAGATACGACGGCAGATAACCGCCGCCGTGCGCGCCGCAGATCTTCAGGCCGGGGAACTTGTCGAGGGTCCCCTCATAGATCAGACGTGAGAAGAAGATCGTCGTCTCGAGCGGATTGCCGATGGTGTTCGGCAGCGCGCCCTTGCCGCCGAAGTGCGGATCGCCGTTGCCATTGACGCCGCCGGGATGCATGAAGAGGAACGTGCCGAGCTCCTGCGCCTTCGACCAGAAGACGTCGTACTCGGGATCCGTGAGGTTCTTCGCACCCGCCCAGCCGGCCGAGATGCCGGCCCCCTTGAAGCCAAGACGCTTGATGCCGTCTTCGAGCGCTTCGGCAGCGAGATCGGGGAACTGCAGCGGCATCGACGCCATCCCGATGAACCGGTCCGGGTACTTCGCGACCACCGCTGCGGTGCCTTCGTTTTGCGCCTTGACGATCTCGCGCGCGAGCCCGCGATCCTGAACGCCATACCAGAACGCCCCCTGCTGTGTGAGCAGCGCGACGTCGATGCCGTCGCGATCCATCCACGCGATTCGCTCGGGGCCGATGATGCCGTCACCGGTTGTGACCGCCTGCCGCTCGAACGGCGTGCCTTTCACGACCCTGGCGACGTCGGCGATGTTGAGATGATGGTGAGAGTCAATCACCTTGATGCGCTTGCGGCCGATGGAGACCTCGCGCCGCTTCGGCGCCGCGCCTTGCTGCGCCCACGCGAAACCGCGCTGCGCCACGAAGCCACCGGCTGTCGCCGCCGCAAGAGTTTTGACGAAATCACGACGATTGCGCATGGCAATTCTCCTCGTCTGGCGCCGCGTGAAGCGGCGCCCTACA
>Ga0075428_100007239_pt1 | contig 12290 bp, 13 predicted proteins | sample RhiMetdeltSRZDD2_FD_75291 | JGI IMG/M metagenome (GOLD analysis project Ga0075428, IMG submission 75291) | Populus rhizosphere microbial communities from Tennessee, USA - Rhizosphere MetaG P. deltoides SRZDD2 | ecosystem: Host-associated > Plants > Roots > Rhizosphere > Soil | place: USA...
AACCCCACGGCCGTTCGTGGGAGACATCGTAGGTTGTTCTCGCGCGAGCATCTGCGGCAGCGAAGGCTTGTTCGTCAGCCATCACCGGGTCCATTCTCAGCTCGGACCAAAGATAGCCGCCGGTGTGCGTCTGTTCGGTTGGCCTCAATGCTGCTTGATCGGTTTCGATGTAGAACAGCTTTGGAGATGTGCCCGCTTCGGGCTTTCTAACTTGAGTCTGCTCGGACGCGATAAGTTGGGAGAGCCTCGACGCTGGGTCGTCCATATCACCCGATATGATTGCCTGTACCGGGCAGACGATTACGCAGGCTGGCTCGAGCCGTTTCTCGACTCGATGCGCGCAGAAATTGCACTTCTCAGCAGTGTTTGTGTTTGGGTTGATGTAAAGCGCGTCGTATGGGCACGCCTGCATGCACGACTTACAGCCGATGCAGCGGTCGCCGTTGAAATCGACGATCCCGTCATCACGCCTGAATAGCGCAGTCACAGGACAGATTGTTATACAGGGTGCGTCGTCACAGTGATTGCAGCGAAGCACCGAGAAGAACCGGCGCGTGTCAGGATATTCGCCCTTTTCAATGTACTTGACCCAGGTTCGAAACGTCCCGAGCGGCACCTCGTTCTCCGACTTGCAGGCGACAGTGCACGCGTGGCACCCGATGCATTTGCGATGGTCTATGACGAAGCCGTATTTCATCAGCGGAAGTGAGTCGCATGGACTTTAGTGAGTGTCCTGTGCGCATTCATACACAGACTAAAGTCTATGCTACCTCTGAATGAAGCGAACAGATACTACCCAAAAGATCTTTCGATGGCCAGCACGTAGTTTGTTGCGTTGAACCTGGAGCGGAGAAAGTCAGCGCGGTCGCAAGACACCACGTAGTAACGAATTTATTCGTTCAGCGAATTCGCACACTGTGAAGTAACGAATGAATTCGTTACTACTTGGCTCAGGACATTGAGCCTGGAGCGGAGAAAAGTCAGCGCGGTCGCGCCACACCCAGCGTATCTAACACTCGATCAGCCATTTCACGCCCGGCGTACCCAAGCGAGTACATCGCCGAGCCGCTTGTTCGAGGTCCGGGGATTGGAATCCCGCCGGGTCCCTGTGGCCGCTGGTAAATATGACCTCCAGTCTTCGTCTTGCCCGTTGTTGGCGTGTAAACTTCGAATCGAACTGTCAGATACTGGGGCGGCACGTTCCCCATTCCTCCGCGGTCGCGGTATGCAGAGTCAAGTTCCAGCTCAAACCACAGAACGTAGGTATCGCTGGAGGCCTTCGCCATATCGCTCGCCTCCTTCCGATTCATTTCATCCATTGCTGTTGTAGCCCTGACTGAGCCGGATTGAGATAGCCGTTCCAGACACCCCTCTTGTACCGTCCGCGAGTAAACCGATGAACTGCCAATGAACGTGTTGCCCCAAACGACCTTCACCGGAATCTTTGGCGCCTGGTTTTGTTCGGAAGAGGGTTTGATCGGCGGCTCTTCTTGTTTTGGTGGGAGCGGATCGGGAGAGGTTGGCCGCTTCGGAGGCCGGCGCCCGGATTGCGCCTGAGATACCTGGAACGCGCTCAGCAACAACACGATGACTACAAAGGAAGCAGCGATGCTCGGAGCTGAATTACGAATGCGAGAGACAATATGCTGCATCTGATTGGACTCCTTGTTAATAGAACTGTTCGAGCAGTGCTCGCCTTTATTCGCCGGTGGATTGATTCGAGTGAGCCTTACAGCGACGAGTTTAGTCTACACCGAGCCCTTACCTTGTCAAGCAATGAGCTGTCTAGCGGCTCACAACCGTTGAACGAGCCCAGGTGCCACCTGAAGATGACAGTCGCAATCCATCTTCTGCGCTTGTGACCTGCATTATCCTTCACCCCATCCACAAAAGCCTGCCATATGTGTCGTTTCTCAAGCGTCGTCACTTTGGTATCGCCGTTGCTCTGGAAGAGTCTGCACCCCGTTTGTTGAGGGAGGCGAGTCGCGCGTTCCGACGCTTTCATCGATCCTGAAAAGGAGCACCTATGAGAACCTGCCAGAGGTCGTTGTCTGTATTAGCCCTCACGATGTTGCTGTCGAACCTCACCTTTGCAAAGACCGATATTCATGATTGGAGGAACGTGCGCATTCTCGATCTCGGTTCCACCATTGTCGTCAAGACCAAACAGGGTGAGAAGTACGAAGGAACCCTGGATTATGCGGGTCTTGATTCAATCTCGATCGTAGTGAAAGTACCTAGAGTGATGCGCCAGATCATCAAAGTTCCCAGGGACGACGTCAAAGAAGTGCGGACAAAACTGCCGCGCATCGCCACCAGCGTCATCGGCGGCGGCATCGGTCTTGGTGTTGGCATTGGGCTTGGGCAAATAATCGATTCGAAAGACAGGTATGGAGAAGATCCCGGGCTTGGGAAAACTGTTATGGGGTTTCTCGGTTTGGTTTTCGGAGCGGCGCTCGGCCGTGACCTCGGTTTTGGCAAAAGGAAAGTCTACGAATCGCCGTAGAAGGGAGTGCCGACGAAAATTCGCCGGCGATCTCCCCTGGGAATCTATCGCCTGCGCTTGGCGGGACGGCTGGTTTTTTTCTTCGGGCGTATCTCACCCTGGGTGGTTTTTAGCGAAGGTGCAGTCGCGCCCGCTGTTTCCATCGCCGCCGCTTGCACGGGGGCTGATGTAAGGCTTACCTTCTCCATCTTTACGCCGTAGTCGATTGCGATCAAAAAAAGCAATCCGCACATGGATAGCGTTATTAGCCAATAACCCAGGGTCAGAAAGATTCCGCCGGCGTACACAGTGAAGACTATGACGCCGCCAACTACCGCAAGGAACAGAATGCGCGGCAAGGTTATTTGCCCGCTCTTTATAACTTTGTCTCGTTCAGCCATTAGTGGTCTCCAAAATCAATAAGGCAATTATGACGGCGGATGTCAGACTCTCGCAAGCTGGCACGACCGCATCTTGACGCGTGATCGTGTCGCGTATCACTGAACACGCCGTACTCACTCATCAGAACCAATCTGCATACCGTAAAACGATCGCCAGACAAAGATCGTTGATACCAGAAAGAAAACAGCCGCTAAAAGATGGCTGACCATAGGACCTGCGTCGATAGTCAGCTTCACCGCAAGTTCGACTGCCAGAAGTCCAAAGAGAGTGGTGAATTTGATAACTGGATTCAGAGCCACCGATGACGTGTCCTTGAACGGATCGCCTACCGTGTCTCCGACGACTGTGGCGTCGTGAAGAGGCGTGCCCTTTTGCTTGAGTTCCACTTCGACGATTTTCTTCGCGTTGTCCCACGCTCCCCCGGCGTTGGCCATGAAGATCGCCTGGTAGAGTCCGAAAATCGCTATAGAAATCAGATAGCCTATAAAAAAGAACGGTTCCACGAACGCGAAAGCCAACGTCGAAAAGAAGACCGTCAGAAAGATGTTGAACATTCCCTTCTGGGCGTACTGAGTGCAGATCTGCACAACCTTTTTGCTGTCTTCGACAGACGCCTTCTCGACGCCTTCCAGTTTGATATTGGCCTTGATGTATTCGACTGCGCGATAAGCGCCGGTCGTAACCGCCTGCATCGAAGCGCCGGTAAACCAGTAGATAACTGCGCCTCCGGTAATGAGCCCGAGCACGAACGGCGCGTGCAACAGAGAGAGGCTTTCGGTGTTGGTTGTCAGACCATTTGTGAGCGCCATGATAATCGAGAAGATCATCGTCGTCGCGCCAACCACAGCAGTACCGATCAACACTGGCTTCGCGGTTGCCTTGAAGGTATTGCCGGCGCCGTCGTTCTCCTCCAGCATGTGCTTGGCGCGGTCGAAGTTCACATCAACGTTGAACTCCTTCTTGACGTCAGCGACTACATTTGGCACTTGCTCGATGAGTGACAGCTCGTAGACCGATTGCGCGTTGTCGGTGACCGGCCCATAAGAGTCCACAGCGATGGTAACCGGTCCCATTCCAAGGAACCCGAACGCAACAAGTCCGAATGCGAAAACCGCCGGCGCGACCATCAGAGCACCCAGCCCCAGCGTACTGAACCCGTATGCGATGGCCATCAGACCGACGATGCTTATTCCAAGCCAGTAAGCCGAATAGTTACCAGCGACCAACCCCGAGAGGATATTGAGCGAGGCGCCGCCTTTCTGCGATGAAGAAACCACCGCCTTTACATGACCGGAATTTGTCGAAGTAAAAACCTTGACCAGCTCCGGGATTACCGCGCCCGCTAGCGTGCCGCACGAAATAATCGTGGAGAGCTTCCACCACTGCGACCCGTCCCCAAGCGCCGGAATAATGAACCACGACACCACGTAGGTCAGCGCGATCGAGACGATCGATGTGATCCAGACCAGACGCGTTAGAGGCATCTCATAGTTCATCTGATCGGCGTTCTTATACTTCGCCTTTGTCATCGCTTCGTTGATGAAGTAGGACAGCGCCGACGCGATTACCATCATCACGCGCATTACGAATATCCACACCAGCAACTGAACCTGTATCGCCTCAAACCCGCGCCCAACCGATGCTTCGTTCACCGCAAGGAGTATGAAAGAGATCAACGCAACGCCGGTAACGCCGTAGGTTTCGAATCCGTCCGCGCTAGGCCCTACCGAATCGCCGGCGTTGTCGCCGGTGCAGTCGGCGATAACTCCGGGATTCCGAGGATCATCTTCTTTGATCTTGAAGACGATCTTCATCAGGTCCGAGCCGATGTCGGCGATCTTTGTGAAGATCCCGCCGGCAATTCGAAGCGCAGCTGCGCCAAGCGACTCGCCGATCGCGAATCCGATAAAGCACGGCCCGGCGTATGCGCCGGGAATGAAGAGCAGTATGCAAAGCATGATCAACAACTCGACGCTGATCAGCATCATGCCGATGCTCATCCCGGCTTTTAGCGGAATTGCATATATCGGATAAGGTTTGCCTTCGAGGCTGGCGAAAGAAGTGCGCGAGTTTGCAAACGTATTTACTCGAATGCCAAACCATGCGACACCATAACTGCCGGCGATTCCAACGAGGCTAAACAGGAGAATGATGATCACCCGCACAGCTTCGAACTTGAGCAGCAGCCCGAAGTACAAGGCGATGATTACTGCAATAAACGCTTCGAGTATCAGTATGAACTTGCCCTGAGTTATCAGATAGGTTTTGCAGGTCTCGTAGATGAGCTCTGAGATTTCGAGCATCGCCTTGTGTACCGGCAGATTCTTCAGATGAGTGTAGATCACCAGACCGAAGACGAGACCGAGCACGCAGACGATAAGGCCAAAAAGAAGCAGAGTATGCCCGTCGATACCCATGAATTTGACTTGCGATAAATCGGGTATGATCAGGTTTGCCTCACCCCCGGGTTGGTGGGCGCCGGCAGCCTCACGAGTTTGCGCTAACACAGCAGAAGGGTTGCCGGTAATGACGGCTACTAGTGCTAATAACACCCACAGGCTGCGCCGAAACATCGCGGGTGTCGTGCTTGCGTTGATTGCATTCGGTATCATTGCCAGAACGGTACCAGGTTTCATAGAGCCTTTGTGACTACTCCCTTTAAAGTTGGAATACGGCAGCCAGGAATCAGAACGACGCTTCGTTACAGCTTCGGAGACACTGTGAAGGCAACTGCAATCCTGACTGCTTCTACCGAGGTTACCTTGCAGCTTGTATTGTGAACCGTCTGAACCAGAGGTCACATCGTGAGCCGCGCTCCTCATGATGAGAAATTGCGGTCACGGCAAAGCAAGCCTTATAGCATATCGGGGACAGGCTGAGCAAGTATGGCTCCGAGAAGGTAGTGTGGGTAGTTGGTGATAACGTTACTGGTGTCGCTGTTGCAGATCATCCGAGATGATCTCATTGCAGATGTCGATGCACTCATTACAGATGAAGGCGGTTTTCCCAGCTATCAATTTAAAGACATCTCCCTGCGATTTGCCGCAGAACGAGCAGCAGAGAGTCTGGTCCGAGCCCGCCTGCTGGCTGAGATCCATAAAGAGTTGATCCGGTTCCATGTGCCAGCGTTGCCGGCGCTGCCGGTGTCGGTTTGATTTGCCCATAGCTTTTATCGTCTCTTTTTCACCTCACGTATGATGGAACAAAAGTCGCTCAGCAATGCGTAGGCGGTCTGTTTGATGCCCGGGTGGTACTCATAGAGGGCGATGTCACCCATCAGGTCAGTTTCAAGCAATAGCACGTTGGAAGTGCCTTGCACGCAACCTATTGCGGAGTTCAGCTCGACTCTTTCAGGGGCGACGGTCAGTGACACGCCATCTCTGGTGCGCCGGCCGCGAGCGAGCAGTCTTATGGCCATCGATGCGCGCGAGGCCTCATCGATGTCTTCGACCTTAATATTGCGGATACCATCGCGAATCACGTCGCTCGGGTGTGTCCCGGCATTCATGAGTACATTTGCCAGGGCCGCTGCTTTCACCGCCGCGTCCCACCCGTCGATGTCGAAGTCGGCGTTTGACTCTGCTATCCCTAGCCGTCTTGCTTCGTCCAAAGATTCCTCAAACGACCGCCCCGCCTCCATCCCCGTTAGGATAAGGTTCGTGGTGCTGTTGAGAACGCCGGTGAAGCCGAGAATTTGGACACCGGGCAGACAAGATTCGACGAGATTAAAGACCGGCGCTCCATCCATAACGGTGCCTTCAAAACGAAAGCACGCCCCGCAATCAACCGCCCTGGCTTTCAGATCGGCGTAAGCGAACGCGATTGGTCCTTTGTTGGCGGTGACCACGTGAAAGCCTCGTTCGAGGGCGGTTCGAATGTAGGTCGTCGCGGGTTGGCCGTCTGAGGGATTGAGCGGCGTTGTTTCGAACAAAACATCAGCGTCGCAGTTCGTTATAACCGCTAGCGTATCTGACACGGCGCGCGCGCCCGGCAGTTCGGTCAGATTTCCGCCTCGTTCAACGCACTCGGCGGCCTGGAGCAGATCGATACCGGCAGGGGATGTGATGCATCCGTGGTTGGCGGTTGCTATGGCGATGGTTCGCCACCGAACTCCGTATTCCAGCTCAAGAGCCGGCTGATGCTCAGCCATCATTTGAGCGAAAGCCCGCGCGACGTTACCAAACCCGATGAATGCGAGTTGGAAATGCATCACTCTTCATTCTTCAAGCTCAGCAATAAAATTGCTGATCAACTCTAGGCCCTCTCGGAGATAATCAGCGTTCGAGCCGAACCCGATTCGCAAGTACTTGCCCATCAGAAATTGCTCCCCGGGCACGATCAACACGCTCTTTTCTTTCCTGAGACGTTCCGCAAAATCGAGCGAGCCAATATCGAGGTGGTAACGCAAATACGCGATAGCTCCAGCCTGCGGCCGAACAAACGACAACTCGTTAGCGTGAGCCCACTCCTCAATAATCGGATAGTTCGAGTTTAGTACTTTTTTGGTTCGCTCGAGCAGCCGTGCTCGATTCTCCGGCGTCAATGCCACGCGTGCGAGCCAATCGCTCGCCGGACCCGGGCCTATCGTGGTGTAGTCGTGATACGACCACGCCTCTGCGACAAGCTCGGGTGTGGACGCAATCCAACCGATCCTAAGCCCCGGCAAGCCGTAAGCCTTCGAAAGCCCGCTGGTAATGATCGCCTTTTCGTATGTTCCCCAAAAGCTCGGCGTGATATCCCGCTGAAGCTCGGCGCCTCGATAAACCTCGTCGACGAGCAGCCAGGCATCAGCCCGTCGCGCCGCAGCAACGACTCGCTCCATTTCCTGTTGCGTCAGGATCGCGCCCGTTGGGTTGTTGGGATTGCAGATCGCTATCAACTTTGTTCTCGGCGACACCGACCGCTCCAGCGCATCCAGATCAGGAGCCCACTCGAGCTCTTCGATGAGCGGCAACGGCCTTAGCTCGGCCCCGAAGGCGCGCACCAGTCCCCAGAGCTGCATATAGTTTGGCAACATCATCACTACTTCATCGCCAGGTTCGGTGAGCATCCAGGCCACCAGGAAATTCGCTTCAGCCGTGCCGACGGTGGCAATAATGTTCTCTTCACCCGCACCGGGATATATTGCGGCGATTGCTCTGCGCAACTCGGGTGTTCCGTTCGATTGGCTGTAGCCGAGCTCGATACCCAGCAGCGTTTCGCGATCCTTCGGGTCGGGTATCAGCTCACCGATTGAAGCGGGGTGAACCCCGCTTTCTGAGAGGTTGTAACGGACGAGGTTTTCCCACGTCGACTGCATTCGCTCCATCTGGAATTGTTCGAGCTTCATGGTTCTCTCCACTCGTAAACGTAGACTGTCCAGTCGTATCGTAGACTGTCCAGTCGTAACGTAGACTGTCCAGTCTGCGTAGATATGTGAGCGGTACAAACTTGCGCAGACTGGATAGTCTACGCTACGTGGTCCGAACTCGCGCAGACTGGACAGTCTACGCCAAGGCCTCAGGATCCTCTCAGATCATTCTCGGCATAGTCACAGATTAACCGCTCCGGATCGCGTTCGTTGAATGCCTCCTGATTTAGCCAGATCTTTACTCGGCCCTCTGCGGTTTCGCAGATTATCTGATCATAGTGAACGAAATGCCCGGTGAGCTGACCAAACTCGTTGAAGATGTAAGCAGGTATAAAACTGCGAATATCATTGAACGGAATTATCACGCGACCCTCCCTGGAATTAGGGTGACAGCATAGATTATGAGCTGTGAGTGGGCAAGCGATGTCGAATGAGGACGCGGGCATCACTGTTCGAACGTATTGGCGCGGATACACAACGCGAGGTGTGTACCGCTTTCCTCGCTAGCGAGGGTCTTCGTCGGTCTTTGGAGGTTTTTGATACAGAGCTTCGGGCTTTGATGAAGCTGGCAGGCTCTCAACGACAACGTAATCCATTATCTGGATGTGAATGGTGTCGCCAAGCGAGTTGACGCGTGGCATCTCCCAGACCATTCCATTCCATGTCGCAAGGTCGAATGACTCCGGGTCATTCGGCGCTCCGCGTATTCTCACCCATGCTTGTTGACCTTTGATCATCCTCGCTCACAACAATTCTCCCTCTTCCGCATGCGATGCTTGCAAGCCGAGGGGCTGGAGAAGGCACCTACAAAGTGCCACAGTTGGTCTGGCAATATCAAGAGTTGTCGAATGTGGCGTAGCGCCACCAGAGGTTGGTGTGAGTTTAGATCACGGTGGTCACGATTTCGCGGATACTTCGCTGCAGCTCGGAGTCATCGGTTATCGGGCTGCTTATCGCGACTTCGCAGGCCAGGTGAGGGTGGATGCCGCTGCTGACCAGCTGCGCGGCGTAAACCAGCAGGCGAGTGGATACCCCTTCCTCAAGGCCGTGGCCTTTGAGATTTCGAACCTTCTCGCCAATCAGCACCAGGTCGCGTGCGGTCTGTTCGTCAATGCCGCCTTCGTGCATCAGCACGTCGGCTTCCAGGTGGGCGGGCGGATAATCAAACTCGAGCCCTACGAAGCGCTGCCGGGTCGATTGTTTAAGATCTTTGAGCACGCTTTGATAGCCTGGGTTGTATGAAACGACGAGCATGAACTCCTCAGGCGCTTGCAGGACGGTGCCTCGCTTCTCGACCGGAAGGATTCTCCGGTCGTCGGTTAGAGGGTGAATAAGGACTATTGTGTCTTTGCGAGCTTCGACTACTTCGTCGAGATAGCAGATCGCACCGTGCTTGACGGCGGTTGTTAGCGGACCGTCGTGCCAGACAGTTTCGTCGCCTTCCAATAAGAAACGCCCGACCAGATCGGTAGCGGATAAGTCTTCGTGACAGGCTACAGTGATCAACGGGCGATTCAAACGCCAAGCCATGTATTCAATAAAGCGAGTTTTGCCGCAACCAGTGGGACCCTTGAGCATTACCGGGAGCTTCGCTCGGTAGGCCGCCTCGAATAACCCAACCTCTTTTCCGACCGGCAGGTAATACGGTTCGCGCCCAATGACGTGTTTCTCAATCGCCTGTTCTACGGTGCCTTGGTCTGTAGTCATAAGAGTGAAACGTGAAACGTGATGCGTGATTCGTGATGCGTGATTCGTAAGACGTGTTGGGTGATGCGTGGAAGGTGATTCGTCTCGGCACCTTCCCTGTATCACGCATCACGCATCACGTTTCATTTCTCGTTCCTTTCCGCAAGTTCCCGGCATTGTGTATAATTCAGTGCTTTAAAACGATCAATGCGCGCTAGCCTGAGCATCGACGATCGGCAATGATAGCATCGCCTTAGCGCGCGAGGCAAAGATCACGCAATGACTGTAGCAGTAGCAATGAGCGGCGGCGTCGACAGTTCAGTCGCGGCCGCAATACTAAAGCGCCAGGGGCACGAGGTCGTCGGCTTCACGATGCAATTGTGGAATCAACGGAGAAGGCTGGCGCCGGATGAGGAGCCTCAGCCGTCTCGGTGCTGCTCGCTGGACGACGTCTATGACGCCCGAAGCGTCGCGAACGACCTCGGCATACCGTTCTATGTGCTCAATCTTGAAGACGAATTCGAGCGTGGTGTCGTTCGTCCCTTTGTCGAGGACTATCTTGCCGGCCGTACACCTATCCCGTGTGTTTCATGCAATACGAAGCTAAAGTTCGCCCGGCTTGTAAACGTCGCGCGAGAAGTCGGCGCAGAGCAGGTAGCGACGGGTCATTATGCCAGAGTGGAGTACAACACGCTGACCCAGCGATTCATGCTCAAGAAAGGGCGCGATCTTTCAAAGGATCAGTCGTACTTTCTTTTCGAGATGACCCAAAAGCAGCTGGAAAGGGCAGTCTTTCCACTAGGAGATCTGACGAAACCAGAGGTTCGCGAAATAGCGCGAAGTGTGGGACTCGAGACTGCGGGCAAGCCCGAGAGCCAGGAGATATGCTTTGTGCCGGATGGGGATTACGCGCGATTTGTCGAGAACTACGCGCGTTACGAAATGGGAGAGCAGACCGGTGCGGCAGGCGAAATAAGGACTGCTGATGGAAAGCTCATCGGCGAGCACCCCGGATTGCACCGGTTTACTATTGGCCAGCGACGCGGGATTGGAATCGCGTCCAGTGAGCCACTCTATGTCGTCAAGATCGATGTGCCGCTCAATCAACTTGTGGTTGGCAACCGGAACGAGCTATATGCCGGATCCCTGGTAGCGACTGGCGTCAATTGGCTTTCTATTCACTCCCCGAACAGTTCCGTTCGCGCGAATGTGCGAATAAGGTATCGCGCTGTGGAGGCGCCGGCCGTGATCACGCCCACGGAGGCAGGCCGAGTTAGGGTTGATTTTGATGAGCCGCAAGCTGCAATTACCCCTGGCCAGGCGGCGGTCTTCTACGATGATGACGTCGTGGTTGGAGGCGGCTGGATTAGCTGAGATGGGGAAATGAAGAGAGAAGAAGGGCTCATTTTCCATTTTCATTTATCGTTTGTCATTTGCAACGACTGTTAGTTCTAAATGAAAAATGACAATTGGAAAATCACAAATGGAAAATAGACAAAAGGCATTCAGGTTATTAAGGGCAGCTCAGCTGATTGCTTGTTCTGTCTTTTTGCTTGTCCTTTCGGCCTGTGGTCCCGATCGCGGCGCTATTAAGTCTGATTCGGAATTCGGTTATTGTCCTGTTTGCCGGATGAAGGTAAAAGCGTCGGACCCCTGGGCAGCCGAGATCTTTTTCAAGGATCAAACCAAAGTGATGTTCGAGTCGCCCGGAGATATGCTTGCTTTTTATACTTCGCCGACCGGCTCCGAAGTGGACGACGCGCACAAGGATCGCACTAAGATCGACCGAATCGTGGTTAAGGATTATCAGTCGAAACAAGCGATTGATGCTCATCAAGCCGTGTTCGTTTATAAGAGCAACATCAACGGGCCGATGGGCGCGGACTTTTTGCCCTTTGCCAGGCGGGCGGATGCGGAAACGTTCGTGGCGGCAAACGGAGGAACTCTGGTGTCGCTGAAGGAAGTGACGGGAGATATGGCTCGGGACTTGAGAAAGTGATCAGGGACGTACCGTAGACTGTCCAGTCTGCGGCGCTCTAGGTCTGACGTTCAAGCAAAGACACGAGCGGCAAGCTACATTCGACTGTCCTCTTCTGCGGGGTTAACATTTCAGACAAAGATACGAATATGAGAATCAGATCGATTATCAACGTGGGACTAACCGCATTTGCATTATTTGCATTGTTGCTGTTGCCTGCCGCAGTGCTTGCACAAGGGAGCGATCGCGTCGTCAAAGCCGCAGGTTATGCTTCGGCTGATGGCGTACGGCCCGGCGACAAGTTCAAAGTCGCGATCGCTGTTGAAGTGGGCGATGGTTATCACATCAATGCGCATCGCCCAACCCTGGAGTTTTTAATCCCAACCAGC
>Ga0075428_100007240_pt1 | contig 12290 bp, 6 predicted proteins | sample RhiMetdeltSRZDD2_FD_75291 | JGI IMG/M metagenome (GOLD analysis project Ga0075428, IMG submission 75291) | Populus rhizosphere microbial communities from Tennessee, USA - Rhizosphere MetaG P. deltoides SRZDD2 | ecosystem: Host-associated > Plants > Roots > Rhizosphere > Soil | place: USA...
CAACACGATGGTCGACCAGCTCAACGCCTTCGCGTCCGAAGTCACGCGCGTCGCGCGCGAGGTCGGCACCGAAGGCAAGCTAGGCGGCCAGGCCGCGGTGCCCGGCGTGGCCGGCACGTGGAAGAGCCTGACCGACTCGGTCAACGCGATGGCGTCCAACCTCACGGCCCAGGTGCGCAACATCGCCGAGGTCACGACGGCCGTCGCGCGCGGCGACCTGTCGCGCAAGATCGCGGTCGACGTCAAGGGCGAGATCCTCGAGCTCAAGAACACGATCAACACGATGGTCGACCAGCTGCGTTCGTTCGCGTCCGAAGTGACGCGCGTCGCGCGCGAGGTCGGCACCGAAGGCAAGCTCGGGGGTCAGGCCGAAGTGTCCGGCGTGGCCGGCACGTGGAAGGATCTGACCGACTCGGTCAACGTCATGGCGGCCAACCTCACCGACCAGGTGCGCGGCATCGTCAAGGTCGTCACGGCCGTGGCCGACGGCAACCTGCGCCAGAAGCTCACGGTCGAGGCGAAGGGCGAGGTCGCGGCGCTGGCCGAGACGATCAACAGCATGACCGACACGCTGGCCACCTTCGCCGAGCAGGTCACGAACGTCGCGCGTGAAGTCGGCGTCGAGGGGCGTCTCGGCGGCCAGGCCAACGTTCCGGGCGCGGCGGGCACGTGGAAGGACCTGACCGGCAACGTGAACCTGTTGGCCGCCAACCTCACGAACCAGGTGCGCGCGATCGCCGAGGTGGCCACCGCCGTCACGAAGGGCGACCTCACGCGCTCGATCCAGGTCGAGGCGCGCGGCGAGGTGGCCGAGCTCAAGGACAACATCAACACGATGATCGACAACCTGCGCGGCACCACCGAGCGCAACCAGGAGCAGGACTGGCTCAAGACCAACCTGGCCAAGTTCACGCGCATGCTGCAGGGCCAGCGCGACCTCGTGACCGTCGGCAAGATGCTGCTGTCCGAGCTCGCGCCGCTCGTGAACGCACAGCAGGGCACGATCTACCTGATGAACCAGGCCGAGGGAACGGAGCGCCCCGCGTTGCAGATCCTGGCCGGCTACGCGCGTTGGCAGGGCCAGCCGCAGCGCATCGAGGTCGGCGAAGGCCTCGTCGGCCAGTGCGCGCTCGAGAAGCAGCGCGTCATGATCAGCGATGTGCCGCAAGGCTACACGCGCATCCACTCGAGTCTCGGCGCGCTGCAGCCGGTCAACATCGTCGTGCTGCCGGCGCTGTTCGAGGGCGAGACCAAGGCCGTCATCGAGCTGGCCTCGCTGCTGCCGTTCACGTCGATGCACCAGACGTTCCTCGAGCAGCTCACGCAGTCCATCGGCGTCGTGCTCAACACGATCGAGGCGACGATGCGCACCGAGAACCTGCTGCAACAGTCGCAGCAGCTCACGCTCGAATTGCAGACGCGCCAGACCGAGCTGCAGCAGACCAATGAACAGCTCGCGACCAAGGCCAAGCAGCTCGCCGAGCAGAACGCCGAGGTCGAGCGCAAGAACATGGAGGTCGAGCAGGCGCGCAGCGCGCTCGAGGAGAAGGCCGCCGAGCTGGCCTTGACCTCGAAGTACAAGTCCGAGTTCCTGGCCAACATGTCGCACGAGTTGCGCACGCCGCTGAACTCGGTGCTCATCCTGGCCCAACAACTGGCCGACAACGCGGGCACCAACCTGACTCCCAAGCAGGTCGAGTTCGCGCGCAACATCCACTCGTCGGGCACCGACCTGCTGACGCTGATCAACGACATCCTCGACCTGTCCAAGATCGAGTCCGGAACGGTCACGGTCGAGGCCGAGGAGATCACGTTCGTGGCGCTGCGCGACACCGTCGAGCGCACGTTCCACCACATCGCCGAATCGCGCAACCTCGCGTTCGCGGTCGAGATCGACCCGTCGCTGCCGCCGACCTTCACGAACGATCCCAAGCGCCTACAGCAGATCCTCAAGAACCTGCTGTCCAACGCGTTCAAGTTCACTTCGCAGGGCAAGGTCTCGATGACCGTCAAGCCCGTGACGTCGGGCTGGAGCAGCGACCACCCGATCCTGCGCCTGGCCCAGAGCGTGTTCGCCGTCGCGGTCTCGGACACGGGCATCGGCATCGCGCCAGACAAGCAGCGTTTGATCTTCGAGGCGTTCCAGCAAGCGGACGCGGGCACGAGCCGCAAATTCGGCGGCACTGGTCTCGGCCTCGCGATCAGCCGCGAGCTCGCGACGCTGCTCGGCGGCGAGATCCGACTCGTCAGCGCCCCCGCCCAGGGCAGCACGTTCACGCTCTATCTGCCGCTCACCTACACGGGTCCGGCGCGCACCGCGGCCGCGCCGACTTCGGCCGCGCAGACGCCACTGTCGGCGCGCGTCATCGCCGAAGAGATCGTGCCCGACGATCGCACGCGCATCGAGCCCGGCGACAACGTGATGTTGATCGTGGACGACGACCCGAACTACGCGCGGATCCTGCTCGGGCTCGCGCACCAGAAGGGTTTCAAGGGCCTGATCGCCAACCGCGGCCAGCTCGGGATCTCGCTGGCCCGCCAGTATCTGCCCACGGCGATCACGCTCGACGTGTTCCTGCCGGACATGCTGGGCTGGACCGTGCTCAGCACCCTCAAGCTCGATCCGGCCACGCGTCACATCCCCGTGCAGATCCTCACGGTCGAGGAGGAGCGCCAGCACGGCCTCGCGCACGGCGCGTTCTCGTACATGATCAAACCGGCCACGACCGAGGATCTCGAGCAGGCGTTCGATCGCATCCGCACCTATGTCACGCCGCACACGAAGCGCCTGCTGATCGTGGAGGACAACGAGATCGAGCGCAGCAGCATCGTCGAGCTGCTGTCCCACGACGACATCGAGGTCACGGCCGTCGGCACGGGCCACGAGGCACTGCAGACGCTGCTCGACCTGCCGTTCGACTGCTGCGTGGTCGACCTGCGACTGCCCGACATGAGCGGCTTCGAGCTGCTCGAGAAACTGCAGGCCGAGCCCGTGTTGCGGAACATCCCGGTCGTGGTGTTCACGGGCAAGGTGCTGAGCGAGGAGGAGGAGGAGCGCCTACGGCTCGTGTCCAAGAGCATCGTGCTCAAGGACGTGCAGTCGCCCGACCGCCTGTTCGACGAGACTTCGCTGTTCCTGCACCGCAAGATCTCGGAGCTGCTCGAGCACCAGCGCAAGATGCTCGAGCGGCTGCAGACCTCGAGCGAGATCCTGCACGGCCGCAAGGTGCTCGTCGTGGACGACGACGCGCGCAACATCTTCGCGCTCACGACCGTGCTCGAGAACGAGGGCATGGAGGTGCTGGCCGCCACGAACGGGCGCCAGGCCATCGAGAACATCGAACGCACGAAAGACCTGAGCGTCGTGCTGATGGACATCATGATGCCCGAGATGGACGGCTACGAGACCATGCGCGAGATCCGCAAGGTGCCGCGCTTCCGGTCGCTCCCGATCCTTGCGCTCACTGCGAAGGCGATGAAGGGCGACCGCGAGAAGTGCCTGCAGGCCGGCGCCTCGGACTACATCGCCAAGCCCGTGAACCCGGCCCAGCTCCTGTCCCTGCTGCGCGTGTGGCTCTACCGCTAGCCGGAGGGACAAGCGTGAATTCTCGCGCCCGCATCCTGCTCGTCGACGACCAAGCCGGCAACCTCGAGGTCCTCGAGACGGTCCTGGCTTCGCCCGACCACGAGCTCGTGCAGGCGCATTCGGCCGAGGAAGCGCTGCTCGCGCTGCTCGGTCAGGAGTTTGCCGCCATCGTGCTCGACATCCGCATGCCGGGCATGAGCGGCATCGAGCTCGCGCAGATCATCAAGCAGCGCAAGCGCACGCAGCACGTACCGATCCTGTTCCTGACCGCCTACCTGCTCGAAGAAACGGACATCCTGCGCGGCTACGGCGCGGGCGCCGTCGACTACCTCAGCAAACCGATCAACCCGGAGATCCTGCGGTCGAAGGTCGCCGTCTTCGTCGAGCTGTTCCGCAAGAGCCATGCGCTCGCGTCGGCGAATGCCGACCTCGAGAACGAGATCACCGAGCGCAAGCGCGCCCAGGACGAGCTGCGGCAGGTCAACGAAGCGCTCGAAGCGCGCGTCGCGGAACGGACCTCCGAGCTGTCGCAGGCGAACGATGCGATGCGCGAGAGCGAGAATCGGCTGCGCATGGCTGCCGAAGTCGCGGGGACCGTCGTCGCCGACGTGGAACTGCCCTCGGGGCACGTGCGCGGCGGGTCCGACCTCGCGCACCTGCTCGGACTCCCCGGCGAAGAGGTGCTGCTCGCGCCAACCGAAGCGCTCGCGCTCGTCCATCCCGACGACCGCGAGCGTGTCCGGCGCAGCGCCGAGGCGGCGCAGCAGGCCGGCAGCTCGGGTCTGTTGCAGTGCGAGCACCGCATGCTGTGCGCGGACGGGACCATCCGCTGGGTAGACGTGCGCGCATGCCTGGCCCCGTCGAGCGCGGGCGACGGCAACGCTGCTCGCCGCTTCGTGTGTGTCGTGCTGGACATCACCGCGCGCAAGGAGGCCGACGCCGAGATGCGGCGCAAGACGCTCGCGCTCGAGCAGCAGAACCGCCTGCTCGACGAGTTCGCGCACCTCGTATCGCACGATCTCAAGGCGCCGCTGCGCGGCATCTGTCACGTCGCGGAATGGCTCCGGTCAGACCATCGGGAAGCGCTCGGCGCCGCGGGTCGCGGCCACTTGGACCTGCTTGTCGAGCGCTCGCAGAAGATGAACGCGCTGATCCAGGGGCTGCTCGAGCGTGCGCGTGCGGGTCAGGACACGGGACGCGACGAGGCATTCGATGCCGGCCAGGCCCTGGCGACCGTGATCGCCATGCTGTCGCCGCCGTCGAACATCACGATCACCACGCGGCCCCTGCCGCAGATCCACTACGACCGCCTGCACTTCGAACGCATCCTGCAGAACCTGATCGGCAACGCGATCCAGCACATGGGTCGGCCCAATGGCCACGTATCGGTCGAGGTCGACGAGTTGCCGGAGGCCTGGCGTTTCGCGGTTCGCGACGACGGGATCGGCATCGCCGACCAGGACCAACCGCGAGTCTTCGACATGTTCGTCGCCGGGAGACCGTCCGACAAGAACGGCACGAGTGGCGTCGGCCTCGCGATCGTGCGCTCCATCGTCGAGCGCCACGGCGGGCGCGTGTGGGTCGAATCCGCACCGGGACGCGGCAGCTGCTTCTTCTTCACGGTGCCCAGGACGGCCTCGACACAGAGCTGATCGCTACTTCTGCAGCTGAAGCTCCGTCGTGATGGTCTCGCCACCCTTCACTTCCACTTCGACTTCGGGGCCGAAGCTCTCTGGCTCGATCTGCTGTGCGCGCACGGCATACTTGCCCGCCGCGAGGCCGTCGATGCGAAAGCTGCCGCCCATGGCCACGGTCGGCTCGGACCACGAAGTGGCACCTTCGGCCCGGTGCTGCACCAGGGCCACCGGCACCGTCTTGCCATCGCGCGCGACGACCGTGCCGCGAATGCGCCCCGCGGACCCCATCTCGACGCGACCACAGTCCGTGGTCCGCTGCTCGACGACCGTCTGGCCCTTCAACTCGACCGGCGCGTACTTCTTGTGCGTGACGCGCACGGTGTATTCGCCTGCCGGCACGTCCTCGACTTCGGCCCAGCCGTCGGCGCCGGTCTGCGCTCGCTGCGAGCCCATCGTCATCGTCGTGGTCTCGCCGCCCGCGTTCGGGCCGTTGACCGAGACCATCATGACCATGCGCTGCTGGCGCGGACGCTGGCCGGCCGCTCCTGCGCTCGCGCGCGCGATCTCGACCTCGGCTCCACTGACAGCCTCGCCCGTGTCCTTGGCGCACGCTTGCACGCGCAGCTTGCCGGTCCGAAGCACCAGATCCTGACGCAGCTCCGACAGGTTCGGCGGCACATCGAAGTCCGCCGTCGCCTTCACGAGCTGATCGGCCTTGCCGTAGCGCGCCGTGTAGCTGCCGCTCTCGACGTCGTCGATCGCGAACGAACCGTCGTCGGCAGTCTTCGTCGACCGCCCCCCCATGCCCGGCAGCCCGATGTCTGCCCCTCCGCGTTGCTGCAACTCGATCGTGCAGCCAGCGACCGGTCCATCGGCTCCGGTCACCGCGCCGTGAACCCTCGTCAGAACGGGTTTGCTGAGCTCGATGCGCGTGGTCTCGCCCGCCGCCACCGTGAACTGCTTCTGCGTCGACTCGATGGCATCGTCCTGGCCGAAGCTGACGAAGGCCATGTCGCCAACCCTCGCCGTGCTGGCCGGGCGCAGCAGGACCACCTCGTAGTTGCCAGCGGCGAGCGGACCGACGCGGCCGAGCCCGGCGTCGTTCGTCTTGCCGGTCAGGTCGCGACTGTCCTCGCTGTCCGGCCCACTGACGCGGAAGCTCACGCCGCTCGCAGTCGAGCCGTCCGCACCCGTGACGAGCACTTCGGCGAATCCCGGCTTGCGCAGCGTGAGACTCGCGTCGACGGTCCCGGTTTTCGGCAGCACGAGGCGCGCCGCGCTGGCCGGCGCAAACTCCGCGTGTGTCGCGAGCAGCTGCACCTGGCCGGCCGGCAGACCCGTCAACAGCGCTTGGCCCTCGGCATCCGTGGTCACCGTGCCGAGCGACTCGGGCCCTGCGGCGATGTGCACGTCGCCGTTGTCGTTGGTCACTCCGACGCGACGCGTCCGAAAGCCCCTGCCATTGCCTGGCTGCTCACGCTCCGCCGGTCTCCTGGCCTGCACCTTGGCGCCGGCGACGGGCGCTCCGCCCTCGTCGACCACCTTGACGCGCGCCGTGGCGCCGAGGTCGGCAACGAGTCGCACGCCTTTCGTGGTCTGTGCCGGCAACACCTGCACGTCGGGTGACTGGACGGGCAAGTGGTCCTTGCCGGTCGCAGCAACCGTCACCAGGCCGGGGCGCACTCCCTCGACGCGGAACCTGCCATCCGCCTCCGTCGTCGCGGCCCCGGTTCCCGACACCACAGGCAGATCTTCCCCGGGCGCGAACATGACGTCGGGTCCCTGACCGTTCGGTCTCGCCACCACGCGACTGCCTGCGACCGGTGTGCCGTCGGCGCCGACCAGCACGCCTTCGACACTGCCGAGGCGCTCGACGCGCAACACGAGATTGCCGGTGCCCACGGGGACGTCGACGGCCGTCGCCGAGGTGTGCCCGCCACCGAAGGTCCGCACGGTGGCCGTCTCGGTCGACAATCCCGACAACGTGAAGAACCCGTTCGCGTCGGTCGTGGTCGACTCGTCCGTAGCGAACCGTTCGATCGCCATGCCGCCGCGCGACTCCTTGCGCTTGCTGCCGACCTTGCAGCTCGAAACACCGACGCCGCGCTCGTCGACCACCTGACCGGCGATTGCCTGGCCGGGCCGTACGACGACGACTGTTTCGCGCTGCTCTTCGGGCGCGAGCGTGAACTCCTGGACCGTGGGCAGGAACCTGCCCGACGCCGTGCGCAGCGTCCATTTGCCGGGCCGCAGCATGCCGAGCGAGAACGCGCCATCGGCGCCCGTCTTCGTGCTGCTCAAAGCACCGAAACCCGCGAAGCCCAGTTCGCCGACACCCACGTTGACGATCACGTCGGCGATCGGCCTGCCGTGTTCGTCCTGCACGATGCCGCGCAGGATGCCTTCCTTGGCCACCACGAGGTCGCCGAGGTCCTGGTCGCTCTTGCTTCCTTTGATCAGCGGCACGCGGCTCGCGAAGACGAGGTGGTCGGAGTCGAGTTCGAGGCGGGCGTCGCGGTCCGCGGCGAGCGGGAACTGGAAGGTGCCATCGCCGCGCGTCGTGCAGGTCGGCTTGCCCTCGCGCCCCGTGCGGGGCTGCCCGCCCGGCAACGGCAGATCGGCGATGTCGATGTCTCCGAAGCCATCGACGCGATTCCAGCTGTTGAGCACGAGCTCGACCGAACCACGCGGCGCCCCCGAGCCATCGACGATGCGGCCGCGCACCATTGCCGGCCCCCGGTCACCACCATTGCCCGCGGCGGAAGGTGCTGCCGTGCGGTGGAGGCCCGGGGCCTCGGCGGCGGCGGGCGGTCGCTCGACGCTCATTGCCTGTGGTGTGGCCTTGGTCGTGGCAGCATTTGGCGTCTCGACCGGAGCGGTGTGGCCGGGCTCGACGTCAGCCCCTCCCCGCAGCAAGAACCAGCAAGTGACACCCAAAACGGCGAACAGGACGAAGACCAGGGCCTTTGCGTTCATAGGGGGGCGACGAGCAACGAGAGACGCGACGACGCGCCAGGTCCAGCCGGAACTCCGCGCCTCATCGAATGGCTGCGAGTGCAAGGGAGCGACGCCCGCTCTACGCTACCGGACGCCATGCCGAGTCTGCCGCACCACAAGAACCGCCGCCGCGAGTTCCTCGACGCCATCGACGCCCCGGTCCTGCTGATGGCCGGCAACTGGATCGCGCGCAACTACCCGGCGAACTGGAGTCCGTTCCGCGCCGACAGCACCTTCCTGTTCTTCTTCGCCGATCCGGAGCCGAACTCGGCCGCGCTGTTCGATCCCGAGGACGCAACGGTCACGCTGTTCCTCGACGAACGGACGCCGGAGGATGCGCTCTGGCACGGGCCGGTGCCGAGCTTCGCCGACATGAGGAAGCTGCACGGCGTGGACGCCGTCGAGAAGCGCGCCGACCTGGCGAGGGTCGTCGCGAAGAAGTGTGGCAAGCGCCGGGTTCGCACGGTCGGAGTGCCCGACCCGCGCGCGACCGCCGAGGCCGCCGCGATCGCCGCAGGCACTGTCGACTTCTTCGACACGTCGAAGATCGGCGACAAGGACCTCCTGCTCGCGATCGCCACTCTGCGCAGTCACAAGGCCCCCGACGAGCTCGCCGAGATGCGGCAGGCGGCCGTCGTCACGCATCAGGCCCACACGCTCGCGATGGCACGCACGCGCGCCGGTATCTACGAACAGGAGCTCGTCGGGCACGTCGAGGGCACGTTCGCGCGCCACGGCTGCGTGCCGGCCTACAACACGATCCTCTCGGTCCGCGGTGAGGTGCTGCACAACCATGCCCACGACAACCTGCTCATGGAGACCGATCTCGTGCTGCTCGACGCCGGCGCCGAGCGACCGAGCGGCTACTGCGCGGACGTGACGCGGACCTGGCCCGTCGGCGGCCGGTTCTCGCCCGAGGCGCGCGACGTGTACGACGTCGTGCTCGCCGCGGAGCTGGCCGCGATCGCCGCCGTGAAGCCTGGCGTGCGTTATCGCGATCTGCACCTGCTGGCCTCGCGCGTGCTGACCGACGGACTCGTGCAGATGGGTCTCATGAAGGGCAAGGCCGATTCACTCGTCGAGAGTGGCGCGCATGCGATGTTCTTCCCACACGGCGTCGGGCACCTGCTCGGCCTCGACGTCCACGACATGGAGGCCTTTGGCGACCTGATCGCCTATGCACCCGGTCGCACGCGCAGCAAGCAGTTCGGCACGGCCTACCTGCGCCTCGATCTCGACCTGCAGCCGGGCATGTGTTTCACGATCGAACCGGGCCTCTACTTCGTGCCGGCGATCCTGCACGACCCGAAGTTCCGCGAGCAGTTCCGGGGCCAGGTCGACTTCGCGCACGCCGAGAACTTCCTGACGATGAACTCGCTGCGTGGCTTCGGCGGCATCCGCATCGAAGACGACGTCGTCTGCACCGAATCCGGCCACGAGGTCCTGACCGCAGCGATCCCGAAGAACCCCGTCGCGGTCGAAGCCCTGGTCGGCAGCGCCGGCATCTGAGCCACAGCGTCCCCCGGTACCATGGCCATCGCCTTCTCGCGCGCGCTGGGCCAGCTCTTCGACCCGCGCATCCTCACGCTGCTCGGCCTCAGCGTGCTGCTCAGCACGGGCTGCTTCGTCGCCGCGTGGTTCGGCGTCGACTGGCTGCTCACGGCAGGTCTCGGCGACTACGTGTCGTCGTCGTTGTTCCTCGGCGCGCTCGGCGGCTTCGTGACGCTCGTGCTCGCGTGGTTCCTGTTCCCGTTCGTCGCGAGTGCCTTCGTGCTGCTGTTCCTCGAGCGCGTAGCGCGCATCGTCGAAGCACGCCACTATCCCGATCTGCCGCCCGCGCCGGGTCTGCCGTGGCTGGCGGCGACCTTTAGCAGTCTCGGGTTCCTCGCGAGCGTGCTCGCGGCGAACGTGCTGCTGCTTCTGCTGCTCGTGTTCTTTCCGATCGCCTACCCGATCGGCTACCTCGTGGTGAACGGCTGGCTGCTCGGCCGCGAGTACTTCGAGCTCGTGGCGCTGCGCCGGATCTCGCCTGCCGCAGCGAGGACCATGCGGGATCGCCGCCGGCCGGAACTGCTCCTGACCGGCATCGGCCTCACGTTCCTGTTCACGCTGCCCATCGTGAACCTCGTGATCCCGATCCTCGCGACCGCGACGCTCGTGCATCGCTTCGAGGACTGGCGGCGCAACTCGCATGTTCAGGCCGGCGGCGGATAGAGCAGCACGGGAACGTGCGCATGCCGCAGGACCTGCTCGGCCACCGAGCCGAGCAGCAGACGCCGCAGGCCGGAGCGACCGTGCGTCGCCATCGCGACGAAATCGGCCTTCTTCTTGTGCGCGAAGTCGACGATCGCGCGCGGCACATCCGATGCCTCGAGCACGACGGTCTCGTCACACAGATCGCGCCCGAACTGATCGGCGAAGGCGGCCAGTGCCTTCTGCCACTCCTGCTTGACCTGCACCGGATCGGGGTAGACGGCCATGAGTCCGCCACCGGTGGCTTCGAACGGCAGGTTCTCGACCACCGCGAGCATGCTGACTCGCAGACCCAGTTGCTTCGCGAGCATGCGCACGGGCGCGAACGCTCGCTTCGATTCGTCGGAGAGGTCCGTTGTCAAGACGATGCCTGCCATGATCGGCTCCGATTCTACGCCTCGCGCGCCCCGAGATGATCGCCCAGCGGCTCGGCACGAGCCATGCGCACAACAGCCACCGTCAGTACACTCCCGCCCGTGGCGAACACCCTGTCGCTCGCGTCACCACCCAGAAGCCTGCCGCTTTCGCTGCGTCTGCGCGTTGCCCTCGGGGGCTTTGCGACGATGATCGGCTGGCTCGTGCTCGGTTTCGGCCTGCTTGCGAGCCTGATCTTCGTCGGCCAGTCGGAGCTGATGACCGCCAGCCGCTTCGATGGCCCGCTGCGCGTGACCGAGGGGAAGATCCTGCGCCACGAATGGACCACGATGATGGTCGAGGGTTCCTACGTGGTCAGGGTGTTCTTCGAGTACTCGCTCGGCGACACGCCGATGCAGGGTGTCTCGTATGCGCGAGGCACGGTCCCGGCCGATGGCAGCCCGGTCGTAGTCGAGTACTCCGCGGAAGACCCGCGCGTCGCGCGTATCCGCGGCATGAACAGCGCGCCGTTCCCGGCGGCCGTCGCGTTCCTGCTCATCGTGCCGGGGGTCGGCCTGCTCTTCCTGCTCTACGGTCTCTGGCGTGGCCACAGGCACACGTACTTGCTGGTCCACGGCCTGCTCGCCCAGGGTCAGCTCGTGGAACAGACCGAGACCAATGTGACGATCCACAACAAGCGCGTGTATCGGTTGACCTTCGTGTTCGTCGACGAGCAGAAGCGCCGTCACCAGATCCGGGCTCGCTCCCATCGTCACCAGAATCTGCTCGAGCATTCGACCGAACCGGTGCTCTACGACCCGGTCAGCCAGGCAGCAGTGCTGCTCGACACGATTCCAGGCAGCCCGAGCGCCGGAGGCAATGGCTGCTTCGAGCCCGCCAGCATGGTCGAGGTCCTGCGCGTACTCGTGATGCCGGCGGTCGCGGGTGTCCTGGTCTGGCTCGGCACGTGGTTCCCTCTGTGACGCCGCAACGGGTCTGGCTGCGTGATTCGCATTTGTCGTTGCCCCGCGTTGCGGCGTCGGCAGCAATGCTCTGACGCGTAGCTTGCCCGAGCCTGCTCGCCGGCGAGCAGGCTCAGACAAGCCACGCGAAGTCCGTGTTGCCGCCGCTCAGCACCATGCCGATGCGCTTGCCGCGCAGCTCGGGTGCGATGGCGCAAAGCGCCGCGAGCACGGTCGCCGCACTCGGTTCGACGACGATCTTCATGCGTTGGAGGAAGAACCGCGCCGCTGCGACGATCGCCGCCTCGTCGACGGTGACGATGCGCACTCCGTGCTGCCGCAGTAGGTTGAAGTTGGGTTCGCCGAGTCCCGTCATGAGGCCGTCCCCCCACGACTTCGCGCCGTCGACGCGCGGCTGGCGCACGCCGGTCAACATCGAACGCGCAGCGTCGTCGACGGCCTTCGGTTCGGCGCCGAGCATGCACGCGTCGGGCCGCAGCG
>Ga0075428_100007242_pt1 | contig 12289 bp, 10 predicted proteins | sample RhiMetdeltSRZDD2_FD_75291 | JGI IMG/M metagenome (GOLD analysis project Ga0075428, IMG submission 75291) | Populus rhizosphere microbial communities from Tennessee, USA - Rhizosphere MetaG P. deltoides SRZDD2 | ecosystem: Host-associated > Plants > Roots > Rhizosphere > Soil | place: USA...
CCGCCCGCGCCGTTGCCACGTCCTGCGCGAACGCTGCAACCGGCGCGAAGACGACAACGCAGGCCGCCAGGTGAACTAGTGACAGTGATCTACGAGTCATGCGATGCGCTCCCGTTCTTGGCCTTCTTCTCTTCGGCCTTCAAGGTTTCCGACAGTTTCTTCGCCTCTTCGAGGTACTCGCTGGTTTCGAACTCTTCGATGAGACGGTCGAGAAGGGGGAGCGCTTCTTTCGTCTGTTGCATTCTCAGGTAGGCCTGAGCCAGGTAGAAATACACCGCATCCCGGCGGCTGTATTCCGGGTCGTTCTTCAGAATGGACTTGAACCGATCGATAGCTGCCGGCGGAAACTTCTGCGTCCGCAGGTAGAAGTAGGCGACGCGATAGTCCGCATCGCTCAGACGATCGCGCGCTTCGCGCAGTTTCGCCTTGCCGTCGGCCACCACCTGGGCGCGCGCCTCCGCATCCGGATCGTTCGGGTTGACCGTCCCGTACCGCGTGACGAACGTCGTCAACTCCGCGATCGCTTCGAGTGTTTCACTCTGATCGCGGTCTGGACCGTGCATCTGATAGAAGTGGCACATCCCCAGCTTGTACTGTGCGTAGTAGGCACGCCGGTGCGTCGGATAGTACGACAGGAACTCGCGAAACTCGTTGATCGCAAGCACGGTCGATTCGGCGCTGTGCTCGCCCAGGAACGCATCGGCGAGTCCGAGCTTCGCGTCGGCGCGATACTGGCTCTGCGGATAACTATCCATGAGCTGCCTGAAGTACTCGCGCGAGGTGAGCCAGTGCTTCTTGTTCAGCTCCTCGGTCCCTCGTTCCCACAGAAACTTGTCCGGCTCCAATGTGCCGACGGGTGGTCGCTTCTGACCGCCGCCGCAGGCCGGCGCAATGCACAACAACACTATCCAAACGAGCGAACGCACCCGAATCATCTGAGTGCGGGGGTGGTCGAAAGCCATCGATACTCCGCTGCAATGCCTTCTTCGAGCGAGGACGCGGGGACGAACCCCAGATCGGCCCGCGCGCGCGACGTGTCCGCAAACGTATCGCGCATGTCTCCCTTCTGCGCGGGTTCGCGTCGAACGTCGAGAGGACGGCCGGACACCCGGCCAATAATGTCGAGGACGTGGGTAATCGAGACACGCGCCCCGCCGCCAATGTTGTAGGCACGTCCGGGGACGCCACGTTCGCCGGCCGCAACGGTCGCGGCCACCGCATCGTGCACAAATGTGAAATCGCGCGTCTGTTCGCCATCGCCATACAGCGTGATCGGGGCCCCTGCGATGGCAGCGGTGAGAAACCGGTGAAACCCCATGTCGGGGCGCTGCCTGGGCCCATATACCGTGAAATATCGGAGTGATGCGGTCGGAACTCCATGGTTCACGTGGTACAGGTAACAGAGCTGCTCGGCGGCCAGTTTGGTGACCCCATACGGAGAGACTGGTTGCGGAAGGGCGTCCTCCCGCATCGGAATCGAGACGTTGTCGCCGTAGATCGACGAGCTGGACGCGTAGACGAACTTCTGCAACGGCAGGTTCACACATGCCTCGAGTAGCTGCTGCGAGGCGTCGACGTTGTTATCCGAATACACGCGGAAGTCGCGTCCCCAACTCTTTCGCACGCCCGCCTGGGCGGCGAGATGAAAGACGTGCGTGACACCCGCCAGCAGCGATCGAAGATCGACGTCCTGGATTCGATCTTCGATGAAGCGAAAGCCTTCGCGACGTTTGTTGACCGCGAGGTTGGCTTCCTTCAACGACCGCGCGTAGTAGTCGGTAAAGCAATCGAGCCCGATCACTTCGGCGCCACGATCCAGCAGAGCCTCCGCCAGGTGTGATCCGATGAAGCCGGCCGCGCCGGTGACGAGCGCCTTCATGCGAAGACCTGCCTGATTCGATCCGGAAGCCGGCACGGTTTGCCCGCATGATCGAGTGCCGCGTGAATCGTGCGGCCCGATGCGGCGATCGACTGATCGTCGCGAAGAACGATCTCGTAGGTGAACTCCAGGCGCACCGGCGAGAGCATCCGTCCTTTCGTTCTCACCTCAACCTCGTCGTCATAGCGAGCCGGCCTGCGGTATTCGCACTGCGCCTCGATGACCGGCAGCGTGACGCCGGCGTGTTCCATTTCCCTGTACGTCCAGCCGAGCGACCGCAGGAGATCGGCGCGGGCGACCTCGAACCACACGAAGTAGTTCGCGTAGTACACAACGCCCATCTTGTCGGTCTCCGCGTACCGAACCCGGATCACAGAGATCGACGTCGGCCGCTCGCTGCGTTCACTGACGGCCACGCTCAAACCCTGGCCTTCGCGTCTGCCGCCGCACGCAGATCGCGAACGGCCCGTTCGGGATCTCCGGTTCCAAAAATGGAAGTACCGGCAACGAGGATGGTGGCGCCCGCCTCAACGAGGTGCGCGGCATTCGAGGTATCGATGCCGCCGTCGACCTCGATGGGCGCCGCATTGCCCTGCCGGTCGAGAAGGGCCCTGACCGCCTTGATTTTAGACTCGCTTCGAGGAATGAAAGTCTGGCCGCCAAACCCGGGATTCACGGACATGACGAGCACGTGATCGACCATCCCGGCAACATCCTCGAGCGAGGCCACCGGAGTGGACGGATTGATCGCCACGCCCGCCTTTGCCCCGATTTCCTTGATCGCCTGGAGCGTGCGATGCAGATGGGGGAGCACCTCGAGGTGCACGGAAATCATCGCCGCTCCGGCATCGACAAATGCGTCCAGATAGCGATCGGGCTCCTCGATCATGAGGTGCACATCGAGCGGCACCGTCGCAACCCTGCGAATCGATCGCACGACCGGCACACCAATCGACAGGTTCGGCACGAAGTGGCCGTCCATGACGTCGACGTGGATCAAGTCAGCCCCGCCACGTTCAGCCGCCGCGATTTGCTGACCGAGGATCGTAAAGTCCGCCGAAAGGATAGAGGGGGCGATCCGGACCGTCACCGGCTGACCTCGAGGGAGATCGGCTCGCCCGGCGAAATCTGGAACCCTGCCTGGGGGTTCTGGCGAAGGACGATACCGGCAGGGACTCCGGGATACGGATGATCGCCGACCACCGCGACTCGAAACGCCCGGGCTCGGAGGAGGTCGGCGGCACGATCGCCATTCACGCCGATCAAATCCGGCATCACGTAGGTGGCGCCCCGTTCGGCGCGGTTGACGAGCACGGCGACACGGGGTGCGTTGCTCTTGGGCTCGGGATTCTGTGCGATGACCGCATCCGGCGGGTACTCCCCCGATCGGATTTCCGATATGCCAGCCAGCTCGAGGCCCTCCTGCTGGAGGCGCAGTTGCGCCGCGCGGTCTGAGTCGCCGAGCAGAGCCGGAACGATCGTTGATCGCGGCCCCGCGCTGAGCCAAACTTTGACGCTACGCTCGCGGCGGGTTCGCACACCCGGCTGGGGATCCTGCGCAAGAATCTGCCCGGCGGGCACTTTCGGATCGGTCCGTCTGCCTTCTTCGACCTTCAGATTCAGCCCCCATTGCGCCAGGACTCCGGTTGCGTCGTTGACGCTTCTGCCGGCGAGCTCCGGCACCACGACCTCACGCGTCTTCAGCGCGACTCGCATGGCCGCCGCGGCAAAGAGCAGATATGTCAGAAGCAAAGCGCCGCCCAGGAGCAGAAACTTACCGGCCCCCCAGACGCGATTGGTCAGAGCCATGAACACTCAATTTTACCGAAAGTCCTTAGTTTTCACCAGAATGGCGGCAAAGAATGCTTCCAGCTCGTCACGAAATGGCAGCGTTCGAAAGTGACCGTCGGCGGTGACGAATCGCGCCATCGAGGCGGAAATGCGCTCGGGCGCCTGCGCGAATTCATGGTGTGACGCGAGAAAATCGGCCACGACTTCCTCGTTTTCCTCCGGTTCGCTCGAGCACGTCGCGTAGAGGATCCGGCCGCCGGGACCGACGGCAGCCGCGACTCGGTTCAGCATCTCGATTTGCGTGGCGGCGAAACGCTTCAGCTCGCGTGCAGAGCGACGCCACCGAATGTCCGGATCGCGGCGTAGGGTACCGAGTCCCGAACAGGGTGCGTCGAGTAGCACGGCGTCAAAAGGCTCGCGGAACGGCAGCACGGCCGACGCATCCGCCTGGACGACCCTCGCGCAGGTCGCGCCCAGTGTTGCGATGGTCCGAGCCAGCAGTTCGACACGGCGACCGCGAAGGTCAGTGGCAACGATCAGGCCTCGATTTCCCATCGCCGCAGCCATGGCCGTCGTTTTTCCTCCGGGCGAGGCGCAGCCGTCCAAAATCCGTTCACCTTCCGCTGCACGAACGAGTTCGGCGACAAGTTGCGACGATTCGTCCTGCACGAAGAACAAGCCTTCGTCAGCGAGCGCTGTCGACAGTGGATTGCCGTGACGAACCGTCAGGCCATGCGGCGCAAACCGCGTAGGCTCTGTCTCAACACCCAATGCGGCTAATCGTTCGATCAGCGCATCTCGCGTGATGCGCAACGTGTTCGCACGCAGCGCCAGTGCGGCCGGTGCGTTGTCGAACAGTGCCCATTGCTCGGTCGCTTCGAACCCGTAGCGATCGAGCCATCGTGCAATCAGCCACCGCGGGTGCGACAGCGTTTTTTCGAGGTAATCGAGCGCCTGTTCAAGAAAGGTGGCTGGCACCTTTCCCGGAAAGGTGGCTGGCACCTTTTTCTGCTCCGCCTGTTCCGACGCGGCCTCGTTTACGTCGGAATTACTTGCGTTTTCTGAAAAGGTGGCTGGCACCTTTCCCGGAAAGGTGCCAGCCACCTTTTTCGGGTTTCGTGGCAGTGGCAGGCGATCGCGTTCGCGGCTAATCCGGCGGAGGATCGCGTTCACTAAGCCTGACGCGCTGCGTTTTCCGACCTTGCCTGTCAGGGCGACGGCGTCGTTGACGGCGGCGGATGCGGGAATACGATCCAGGTGAATCAGTTGGAACGCAGTCATCCGCAGAATATCCAGCACTTCGGAATCGAGCTTCGTCACCGGACGACGCGCAAACACTTCGATAATCGCGTCGAACGATCCCTGCCAGCGTAGTGTTCCCGTGGCAATCTCGCCGGCGAGCGCGCGATCGCGCTCGTCAGGTAATCGCGCACGAACCACCGCGAGCGCGCCAGGAAGATCCGATCGACTCGCATTGACGGCCCGCAGCACGTCATACGCCGCGACCCGCGCGGGGGCGATCACGGGCGGCTCAGCAACATTCCGGGCGCCAGCTTACGGCCGCTCAGAAACTCCCGTACAGTCATCACGCGTCGTCCCTCGGGCTGAATCATAAGGATTCGGAGAACTCCGTGATCGCCGGTCGCGATCGACAGAACATCGCCGCTCGCTTCGACAACGGTTCCGCTAGAGGCGTCCGTGCGCTGTGCGGTCAATCTCGTGCGATGAATGAGGCATCGAATGCCGCCCATCGTCGTCGATGCCATCGGCCATGGGTGAAGACCGCGGACACGATTGTGGATCTCGCGCGCCGGGCACTCCCAGTCAATCGGACTCTCGCTCTTCTGGATCTTTGGTGCATACGTGGCGAGGGCGTCGTCCTGCGGCGTCTCGACGATGGGGCCGATTGACAATTGATTGACGACATCCACGAGTGCAGCCGCCCCGAGCTGCGCGAGATCACGCTCCACGTCGACGCTGGTTTCGTCGGGATCAATCGGTCGCGTCACGGTCGCCAGCATTGCCCCCGCGTCGAGCGCTGCAACGACCCGCATGATCGTGACGCCGGTCGTCTCGTCTCCCGCCATCACCGCCCGATGTACGGGTGCGGCGCCGCGATATTTCGGCAGGAGCGATCCGTGGACGTTGATCATCCCGAGTCGCGGAATCGTCAACAGTGCGTCAGGAAGAATGCGACCGTACGCCGCGACAACGCCGAGGTCCGGGGTGTAGTTGGCGATCGTGGAAAGAAATGCTTCGTCGCGAAGTTTGGTCGGTTGCAAAATCGGCACACCCGCTTCGAGGGCAACCTGCTTGGTTGCCGTTGGCGTGACGTGCTGCCCGCGTCCGCTCGGGCGATCGGGCTGTGACACGAGCGCGACCACCTGGTGCTCTGAGCCGAGAAGCGCACGGAGCGTCGGCACCGCGAAGGGGGGCGTGCCGAAGTAGATCACGCGAAGTTTCGCCATGCGTGTTTTTCCGTGTTGTTCCGTCGCCCGTGTTTCCGTGTTCTACCGCGGTCTTCCGTCGTCGGTGGTCACCATCGCCCCGACCGTTTGAGCTTCTGGATTTTGCGTACGATGAGTTCCTTTTTTATTCCTCGCAACCGATCGACGAACAATGTCCCGTCGAGATGATCCATTTCGTGCTGAAAGGCGCGGGCCAGCAACGCCCGTCCCTCAATCGTCTGCTCGTTCCCACCTCGATCGAGACCGCGCACAACTGCTCGGGCCGGACGAACGACAGTGGCATTGAAACCTGGAACGCTGAGGCATCCCTCTTCTTCGAGTTGCATCCCTTCGCGCTCGACGAAAACGGGATTGATCATGACGATGAGGTCAGCGGCGCGGCGTCCGAGCGAGAGATCGATGACGAAGAGACGAATCGGCACGCCGACTTGTGTTGCCGCCAGCCCCACGCCCGGGGCCGCATACATCGTCTCGACCATGTCGTCGACGAGTCGCTGTAGGTCGTCGGCATCAACGCTGGCGACTTCAGTTGCGGATTGATGCAGGAGAGACTGCCCGTAGCGCAAGATCGGCCGGATCATAATCACTCCGAGGGGCTTCGCCCCTCGGACTCCCTTACACGCTCTCTCGCGAGCCGCTTCGCCGGCGCGCTCGTTCGCCTGCGCTTATTGGGCCTTGAAACCTCTTCTGGGCAACTGGCAACGGTCGACCGATCAGGGCTGTTTCGCAGCGAACTGCTCGCGGACGGTGGCGTTCCAGCCGCTGATCGCCCGTTCGAGTTCGGCGACGGAATCGCCGCCGAACTTTTCCGTCACCGCATCCGCGAGGACGAGTGCCACCATTGCTTCGCCGACCACCGCAGCCGCAGGCACGGCGCACACATCGCTGCGTTCGATTGCCGCGGCCGCTTCACTCATCGTGGTGAGATCGACGGAGCGCAGTGGTTTCATCAACGTGGAAATGGGTTTCATCCACGCGGAGACCCGGACGTCTTCGCCATTGGTGACGCCTCCCTCGAGCCCGCCGGCATTGTTGCTGGGGCGCGACAACCCGGTCGGACGGTTGCCGCCGGGACTGGGAAGGATTTCGTCGTGTACGCGCGACCCAGGGCGGGCCGCCGCTTCCGGGCCGAGCCCGATCCCAACCGCCTTGATTGCAGGAATCGACATCATCGCCTGTGCCAACCGTCCATCGAGCTTGCGGTCCCACTGCACGTAACTTCCGAGACCGATCGGGACGCCGGTGGCAATGACCTCGAAGCCGCCGCCTTTTGTATCGCCTGCCTCGCGGGCGCTATCGATTTCGTCGATCATGAGTCGCTCGACCTCGGGGTCGACACAGCGCAGGGGAGCGTCGGGGCTCAGAGCCGCTGCTTGCTCGAACGTGACGACGGTCCCTTCGGCAAGGCGCGCCTGTCCGATTGAGAAAACGTGGCTGGTGATGCGAATGCCCGCATGTGTGAGCAACTGACGGGCGAGGGCACCTGCCGCAACGCGCGCTGCGGTCTCGCGCGCGCTCGCTCGCTCGAGAATGTCGCGCACATCGGCGCGACCGTACTTGGCAACGCCGGCGAGGTCCGCGTGTCCAGGCCGCGGACGGGTGACCGGGGCGCGACGCGCGCCGCCGGCATCAGGAGAAACCTCCACCGTCGTGCGCATCGTGTGCTGCCAGTTGACCCAGTCGCGATTCACAATCGACATCGCAATTGGTCCGCCAATCGTTTCGCCCGCCCGGACTCCCGAGAGGATGTCGGCGCGATCGGACTCGATCGCCATGCGGCGTCCGCGCCCGTAGCCACCTTGACGCCGCTTGAGGTCTGCCGTGATCGCGTCGGTGTCGACCGGAAGCCCTGCGGGAATGCCCTCGAGGATCACGATCAGCGCTCGACCGTGAGATTCACCCGCGGTGAGAAAACGCACCATTGAGGGCCCAATTGTATACGAAGTTTTTGCAGCATCCGGACGCGCACTTCGCGAATTGCTTCGCAATCCTCGCGCTCGGCAAGCGGGCCGCTTGCTTGCAGTCCACGTCGGCATGCCGCAGGTCGTCGCCGATCGTTTCGTGCGTTTGAAGGATGCCTGGATCGATCTTGGGACAGGACGGATTGTGAAACTGCGCATTCTGCCGTCGGGATCTCGGAACGAGCAGATCATATGGAACACACAATGCGCGGTTCTGGCGAACCTGCGTCACCCGCTGATCAATCCGCTCATTGATTACGGTTTAGTCGACAGCCAGCAGCGGTTCGAGGCGTACGCCGCACAACCGGCGATTCGGGTCAGCACCCGGACGGCAGATCGTCTGAAGGCGCATGGGTTGCGATTTCTGCAAGCGCACGCGGTTTCACTCGGTCAAACGGACCTCAATCCACTGATTCGAGCGATCGAATCCGGCCCTTCGACTCGCGTGTCTGATCGCTCGAAGAAGGCAGGCCCTTCGATTTCAATCCGACCGTTAGGGATCGTCCTCCAACCCCGCCCCGCGTACGACGCCATCGCAGACGCACTGGACGTCGTATGGCCAGCAGGACCATCAGCGATCTTCGTGGGCGGATCGTTGCAGTCCGGCCTGAGGACCGCTCGCCTGATCGCGGCACGTCTCGCACGCTTGCGCGGGTACGTCGCCTTTGATGCCGAGCTATTGGAGTGTCGGCCGTCGTTTGCCGAATTCACCGCCAATCGCCACGTCTGCGTGCTCGCCGACGAACGGCAGACCGCAGCGCGCTCGGTCTGCATGCTCTTGAGACGTCTCGGGTCCGAAAGCCCGCGTCGGCACGTCGTGTTGGTCTTCACCCGCCCTCCATCAGGTCCGCCTCGGCGGTGGATCGCCATCGACCGAATGGGAGTCACTGCAATGAGCGCCATGATCTTCGTAGATCACGTGCAAGGTCCGAATCCTGGAGAAATACTGCATGCCATTCGTGTCGCCGATGGCAGCCCCGGCGTGTTTTTGCAGCATTTGGGATCGACCGAATACGCGTTGAACCGGACGGGTACCCTGGTCGTCCACGAGTCGCCGCAACCGTACGAGACGACGAGTTCGGCGGGTCGATCCGATCGGACAGCAACCGTCCGACGCCGAACTGATGCGCTGTTGCAGCGATCCATCACGCGCGCCGATGCGCTCGTCGTGCGCGGTCGGCATGCCTCCGCCCATCGGTTGTTGTCACGCGCCACTCGAGTGCTCGCGGGAAAAGGCTTGCTGGACAGGGCAGCCGAGACGGACGTGCATCATGGCTTTCTCTTGCTCGATCGGGGTCTCCTCACGGACGCCGCCGCAGCATTCGACCGAGCGCGACAGACAGCACCGGCGAGTCAATCGGCGGTGCACGCGACGATCGGTTTTGGACTCGTATTGATCGATCAGGGGCGACTCGTGGAGGCCGAAGCTGTCCTTCGAACGACGTTGGTGTCAGCCGGCGGCGACCAACGGTGGCTGCGGCTGCAGGGTGCCTGCGCACTAGCGAGGTGCCTCTATTGGATGGGTCGCCTCGACGAGGCGAGACTGACGCTCGACGCCGCGCCGATCGTCGATGCGGTACCTGAAACGGCGCGTCTGATGGCGATGCGTGCACGAATCGAACTGGCCGAGGATCTGATTGCCCCCGCAGTCAGAAGTGCGCGAGGAGCCGTCGACCTTGCAACTGAGCTGCGCGACCTGCGGACGCTGGCGTCCGCTTCGCGGTCACTGGCGGCAGCACTCGCATCGGCCGGTGACGAGCGCGCCGCCATCTCTCAGATTGAACAGGGTCTGAGCGCTGCCGCGACTGCCCATCTTCCACTCGCGGCCGCTCGTCTTCGGCTAACGCTTGCCGAGATACGTAGTGCGCCTGATCAACAGGCCGCCCGGAGGCTCGTCCTGCGGGTGATGACGCCACGCTACCCGCCGCTGCTGCAGGCTGTCGCGCGCGCGGCGTTGAGCCGGATTGAAGGAAGAGAACTGGACTCGCGCACCAAGTCGTTCATGACATCGAGTGGCGCCGCGCGTCTGGTCCAGTCGCCTCTTGCGATGCTCAATAACCCGGTCACCGACCTCGAGTCCTTCCTTGATGTCGGCCACACAGCGCCGGACGACCGCATTGCCATCGAGCGGATCGGTCACTTACTCCAATCGAAGCTTCGCGCGGCGACAGTGATCATCACCGCCACCGCTCCCGAACGCCGCGTGTTGTCCGTGTCGGGCCGGCCGTGGCAGGGCGATCCGCATGTGGCATGGCGCGCAGCGGGAGCAGCCGTGGGCGTTGCTGTCGATGCGTCAGTTGAACCATCCCAGGCTGCCGAGCCAATTCGATATTCGAACGAAGTGATCGGCGCGGTGGCGGCTCGATGGACGGCTGGCGTCGCCATCGATTCAGCACGAGCATCGTCGATGCTTCGGATCGCCAGCCTGGCGCTTGCGGCTCATGTTCGTTGCGTACTGGATCAGTCGATGATGCCGACGGCGAAACCGTCCAGCGACGATCTGCTGGGCGACAGCCAGCCGGCCTGCACCCTGCGCGAAGCGATTGCGCGCGCCGCGCGAGCCCCGTTTCCGGTCCTGATTCAGGGCGAAAGTGGAAGCGGCAAGGAACTGGTGGCTCGCACGATCCACCGGCTCGGATCCCGCCGGGACCGCCGATTCTGCGCGTTGAATTGCGCCGCGCTCACCGACGACCTGATCGAGGCGGAACTCTTCGGTCACGCGAGGGGAGCGTTTACGGGGGCCGTCGGAGAGCGCGCGGGACTGTTTGAGGAAGCAGACGGCGGCACGTTGTTTCTCGACGAGATCGGCGAGCTGTCCGCACGCGCACAAGCCAAACTCTTGCGCGTGCTGCAGGATGGGGAAGTGCGCCGAGTAGGCGAGAACCTGTCGCGCCGTGTCGATGTTCGGATCGTTGCGGCGACGAATCGCCGGCTCGATCAGGAAGCAGCCGCCGGCCGGTTTCGCCTGGATCTACGCTTTCGCCTGGACGTGATTCGGATCGAAGTGCCGCCGCTTCGCGATCGCGCCAGCGATGTGCCGGTGCTCGTTTCGCGATTCTGGAACGACGCGGCCGGACGGGTCGGATCTCGGGCGACGCTCGGACCGGAAGCCGTCGCCTTGCTGGCCAGATACGAATGGCCCGGAAACGTCCGTGAACTGCAGAACGTGATTGCCTGGATTGCGGTGCAGTCACCGCGCCGCGGTCGCATCGGCGCGGCGGCGCTGCCGGCTCACATCGCCAGTGTGTGCGGCACGTCCTCGGATCACACCACGTTTGAAACTGCCCGACAGGAATTCGAGCGACGCTTTGTGAAGGCTGCGCTGGCAAAAGCAGATGGCCAACGCGCCAGGGCGGCCGAGGCACTCGGCATCACGCGTCAGGGATTGGCGAAGATGATGCGGCGTTTGGGGCTGGAATGAGGCGCTCCTCGCTGTTGGCGGCTGGCGGCGAGTTGATTTCGGCGACGATCGTGTTGGCCGACGCCTGACGGACCTATTTCCCGGATCGCCTCTCGTCGCAGGCAGCAATGGCGGTCGCCGACGGGTTGCCCGCTCGGAGGTACCGCTGAAAGCAGCCGATCGTCACGTCTGCGTTGGTCGTCGCCTCACACAGGTCAATCGCGTTGCGCCAGTCCCATCGAGTCCCGCGACCCCAGTTGATTCCACCGTGCATGACGCGATCGAAGCAACGCGCTGGCTGATCGTCGGACGCACCGCGACACAGGCGCTCCAGGTTTTCTTGGCGCCACTGTTTCGAGCCCGAATAATCCCACGCGATTCTGCCCTGCACCGCCTGCTCACATGCCGCAGTCGACGGTCTTCGATGGCTGGTCGGAGGTGGCGGCGCGACGAAAACTCCTCCCGGCTCGCTGGGTCGCGCCGCTAGCGTCGAGTATCTGATCGACAGCTCCGGCGGCTCGGACTGGAGTGGACCGAGAGAAATCGCAGTGGTCCTTCCAGCGGTGGTCCTCACACACACGATCTGGCCCTTCGCCACTTCGGAAATTGGCAAGTTTGTCGAAGACGCCCTGATCCGTTCGCAAGCGCTTGCATCCAGGCTGCCGGGCGCAGCGAGCAGTGCTCCGCCAGCTCCGCTTCCGAACGACAAAGAGAAGCCTTCACTCGTGCGAGACAGGGTGACGTCCCAGCCGTCGCGCCCTTCGCCGTCTCCGTCGACATCGACGAGTCG
>Ga0075428_100007243_pt1 | contig 12289 bp, 9 predicted proteins | sample RhiMetdeltSRZDD2_FD_75291 | JGI IMG/M metagenome (GOLD analysis project Ga0075428, IMG submission 75291) | Populus rhizosphere microbial communities from Tennessee, USA - Rhizosphere MetaG P. deltoides SRZDD2 | ecosystem: Host-associated > Plants > Roots > Rhizosphere > Soil | place: USA...
CGCGCGGGAGCGAGGCCTCGAGCCCGAATTTGAGTGGTAGCCGTTCAAGGCTTCCCTTGATACTGCTCTCTCTCGAAGAACCCGGCACGCACGTTGTTCTCGCGCAGCATCGGGAAGTGCGACTTCGGGATCCGCAATACGCGAAGCGGTCGAGATCTCAAGCCTGTTGCACAAGTATGCGGCCGGCCGGTTACGGGAAGTCTGATTTCGGTATCGCAGGATCCAGTTGCGAGCTGCTGTGTAGATCACGTGTCCGCTGGCTGGATGTTCTGGTTTCCCCGGAAGAAGTTCGTCGGATCGTACTTCTGCTTGAGTGCAGCCAGCCGCTGGTAGTTGGCGCCATAAGCGGCCCGGACCCGATTCTCGCCCTCGTCACCGAGATAGTTCACATAGACGCCCTGCTCCAGGAACGGTTCCACGGCGCCGTGGCAGGAGCGCCCCCAGGTGATGTTGTCTTTCGACGCCGCCGGGTCACGCCATGCCCTCAGAACAAGGCAACTGTGCTGTGCGCGTCGATGGCTGAAGGCAGTGTCCCGCTCGCCGACCCGGCCGATCGCCCCACCCAGGTGTTCGATGGCTACCGCCGCGAACGGCGAGGGCACATCGGCCGCGAAGAAATCGACGAGCCTCTCGATCGCGTCGTCACTGAACGAGCGGAAGAACCCGCTCTTCCAATAATGACAGAAGCCCGGCGCGAGGACCTCCGTCAGGAGGTTTTGGATGCGGGCGTACGGAGAGGGACCAATGGTGTCGACGATCGGAGGACCGAACTGCCGAAGCGGCCGCAGGACGCGCTCGCCATCGTCGATGGATCCGCAGTGGCACACGATGATGGCGAGCGCGGGGCCGTCGGGTCCCGACACCAGCGACGCATCCGCCCTCACCTCGTCCGGCGCGGCGAGGGACCAGTCGCGGTAGAAACGCAGCGTCTCCTTCGCGCGATCCAACGGGAAGATCAGCTCGCCGCCGACCACGGGACCCACTGGATGTACGCGATATTCGAGCGAGGTCACCACCCCGAAATTTCCGCCTCCGCCGCGAAGCGCCCAGAAGAGATCGGCATTCTCCTGGGCGCTCGCCTTCAGCACGCGCCCGTCTGCGGTCACGACGTCGGCTGATATCAGGTTGTCACAGGCAAGCCCGTACTTGCGGTTCAGGTACCCGATGCCTCCGCCGAGTGTCAGACCCGCGATGCCCGTCGTTGGGACAATCCCGCCGGTCGATGCCAGTCCGAACACCTGGGTTTCGCGGTCGAAGTCGCCCCATGTCGCGCCGCCTTCCGCGCGAGCCGTCTGAGTGACGGGGTCTACCCGCACGCTGCGCATCCGCGACAGGTCGAGGACGAGTCCGTCGTTGCACACGGCATTCCCGGTCACACCATGGCCGCCGGCTCGAATCGAGACGAGGAGATTGTGTTCGCGAGCGAACATCACGGCCTCCCTCACGTCGGCAACGCCCGCACATTGCACGATGAGAGCCGGGAACCTATCGATCATCGCGTTGAACACCACGCGCGCCCTGTCGTAGCCGTCATCACTGCGGCCAAGGACGCCACCAAGAACTCGCGAGCGAAAACCGTCGACGGCAGCGTGCGGCAGCATGATCTCCGAGCCTGAGCGAGTGGCGCACTTCAAGGCTCCCACGGCTATTTCTCCTGGGCTGGCTGCGCCCTGTTCGCGTGCTCTTCAAGGCGCAGGAAGCGAACTGCGTTGTGATAGAGAATGTCTCGCTTCTGCTCCTCCGTCAGGAACGGCGCCTGCTCGATCGCTTCAATCGCTTCGCCGATCTTCTCCGGCCAGCGCATCTGATCCGACCCGAACATCACCCGCTTCCCCAGACCCGCCCGAACCAATGCCTGCAGGTAGTCGTAGAAAGCCGCGCGCGGGAGCACCCAGCCGATGGTCGACACATCCGCATGGAGCTGCGGATACTGGGTCATCATCGCGATCATGCCGTCCCGATAGGGATATCCCGCGTTTTCGACAAACAACCGCAGCTTCGGATGGCGGACCAACACTTCTTCCAGGAGCAACGGACTGCCCATAGCGGAGCGGAAGCCGGACAGATACGGCCCGATACCCAGCGTGTGAATGAGCACGGGCAGGTCCTGCTCTTCGGCGAGTGCGAAATACGGCTCGAGCGTGGGATCGTTCGGCGGCACACCGGTGAGCTGCGTGGCGATCTCCCCCATGCCGCCGAAGCGCCCCGCGGCATACGCTCGTCTGAGCGTCTCGAGGTCCGGTTTGCCGGGCTGCAAGATGAAGGGCGCCGCGATGAAACGATCGGGCGCAGCGGCTACCCACTGCTGAACGACGGCGGGATCCCTGCCACTGAGGAAGGCCTTGACGATGTTGTACCGATCCATCGCTTCCAGCGATTTCCTGAGTGTCTCGGCGTGACTTGCCGTCGCCCGGCCTGTGCCCTGACACGGCTCAGGACGACACACCCCCGGTGCTCCCGGAGGAACGTCATGCGGCGGAAGGTCCGCATGCAGGTGCATGTCGATGATCGGCGGTCGCGCCTGGGCCAGGAGCGCTGTGGGAGCCTGACACACGCCGACCGCGGCCATGGATGCGAATCCCAGGATGTGAGCTCTCACGGCAGCCTCCTAATTGACTCGGCAGTGACCTGCTGCCTTTTCTCAGTGCCCAACGCCATGCGCAGTGCCTCAAGGAACGCGAGCGGCTGGTCACGAGGGGGGTCATCCGCACAGTTCTCGATCACGTGAAGCGGCCATCCGTGACGAGCGCTGGCGTCCTGGGCGATCCGCAGCCGATTCGCGCGGTCGTGCCGGCCCCAAATCAGCGTGGTAGGAACCGCGATGCGTGCGAGATCGTCCGGCGAGATGGGCGGGATCCCGAATTCCCGAAACAGCCGACCGGCGATCTTCGCGTTGGGCCCACTGGCGCGTTCGAGGCTGTAGGCGATGAACGGCTCCCAGCGTGGACCCAGCTCGTGACGCAAGCCATCGAGGTCGAACGAGCACTGCCGCATGAAGCGGGTGTACGTGCGACCGGTCGGGCGCGTCAGAAACGCTAGCATCGTGAGCGCAAACTTCGGTGCTGGGCGGAAGCGAGCCAACCCCAACGAGTCGACGAGCACCAGTCGACTGAGCCGGTCGCTGTGATTCACCGCGAAACGCGCCCCGATCGCCCCTCCGAGGACGTGGCCGACAAGCACTGGCGGCGACGGGCAGGTGCGCTCGATCAATCCGCTGAGCCACGCCCGCAAACCGTCTGCATCCAGCCGCCCATCGACCAGCTCGGACGTGCCGTGTCCTGGCAAGTCGGGGGCGATGACGCGGTACGTGGTCACGAGATTCGGAACCACGCGCATCCACATGCCGGCAAAATCGCCGGGGCCATGCAGCAACAGCATCGGCGGGCCGGCACCCCCTTCTAGTACGGCGGTTGACACGCCTGCCACCTGCAGCCGCCGCTCGGTGACGGGCAGGCCGGATAGCAAGAGCGCGCGATTGCGGCTGCGGCTGTTGGTGTCCGAGAGTTGCTGGCGTGGCTGTGTTGCCAAGTGTGCCTCCCCATTGCTTGCGAACGAGCATAGGCAAGAGGGATCGCACCGAACATCCGGAGGATCACGCAATTTCGCGGCGCCCCACGAATGGGTGTTTCTACGTACCGGGTACCGCGGTTAGAGAAGCTGGTGCTCGTAGGCGTATGCGGTCGCGGCCGAGCGAGAGGTCAGGTCGAGCTTGTTGAAGATATTGCTCAGGTGCCGTTCGACTGTCCTCTCGCTGATGAACAGGGCGGAAGCAATCTCGCGATTCGTCTTGCCTCTTGCGACCAGCCGCAACACCTGCATCTCGCGCGCGCTCAGCCCGCCTGCGGGCGAGGGCTTAAGCGCACGGCTGAGCGCCTCCGCATGCGTGAGGTCAGGCTGCGCGCCAAGTTGCTGAAAGATCCAACGGGCTGCGTCGAACTCCATTTCCGCGGCATCGACATCGCCGAGGTCGCGGGAGGCGAGACCGATGAGCACGCGCACCCGCGCAGCATCGTACGCGGCCTCGACCTCCTGCCAGCCGGTCCAGGCCTGGCGCAGAATCGGGAGCGCCGCCCGCGCGTCGCCTTCGGCCAGCCGCACCATCCCACCCGCCTGTGCGGCGACCGTCGTCAGCACCGGCGCATCGAGTTCGCCCGCCAGCGACGCGAGTTCGTCCGCCGCCAAGCGCGCTGCTTGGATGTCGCCAGCCGCCAGCATAATCTCGACGTACGCGGCAAGGAGGCGCGCTCGCGTCTCGGTGCCGTGCGCTTCGTCGAGCGCAACCTGGATCGCCGTTTTTGCCGTTTCGGTTTGGCCCTGCGCCAGTCGGAGGAGGGCAAGGCCTGGCTGCGGCTTTCGGCCATACCGGTTGGCATTGCGGTACGCTTCGTCAGCCTCAGCGAATTTGCCGCACAGACGATAAAGCTCGCCGCACTGATAGAACGCCGCGCCCGACGCGGGTTGAGGCGACGGTTGCGACAGCCGACTGCACGCCTGCCGCGCCGCCTCGATGGCTTCCGGCCACGCGCCGTGCAGCTGTAGGATCTCGGCGTGCCGCACGAGGCATTGCCCGCGATACGGCACGAGATCTGGCTGGGTCTCACACCAGCGCGTCAGGGCGGCGGTCCACTCCTGCGCTCGACGGAGATCGAAAATCTCCAGGCATCCTTCGATCACGCTGCAGTACACGTCGCCGACGACGAGCGGAGACACCTCGCCAGCGTCGACGGCGATCATGGCCTCGTCGAGCAGACGCACGCCGTCCTCGATCTCGCCCATGCGGATCAGCACCCGCCCGCGGCTATGCCGCGCGAGCGCGATCAGATCGGGATCGCTAAAACGGTCGCCGATCTCAGCGGCCTGGCAGAACATGTGGTAGCCGCCGGGGGGATCGCCGGCGAACACGCGCTGGAGCGCGATGGGAAGCAGCAGGTAACCCTGTTCGACGCAGTCTTGGTGTGCGCCCTTGAGCAGCTCGCGCCCCCGCGTGATCCAGCCGCCAGCCCGCACGCGCTCGCCGTGGTGCATCAGGGCGAACGCCAGCCAGAACGCGCATCGCGCGGCGCGTGCGACGGCTCCTAGTCCCAGGAAGCCCTGATGCGCACGAGCCCAGATCTCCGTGCTTTCCGCGTCCTTGCCGATCAAGTACGCGGCCGTCGCGAGCCGTTCGAGATCGTCCGGCTGAAGCGGTTCATCGCGGTCCGCCGCCGCCAATAAAACATACGCGTCCGTCCACGCACGGCGGCAGAACGCGTCTCGACCCCGGTTGAGGTTGTCAGCCGTCGGCATGTGTTTCGAGCCAACCTCCTCGACAGATGAGCATAGAGAGAGTCGCCCATGCGATCAATGTCGGAGACCGCGAAAGGGAGCGCCGTCTGCGTTGTCCAGGGCCTCCACCGCGCCGAAAATCCTGCTTTTGAAACTACAAGCCGTCTTATCGAAGGTCGCCTGCCAGGCTTTCCGCGGCGCTTTCGACCTGTCGGGGATCCCGGCCAGGTCTTGCGAGGGCATTGCCTGAACGTGCTGGCGGTGCTCGGCGCTAGAAGGCAACTACCGGAAAGTCCGGTGGGACTCCAAGATACACCTGTCCGAAAGTCCCTTATCGAGCCTCAGAGGCGAAGACATGATGTTTCATTGTCTGGACGTCCCGAAAGCAACGTTCCAAAAGCAAAGATCAAGCGGGATCGCCGCAAAGGTTCTCAATGTCCCGTCTGCGGAAGCGGAAGAACCAAGAAGGAAACGACTGTCCAAGGGAGAGCCGTCAGAATGGTATGGCGCTGTGCGACGTGGGACGCCACTTGGCCAGAGAAGCGGAAGACGTGATCCCGGCGACCCGGTCGCCTTAGGATCGAAAATGCCGCAGAAATCGTTACGCTGCGGCCCAAGAGAACTCCAAATTCAGATGGTTGCGAGCCCCCGCAACCAACATAACCGGCAGCCGTTCGGCCGCCGTCTTCCCGACAGCGGCTGCCAAGATTCCCTGCAAGTTTCCAACGACCTGAAACAGCGCACCGCCCGGCGCAATGATAATCGTGTCGATCAGGTTCCGCATCGCCTGACGTAGCCAGCTTATCCTCGCCGGACCTCTCGCCGCAGCTCGCGACGCAGCCCTTGCGTATTGTCGAAATGATTGTTGAAGATCCGCCGCGCAAGATCGAGCAACCCACCGACGAGCGGGTCGCGCAGGGTATAGCGCACGGACGAACCTTCCTTTTGGGCCGATACGATGCCCTGATTCCGGAGCACGGCCAGCTGCTGCGAGACGATCGGCTGGTCCAGCGTCAATGCCTCCTGCAGTTCCTGGACGGTGCGCCCGCCTCGGACGAGGATCTCCAGCATCCGGATCCTGGTGGGATGGGCGAGGGCACGGAAGAACTGCGCCTTGAACGTCTGCAGCTCGTCGGCGATCGGCTCACCGACTGCCGGCCGGCCTCGCTTCTGCGGCATTAGTGGAGCATAATATTCGAATATTGCTATACTAGCAACTCCGCGATGTCCCACCACGGAGACCCTCCCGATGTCAGCCCGCCGGCTCATCCTCTGGCCAGTCTGATTGAGCAGCTGGCGCAGGTGCTGCCGGCGCAGGGGCCCATCAGCATCTTCATCCACCACAACACGCTGCACGCCTTCGAGCACCTGTCGTTCGAAGAGGCGGTCGAGCGCGCCGCCGAACGGCTGGGACGCGAACCGTTTCTCGCCGAGTCGCGGTATCGCGACAAGTTGGCCTCTGGCCGCATTCTCGCCAGAGACGTGGACGCGCTGCTGGTCGAACAACTGGGCGCCAGCGGCGCACGGGATGTTGCGGGTGTCGGATCCCGCCTCGAGCTGTGGCGGGCGATCGTGCTGCACGGCATTCCGGTGGCGACGGGTCGCGAGCTCTCGTGGGTCCTGGAGGAAACGGCGGCCCTGTCCCGGTTCCGGACCGACCTGCCGGCGAATGCCCGGTCGTCGTCGGCCGCTCTGCGTGAGGGCGACCATCGCGAGGGCGAGGAGCGCCGAGCGGTGCACCGCCTGTGGACCGCCTGTGTCGAGGCGATTCGCCGCGCCGGCGCATCAACGGTTCCTGCGAGGCCCGCTCCGGCTCGCCATCGTGACTGGCTTCTGGCCGTGCACGGCGTCGACACCGATGCCTGGATCCATCCACCGTTGATTCGATTTCTCGCGAGCTACCTCGATCAGGGCCTGGCGCACTGGGCCCTGCCCGAGCGGAATCGCGGCATCCATGGCTGCTTCCTGGAGCTTTACGGCACGTCGCTGGCGACACAGTGCGGCCACTGGGCGCGAACACTCCCGCTCCTGGTCGCCGACGACCGCGAGGCGGGTCGGAGCGCCCACGACTCCGTTGCACATTCCCTCGCTCAGCTCGGTGTCGCCGATGACGAGTGGGAGGACTATCTGAGCGCCGAGCTCCTGGCCCTGCGTGGATGGGCCGGCATCGTGCGTCAAATCGAGGAACGGCCCGATCGCGTACCGGCGCGCGACCTCACGGTGACCGTGCGCGGATACCTCGCCGTCCGGCTGCTGTTCGAACGCGCGGCGCTGGATGCGGCGGCGCGACAGCTCTCTTTCGACGGCCCCCTCTCGGATCTGCGCTCCCACCTGCGGCATCAGCGTCGCCCCGCCTTGGCGCCGACGACGCTCGAGCGCGCGTGGCCGCTCTTTCACGTGGCGCAGCTCCGTGGTCTCGATGCGTCGATCGTGGAGCAATGGACCGCCCGGCACGTCGTGGCGCTCGAGTCCGAACTGCGCGAGCTCGATGACCTGCGCCGCCGCCGCATCCTGCACCAGGCCTTCGAACGGGCGATCCGTCATCGCCTCTATGACGCGCTCATGCAGCATGCGCCGCAGCCGCTTCCCGCTCCGCCGGCGTTCCAGGCAATTTTCTGCATCGACGAGCGGGAAGAATCATTCCGGCGCCACCTGGAGGAAGTCGAGCCCACCTGCGAGACGTTCAGCACGGCTGGATTCTTCAACGTGGCCATGTATCACCAGGGGGCGTCCGACGCTCACCCCCGGCCGCTCTGTCCTGTGGCGATCCGTCCCGATCACTACATCGCTGAACTCGAACCAGACGCCGTTGGCCTCACGGCACGGTCGCGTCGTCTGCAGCGCCGCGCCGCGGGGTTTCTCGGCTACAACGTGCATCTCGGGAGCCGCCTGCCGGTCCGCGGGGCGGTGCTGATGACGGCGTTCGGCTGGCTCTCGCTGATTCCGCTGATCCTGCGCGTGGTCTTCCCCTGGCTCTCGTCGCGATGGCGGCACGTACACCACGCGTCGATGACCGCCGTGCGGACCCGCTTGCAGCTGGATCGGGAGGACGCGGCGCCGCCGATCGGGAAGCATGCCGGGTTCACCGTACGTGAGATGGCGGATATCGTGCGGCGCGTCCTGGAAGACACGGGAATTCGCGATCGCCTCTCGCCGCTCGTGCTCGTCATTGGCCACGGCTCCGTCAGTCTCAATAATCCTCACGAATCGGCTCACGATTGCGGCGCGTGCGGGGGCGGCCGCGGCGGGCCAAACGCCCGCGCCTTCGCGCAGATGGCCAACGACCCGCGCGTGCGCGAGCTGCTGGAGGCTGACGGTGTGTCGATCGGCGCGGCCACGCGGTTTGTCGGCGCCCAGCGCAATACCTGCAACAACGAGGTCACGTTCTTCGACACGGATCTGATCCCAGCGCATACGCAGCCGGTGTTCGCGCAGGCCAGAGAGGCGATTGAGACGGCGCGCCGGCGCGAGGCGCACGAGCGGTGCCGCCGCTTCGATGCGGTCCCGCGCTGGTATCCGCCTCTCGCGGCGCTCGCCCACGTGGAGGGACGCGCCGCCGATCTTGCACAGCCGCGGCCGGAGTACGGCCATGCGACGAACGCGTTCTGCATCATCGGCCGACGAGGGCGAACACGCGGGTTATTCCTCGATCGACGCGCGTTTCTGGTGTCGTACGATCCCGCCCGCGACGATGAGGGCGCGATCCTCGCACGCATCATGGCGGCAGTCGTGCCCGTCGTGGCCGGCATCAGCCTCGAGTACTACTTCAGCTACGTCGATCCCACCGGATACGGCTGCGGCACCAAGCTGCCCCACAACGTCACCTCGCTGCTGGGCGTCATGGACGGCGCGCAAAGCGACCTGCGCACTGGCCTTCCCTGGCAGATGGTCGAAATTCACGAGCCCGCGCGCCTGGCGATTGTCGTGGAGAGCCGCCGCGATCGGCTGCGGAGCGTGCTGCAGGACAATCCGGACATGGACCGGCTCGTGCGAAACCGCTGGGTCTGGCTCGCGTGTCTCGATCCCGAGTCCGGCGCCCTGTGGGAGCTCCGGTCTGAAGGCTTCGTTCCACACAGGCCCGAGCATGGCCTCGCGGTCGTCGTGGGCGAATCGGCCGCGTGGTATCAGGGCAAGCGCGGGTTCCTTCCGCCGGTGGCCATCGTCCCCAGGGCCTCTGTATGAGCGTGCCGCTCACCTGGCTGGTGCTCGTGGGCGTCGGATCGCCGGCCGTTCTGCTCGCGCTGCTTGGCGTCGCGTCTCTGATCAACCGTCCCCTGCCCGAACGGTGGACGGCCTCGCTCGCGGGCACGTCGATGACGGTGTCGTTCGCGGCCTTCTTCGTGGCGTTCGTTGTGCGCGGAACGGCCACAACGGGCGCGCAGCTGCTGTCGTACGGCGCCTGGTCGACGTCGTACGAAGGCGGCGTCGCGATCGAGTTTCTGGTCGATCGCCTCTCTCTGGCGTTCGCGGCGCTCTCAGCGGCCATTGCGGGCGTCGTGTCGGCGTTTTCGAACCGATATCTGCACCGCGAACCCGGCTACAACCGGTATTTCGTCCTGCTCGCCCTGTTCGTCACCGGCATGCTGCTGATCGCGCTGGCCGGCAACGTCGCCGTCCTCTTCATCGGATGGGAGTTCGTCGGCCTGAGCTCGGCGCTGCTCGTCGCGTTCTTTCACGAGCGGCCCGCCGCCGTCGCCAATGCCTTTCGCGTGCTCTCGGTCTATCGCATCAGCGACGCCGCCATGCTCGCCGCCGCCGTGCTGCTGCGCCACGTGGCGGGTACCGACAGCCTCTCGCTGCTGTTCGGCAGCGGCGTTGGTACGACGAGCGCGCTGACAGGAGCCAACGCGACGATCATTGCGATCCTCCTCATCGTGGCGGTGGCGGGCAAGAGCGCGCTCCTGCCCTTCTCGAGCTGGCTCCCGCGCGCGATGGAGGGACCGACGCCGTCGAGCGCCGTCTACTACGGATCGCTCTCGATTCACGCCGGATGCTTTCTGCTGCTGCGGGCGGCCCCGCTGCTCGAACAGGCGCCCCTGGCCCGGCTGCTGGCGGGCGTCCTCGGCGCCTCCACGGCGGTGTTCGCGGGGATCACGACGCGCGTCCAGAGCGACGTGAAATCGTCGCTCGCCTATGCCTCCCTCACACAAGTCGGCCTCATCGTCGTCGAGATCGCGATCGGCTGGTACACCATCGCGTTTGTCCATCTGGCGGGTCACGCCTGCTTCCGGCTGCTGCAATTCCTGAGCGCCCCGAACGTGCTCCACGATCTGCACGGGATCGAAGATGCCATGGGCGACCGGCGGTCTCCAGGCAGCGGCGACCTCGAGGTCGTGACGTTGAATCGCGCACGCCAGCGCCTGTTCCTGATCGCGCTCGAACGCGGATTTCTGGACAGCCTGCTGGACCGGGGCATCGTCGGACCCTTCACCCGACTCGCACGCCAGCTCACGCTCCTGGATCAGTGGCTCTGCGATGCCGTTCTACCGGCGCGGCGGCCGGTGGCCGTTGACGCCGGCGAGGATCAGGATGAGTGACGCCCGGCTGTGGCTCGCCGGTCTCGTGGCGCTGCCGGCGCTCGTCATCGGCGCATCCACGCTTCGTCTCGACGTCGCACAGCTTCGGCGCATCGCAACCGCCGCGGCGCTCGCGATGCTGCTCGTTGCGCTCGGCATCGCGGTGTCGCCATCGCTGCATGACGTCTCGATCCGTACCTCCGCCCTCAGCGCAGTGCCAGGCGGAGAGGCCATCATCCGCATCGACACGCTCTCGGCCGCGCTGCTGCCGTTCGCGGCAGGGCTCTGGCTGCTCACCGTCGCCGTGACACCGCGTGCCGCACTTGATCGGCGCGGATTGCGACGAACGGCGCTGGCCACGCTCATCACGCTCGCCTCCTTCCTCACGGAAAGCGCGATCGTGCTCCTGCTCCTGTCGATGGCCTCGGTGTGGGTATTTCTGTTCGCGTTGGCCGACCCGGCGCATCGGTATCAGCGCCGCGTCGTCGCCGCCTATCTGGGATTCTCGACGCTGCTGTTTGCGATCGGGGTCGGACTGCTCGTCAGTCCCGGAGCGCAGAACACGACGGTCGAAAGCGCCGGCATGTGGCTGATCGTGATCGCCGCGCTCGTGCGGAAAGGAATCGTACCCTTTCACGCGTGGGTGCCGGAAGTCTTCGATCACGGACGGCTGGGGCCGGCCATCCTGTTCAATGCGCCGCAGCTGGGCGCATACATGACGGTGGTGCTCATCGTACCGCGCGCCTCGCCCGAGATGCTGCGGATCATCGCCATCCTGGCCCTCGCTACCGCCGTCTACGGCGCCGCGCTGGCGCTGGTCCAGGCCAGCGCGCGCCGGGCGTGTGGGTACTTATTCATGAGCCAATCCGCGCTGGTGATGGCGGGACTCGACTGCACGAGCGCCAGCGCGCTCGCGGGCGGGCTGCTGGTGTGGTTGTCGGCCGGGCTTGCGTTTGCCGGCCTCGCCCGCTGCGTGCTTGTCCTCGAAGCGCGCCGTGGGCGGCTCGATCTGACGACGTACCACGGAGGGTACGAGCGCATGCCAGTGCTCGCGATCGCCTTTCTCTTAATGGGCCTGGCGTGCACTGGATTCCCGGGGACGCTCGGTTTCATCGGTCAGGAGCTGCTGGTTGATGGCGCCGTCGACGTGTTTCCGGTCATGGGATTCGCCGTCGTCATTGCGTCGGCGCTGACCGGCCTCGCAGTCCTCCGAATGTACTTCTCGCTCTTCTGCGGCCGCTCCGTTGCCCTGGCCCACGCAGACCTCCGACTCGGGTTGAAACCACGCGAGGCGTGGACATTCGTGGCGCTCGTGCTCGCACTCGTTGGATTAGGGGTTGCGCCTCGCGCGCTGGTCGATTCACGGTTCGCTGCAAGCGACGAGATCTTGCGCCAGCGCCAGGAAAGGATGCTGGAAGGCGGGAGGTGACCCTGGGGAACGAATCGGATGACCCAGCGATACTGGGACGCTATTTGGTTGGTGCCGGCGCGATCCGTTTCGGGATCGA
>Ga0075428_100007249_pt1 | contig 12285 bp, 9 predicted proteins | sample RhiMetdeltSRZDD2_FD_75291 | JGI IMG/M metagenome (GOLD analysis project Ga0075428, IMG submission 75291) | Populus rhizosphere microbial communities from Tennessee, USA - Rhizosphere MetaG P. deltoides SRZDD2 | ecosystem: Host-associated > Plants > Roots > Rhizosphere > Soil | place: USA...
CGAGTCGTTGCCGGAGCGTTTGTGCCACGCAACGACGCGGCGTAGCTCGCTCTTGCGCTCGAACATGTGTTGCGCGTTGCGATTGATGAAGCGATAGCAGCGACGCAGGTCCCAGGAGAGGTCGCGATCGAGCACGAGCTCGATGCCGTCGCCGAACTCGCCGCGATTGATCTCGTCGATGAGCCGCGACTCACCCGTCAAGCGGCTACCGAAGTTGAACTCGTATTCGTCGAAATAGACGACGCAGCCGCTCGGCAGATAGGGCATCAGCCGCTCGAGCACGGAGCGCGCCGATGTGTAGTAGTCGCAATCGATCCAGACGAGGATCGGCTTGTGAACGCGCAGCGTTTGCAGAAACTCAGGCGTCAGCGTCGCCTCGAACAGACCGCGGTGCAGCCGGCAATTGCGATAGCGCGCGTCGAGATAGTCGCGCAGCTCCTCGTAGCGCCCGCGATATTGACCGGCCTTCCAGTCCGCCCCGGCGACGTCGGCGAGATCGCGCTGGTCGTCCGTCTCGGGCAGCCCCTCGAAGCTGTCGAAGCCGTGACAGACGATGCTGTCCTCCATGCCGAGATAGCGCGTCGCATAGGCCTTTTTCGCGAACGCATAGCCGTCGGCGACGCCGAATTCCAGAATCGAGAACGGACCCTTGTAGCGGCGCTTGAACTCGCCGATGACGGTGTAGACGTGGTCCATGCGGTAGAACGTGCTGACGAGCCGACGCAGCGCCAGCCGGGGCTTGTAGATCAAGTTCAAGTAGACGAACGTGCGGACGTAGTCGCCGGGTAGCGACCTGCCTGCGAACCGCAGCGCCGTCATCAAGAACGATTTGTCACCAAACCGGTTGAAACCGGCCTGGCCGTCGTGTCCAGGCATACGTCTCCGGCCCGTGCAATCTCCGGGCCAGGACGGCGCCCGGTTGCTACAGATCGTCGAGCGTCAGCGGCGTCGTGGCATCGGCCCACGCGCGTTTGAACTCCTGCTCGACGAGCACGGCCTCGTTGCCGCGCCCCTGCGCAAGGAGCGTCTGCCAAAGCCCGTATAGCAAACGGCCGTCGCGCGGATGGGTCGCGAGCGTTTCGCGGAATACCTGCTCCGCCTCGGCCTGCGCGCCGGCGCGCAGCAACGCCGCGCCGAGGCCTTGGCGCACGTCGTAGAACCACGCCGGCGGCTCATCGTATTGGAGCGCCGCTTGGCGCGTCACCGCAGTGCGCCACGCAGCCACTGCGGCCGCGCTATCGCCGCGCGCACGGGCGACTTCCGCATCGAGCGAGGCCGCAGACAGCGCGAGGATATCGGCTGCCTTGTTGTTGATGAGGTAGAGACTCTCGGGCGGCACGGCTGCGCGCTCGCGCTCGAAGCGGCGCTGCTCGGCGGCCGCATCGCGCGCTTTGCCCTGCCCAGCGAGCGCCGTCGCGCGCGCGTAGCGCCAGAACGCGTGGCTAAACGGGCGACTCTTCTCGGGCTCCGGCGTCGCGAGCAACGTGTCCCAGCGGTGGAAGCGCAGGTCGACCATCATCGGATACAGGTGGACGACTTCGAGCATCTGCATCTCGAGGTCGGCGTCGCCAACGTTGCTGACCATGTCGTTGGCGGCTTGCTTCGCGTCCTCGTAGCGCCCCTGCTGCGCGCGCCCGTACGCGATGAAGTGGATGTTGTGCGTCCAGTACATGAGCGGATAGACCCCGCTCGCACCGGTCCGCTCGATGAACGCGCGATCCGCCGCGGACGCTTTGACGTTCGTGTCGGCGGCGAGATCGAAGTCGCCCGTCTGCAAGAAGATGTGGCCCGGCATGTGCACGAGGTGCCCAGCACCCGGCATCGCCGTCATGAGGCGCATTGCGCTCGGTATCGCACGCTCGAGGTTGCGCGAAGCTTCGACGGCGTGAATGTAGAAGTGATTCGCGCCGGGATGATCGGGATCGCGCCGCAGCACCGACTCGAGCACCGCGACGAGCTCGAGCGTGCCGGGCGCGGGCTCGCCGTCGAGCGTCCAGAGCTGCCACGGGCGCAGCATCATGAGACTCTCGGCAAACATCGTCGCGGCATCCAGGTCATCGGGATATTTCTGCACCATCGCACGCATCGCGTCGCTGTAGTCGCGATGGAACGCGAGCCAATCCGATGCCGGCTCCGGCGACGGATAGCGCTTCGCAATGGCCGCGATGTAGTCGCGTTCGCGCGCGCTCCCGTTGGCGCCACGCTGCTCGGCGTTCTTCACGGTGTCGTATGTTGCCTGGGCGCGCGCGGCATCGACGGCCGTGTCGTTGTAGTTCGGCCCGATCGAGAGCGCGATGCCCCAGTACGGCATCGGCGCTTGCGGGTCGAGCTCGGCCGCACGGCGGAAGTAACGCGCGGCCTCGTCGTGATTGAAGCCGTAGAGAAGACGAATGCCGTTGTCGAAATAGGCCTGCGCGTCAGCGTTGGTCGTCGTGATTGGAAAGTGGTAGTCGCCGAGACCGGGATGGAGCTCCGTCGCCGCCGGCGGCAATGGCTGATGCGCATGCTGCGCGGCGAGAGGGAACGAGAATGCGAGCCCGCAAACGAGGGCAAGGATGCCCGAGGTAGAGCAACGCAGGGAGCAGTTGCCGAGTCCCGTGAGCACTGCGGCTCGGGTCGTCGTGGTTTGCATGGTGCGCATCTTGCGCCGAAACGCCGCGGCTGTCAGTCGCACCCACGGCTCTCGGTGCGCGGTGCGTGCACCGAACCACGCTCCTGCGTTGACCCCGTGCTCGTCCCTAATCGCGCTGACGTTCATTGCATTGCCCCTAGCTGAGTAGTTGAACCGGGCCTGCGTTCGGCCACGGTGGGCACGATGGGGCCCGGTCGTTGGATTGACCGTGGGAACGCGCGTGGAATTTCGGCCGGATAGCTGTCAGCCGTGTCAGGAGGCGTTCTTCAGCTGCGTCAGTCGAGTGCCGTCGCGCGCGGCCGCATGCACGCGGCGGATCGCATCGATGACGACGTCCGGCTGCTCGAACGGAATCATGTGGCTGCTGCGCTCGGCGATCACGAGCTCGCTATTCGACGAAAGCGCGGCGAGCCGGGCCAGGCTCTCGCTCCAGCCGTCTTCCAACGCGTCGAACGGGGGCGGATACGGGACGCCGTGGGAGACCACGCTAATAGGAATCGCGCCGAGACTGCCGGGCGCCGCCGGTCGCTTCTCCTCTGCGCTCGCGCGCTGCAGCGAGCCGAAGTCGTCGACCATCGCGGAGGGAGCGCTCGGGCGCGCCGTCAACGACCTGAGCGCGCTGAGATCCGCGGCACCGAACTCCGCCGGTAATCCCGCCACCATCGGATTGAAAAAGCGCAGCACGCCGAAACGCGCCGCGAACGCCATGACGGCGACGATGCGAAGCATTTGCTTCGTTTGCGCGAGATGCTTTCCGCCGTAGATGGCACGCTCGTCAGGCGAGTCGACGAAGACGATCCCAGCGAGGAGCTCTGGGTAGCGGCGTGCAAGCTGGCCGACCAGGAGGCCGCCATACGAATGCGCAACCAGGACGAACGGCCCCGGTAACCCGGAGTCGACGAGCAGCGAGTGCAAATCGTCGACGCGAGCCGTGATGCTGCGCCCGAGTCCGAGCGACGCGCTCCATAGATAGCCCGCCCGATCGTAGGTACACACGCGCGCCGACTTCGCGAGCGCTCGTTGGATCGGCCACCAAAATATCGAGGGGCTGCCCGCACCCTGCTCGATGACGATGGTCGGCCCCGCGCCGCCGCCCTGACACTGGAGATGAAGGTTGCGGCCGCCGGCAGCGACGATGCGGCCGGGCGGCGGGAAACGACGAGCGTCACGCCGTTCCGCGATCTGCTCGAAAACTAACCCCGCCAGTAAGACCAACAACGGCGTGCCGAGCACCAGTAGCGCGATCATCGGGTCACGGCCTCCACGGAAACAAAGACTTGATTGTATTTAATACATATGTGTATATTTTAGGCAAGCTCCTATGCCGGCCGACCCCCCAGCCACTTCGACTCGCCGACGCCCCAAGGGTGACAAACGACAGCGCACGCGAGCGGCGCTGCTCGACGCCGCCGCCGCGGTGATCCGCGAAAAGGGCTATGAGGGCACGACGCTCGCCGAGGTCGCGGAGCGCGCCGGCATGACGCGCGGCGCCATCTACGGCAACTTCAAGAATCGCGACGAGCTGTTTCTCGCCATCGTCGCGCAGCGCTGGGAGCCGATCGTCCCGCGCATCCGTGTCGGTGATTCATTCCACAAGCAAATGCGCGCGCTCGCGGAAGCCGTGATCGCGGCGTTCCCGCAGCGACGCAAGTCAGCCGTTGGTGCCGCGTCCTTTCAGGCGTACGCGCTAAAGAATGAAGAGATGCGCAAGCGGCTCGTGGCTGCCAACACCGAAATCTATCGAGCGATGGCCGCAGGTGTCGCGCAGATGAATCGCACGAATGAACTGCCGATGCCGGCCGAGCAACTCGTCCGCGTGCTGCATTTCATGACCGAGGGTTATCTGATGCTGCGCTTCTTGACGCCGGAGCTCATCGGCGACGACGACATCATCGCTGCCTTCGACGCCGTCGGCCGAAGCACGCCTCACGCGTGACCCTTAGTTGCTCGACCGCTGCTGCACGAGTAAGACGCGCACCGTTGCGTCGTCGTCGGGGCTCGTCCACGCGGCGAGCACGTCGCCGCCGACTTTGACGAGCTGCGGCACGTCGACCGGCTGCACCGCGGTGCTGTGCGCGAGCGTCCGCGTCTCGCCGAGCGAGCCGTCGGGCGCCACCGAACGCAGCACGAGCTCCGTGCCGCCGGCTTGCGCGGCGCGCCACCACGAGACTCTCGCCGTGCCGTCGTCGGCGAGCACGAGGCCGACTTGACCAAACGACCCGGCGCCGTCGAGATCGATCGCGGGCGCGAAGCTCGCGGCGCCATCAGCCGACCACGCGAACCGCACGCGCGGCACATTCCCGGCCGCCGTGAACCACGCGACGGCGACGCGTTCGCCGGCCGCCGCGATCGCCGGGCCGTTCACGGGGCAGCCTTCGATCTCCCACCCATCGGCACCGACGGACACCGGTTCCTGCCAAGCCCCATCGACGTGACGACGCACGAAGATGTCGCGGATTTCCTCGGGCGTGCGATCGCGATAGACGACGACGGGGCCGGACGCCGTCAGCGCGCGATCGGGTTGGCAGCAATCGCAGACGAGCTCGTCGACGATCTCGCGCGCCGTGACGTTGCCCGAGTAATCGAGCGTCGCGACTCGCAGGCTTGTGCCGAGGAGCTTGTTTGGCTCGTCGAACGACCATTCGGCGAGCTGCCGGCCATCGAGCCAGAATGCGCCGATCGCGCCGTTCCACGCGAACAAGTCGACGAAGCCGTGCTCGGCCTCCGCGTTGTCGTCGTTGAGCTGGACGGGCGCGGACCAGCTAGCGCCGGCGTCGTTCGATACGGCCGTCGCGATGTGGTACGCGCCGGGCTTCTCGGCGTCCAAGCGCAGCCAATGCGCGGCCCAGACGCCGGCCGTGATCGGCTGCACGGAGGGCAGATCGGCCCAGTTCACCATCAGGTCGTCGCCATGCGTGACTTCTCGCGGCGCGGACAGCTCTCCGCCCGCGAACGTCGCGTAGCGCAAGGCGACGACACCTTCGTCTCCGACCGGCTCGAGCCAGCTCAACACTGTTTCGCCGTTGGGCCCGGGGGCGAGCCGCGGCTGCGCACTGCCGACGCCGCCGGGAAACGTCACGGCGCGCACGCGAAATGCGGCGGTGTCGGGCGGCGGCTTCGAGTCGCAGGCCGCGAGCGAGGCGACGGCCGCGACGGCGAGCGCGATGCGCAAATGGAGCGATGTGCGTGAGAGCATGTTCGTATCAACCATCCAACCAATCGGGCAGCGAGCGCAGCGTCACCCGTGCGCCGCTCTGTGGATGCGTGAATTTTAGCCCGGCCGAGTGCAGCAGATAGCCGCCCGCCCCCGGCGGTGCGTCGCTCTTCGGCACGCCGCCCGGCCCGAACAGCGGGTCGCCGACGATCGGCGCGCCGGCCGCCGCGAGATGGATGCGGATCTGATCCGGCCGCCCCGTGATCGGCTGCGCGGCAACGAGCGTGCGCTCGGCGACGCGCCGCAGCACGCGCACACGCGTCAGCGACGGCCGCCCCTGCGAAGCCGCGGCATGGATCGTCAGCGGGCCGTGCGGCACGCGCGCGATCGGCTGGCGCGCCGCGAACGAGCTCGGCAGGCGCGCACCCGACGTCCAGGCGAGGTAGGTCTTGCCGAGCGACAGCTCGCGCAGTTGGCGGCTCAACGACGAGCGGGCCTCCGCCGTCTTGCCGAACGCGATGAGTCCCGAGGTGCCGCGGCCGAGCCGGTGCGCAGGCGCTGCCCCGCTGCGCGACGCATCGCTCGCGCGCACCAGCGCAAGCAGCGTGCGCGCCGAGAACGGGCCCGCCGGCAACACTTGCAGGTTGGCGGGCTTGACGACGACGAGCACGTGCTCGTCCTCGAACGCGACCGCAAACGAGTCGGGCGCGTCGGGCTCGCGCCACGGCGGGCGATGAAACTCGAGCTCGTCGCCGGCCGCGAGCGGCTGCTCGGGATGGGCGCGGCGCCCGTTGACGAGCACTCGACCGAGATCGATCGCGGCGCGCCACGCAGACTCGTCGGAGTGGCGATAGTGCGCCACGTGGAACGCGAGCACACTCGCGCCCGCGGCCTCGGGTGAGACGCGCGTGCGATAGATCCAACCCGTGTTGGTCGTGCTCATACGCGCAGCATAGTTCAAATGAGAGTAATGAGACCGCCGAGCGCTTCGCGCCAACGCGCAAGCTTCTGCTCGAAGCGCAGGCTCGCGTAGGCGGGGCTCGTCGACGGCAATGCTCGCCGCTCGAGCGCCGCCCACTCCGGAGCGAGGCCTGGGACAACCCTGCGCTGGAACAGCCCGGCCGCGGTGTTGCCGTTGAAGCAGATCAAGCGCAGCTGCCCGTGGCGCTCGAAGAATGCATTGAAGTCGTTGACGACGATGCTCTCGCGCACGATCGAAGAGTCGAGACTGCCTTCGCGCTCGCCCGCGTGGAGCACGTCCCAGACGGCGAGGCCGTGCGACCGCAGCTGCACCAGGCGCGCCGGATACTCGAGCGCGGGACCGGCGCCGACGAGCTCGCCCATGATGCGCCAGAACGCGTTGTACGGCTGCGCGTAGTACTCGCGCTGTTCGAGCGACTTCACGCCCGGCAGGCTGCCGAGCACGAGAACGCGCGCGGCGGCGTCGGCGATCGGCGGGAAGCCGACCGACAGCGGGACTCGGGAGCGGCTCACCAGCGGATGCCGCGATAGTGGCCGCGCGACTCGAGCAACTGAACCTCCGTCTCGATCTGCGCTTGCCGCTCGCGCACGTAGTCGCTCGGCCTCGCCGCAAGCAAGCGCTGCGGATTCGGCAGCACGGCCGCGAGGAGCGCCGCCTGATCGAGACTCAAAGCGCGGGCGCTCGTGTGGAAGTACTTGTCCGCGGCGGCCTCGACGCCGAACACGTCGGGCCCAAACTCGGCGACGTTCAGATAGATCTCGAGGATTCGTTCCTTCGTCAACAAGAGCTCGAGCAGCACGGCGAAATACGCCTCGAGCGCTTTCCGCACGAAGCTGCGGCCTTGCCACAAGAACACGTTCTTCGCGACCTGCTGCGTGATCGTCGATGCGCCGCGCAAGCCGTCGCCGTCGGCGTACGCTTCGATGGCGCGATCGAGCGAGACGAAATCGATGCCGTGATGCTCCGCGAACCGTTGGTCCTCGGACGCCATGACCGCACGACCGGCGTCCCACGCGATCGCGTCGCGATCCACCCACTCATAGTAGATATCGCCGATCGGACCGGGCTGCAGCAACATCACGGTCGTGACCGGCGGGTCGACCCAGCGCAGCGCGAACACGGCGCCGACGGACAGTACGACGAAGAGCAAGCACGCGAGCACCAGGCGGCGCACGACGCGGCGAAAGAACGACGGACGATTCTGTTTGGCCAGGCGAACCTCAGGACGTTGGGCTTCGCATCTCTTTTGCGAGTCTAACGGCCATCGTTCCAACCACAAGCACGCCTGCGATCAGCACCGCCCACAACGAGATCGTGCGCCACGGGAACGGCTGCACGACGACGAGCGCCGCCGGCCCGCCAAGCTCGCGGCGCGCGCCGAGTGTCGCGAGCGGCACGGCCACGGCCGACGACTCGATCGTCGACCACACCGACGCGAGCGTCGAATCGGGCCCGGCCTCCTCGGCCAAGGTCCCGGCCGCGAGCAAGTACGGTGCGCCGCCGCGAGCGGCGACGCGCAGCGTCTCGACGGGGAACTCGACCGCGAGCTCGAACCGTTCGCTGCGCACCGGCATTGCCGGCACGACGCGCCAATAGCGCGCTTCTCGTCGGCCCACCTGCACGGGCTCACTCTTGAGCTCTTGCCCTTCGAACGACAGCGCGTAAAACAACTCGCCGTAGGCGACATTCGTCCAGGGCCCGTCGAGCGAGCGGCTTGCGGCGACGTCAGCGCGCACCCAGCCGTCGTCGGCGAACGCGAGCGTCACAGATTGCACCGGCAGTGGACCGCCCGCGTCGAAATACACCGCACCGCTCGGCGCATCGGCGGGCGCAGCCGCGAGCGGCGCGAAGCGCGCACTCGCAGGTACCGCAGGCTCGCCGCTCGAGCTGACGAGCGTCGCGCGCAGCAAGTGCCAATCGGCGACCGTGCGGCTCGGGGTGACGCGGAAGTAGCCGCCGGCGCTCGCGCGCACGGGCACGCGCGCGTGGCGCGCCTCGGTGCCGCCGATCGCGAGCGCCGCGACCGACGCTCGGCCCACCGCCGCCCAGCGCGTGAGGTCCGTGCTCTGCTCGACGACGACGTCGAGCAGGAACGGCTGCGGCAGCGTGCGCCAATCGAGCTCGAGCGCGACGGGCGCCGTTTCGACGCCGCGCGCGTCGAGCACGAAGCCCGTGATCGCGGGCGTGCCCGGCGCGCCCGGCGTCACGGTCACCGACGTGCCGCGAGGACTCGTCGTGACCCCGACGCTCGGCGCTCCCACCGCGCCGCCGACAAAGAGCGGCGACGCCTCGAGCACGACGCGCTGCTCAGTGGCCGCTGCGGCCGGCTGGCCGCGGCGGAAGAACGACTGCGGCGCACCGTTCGCATCGAGGATCGCAAGCTGCTCGAGGCTATCGGCCGCGGCATATACCTCGACCGTCAGCGGCACGTCGAACACCTCGGCGTTCGCCGGCGCTTCGATCGGCCAGCCGGCGACGAACTCGAGCGGGTCGAGCGCCTCGGCCGAGGCTGCGAGCACCGCTCCCGCAACCGCGACGGCGGCTCGTAGTGACACGCTGCGCTTGGTCATGGGTTTCTCCTAGGAGCTCGCTGTGCTCGCCTCGGCGTCGACGCGTGGCGGCACGGGCGCAAAATACCCGACGACGAGCAACAACACGCCGACGCCGAGGAATGAGACGACGCGCTGCAGCGTGCCGGTGTTGCCGAGGTCGACGAGGAACAGCTTGGCGACCACGATCGTCATCAGCGCGGCGCCGACGAGCCACACGCCGCGGCGCCGCGAACGCGCGCCGACGACCATCCCCGAGAGACCCGCGATACCCCACACGATCGACAGCGCGCTCTGGAACGTCGTCGACGCTGCGAGGCTGTCGAGGTCATAGGGCACTCCCGTCCAGTGGTGCACACAGCGCCCGACGGTCATCGTCACGAGGAACCACACGGCTGCTCCCGCAATGATCGGGCGCGCTCGGCCCGCGCCGAGGTTGGGATTCTGCCGCTCGATCGCGCCGAGCCACTTCAGCAACGCGAACAGCACCAGGACGCTCGCGAGCTCGAGCGGATTCAGGAGCGGCAGATACGGCAACGGCGTGGCATTGCCCGAGGATTGGACGTTTAGCGTGAGCGTGCCGATCGTCAGTGCCGCGAGCACGGCACTGCAACCCGCTTGCACGTAGGTCCGCGGATGCGCCGCGAACGGCCACGCAACGTCCAAGCTCGCGCGCAGCGTCGCGAGCACGAACGCAGCACCGATCGCGAGCACCGCCGCCTCGGGCCAGACACCGTAGGCGGCGCGCTCGACGAGCCAATGCGCTTCCGAAAGCAGCAAGCCTGCAACGAGCCAATACGAGACGGCGTGCAATCCCAGAGCGAGCCGCGGGAACAACGCCTCGCGCGCGCGCAGGAACCACAGCATCGAGCCGACGACCACGGGCCACGCGAGCCAGCCGAAATCTTCGGCGGGATGCGCCACGACAAACGGCGACACGGCCGCGAACAGTGCGCCGATCGGCCACAGCGTCACGGCGAGCCAGTTGAGCCGCGGCCAAGCCACACGAGCCGCGGCCGCCATCGCGAGCAGCGCCGTGCCCGCCGCGAAGCCGAGCAGCGCCGCGACTTCGTAATTAGAAGCGGCGACTCGGCCGACTTCCATGAAGCCGCCATAGAGCCACCAACCGCCGCCCCAGATGAGTAGGAAAATCGAGAGCACCTTCGCGAGCGGAGCCGGCAACGCGTGATGCTCGAGCCTGCCCTCGCGCTCGGGATCGAACAGCCGCGCCGAGAACAGGCCCGCGAACGCGAGCAGCAACGCGCCGAGATAGTAGCCATTGAGAACTGGCCACTCCGCGACGACCGGCGCCTGTTCGACATACGCGCCGCCCGAGAGCAGTTGGAGAACGAGGCCCGCAACCAGCGCGAGCTTGCGCTGTTGGCGGAACGCGAGCCAGACGAGCGCGGCGCCTTGCAGCGCCCACGCCGCCGACGTCCAGCGCGCATCGAGCGCGAGCGGGACCGCGACCGTCACGAAGACGACGGAAAGCGCGAGCTGCGCTTCAACGAGCACGCGCAACGTTTCGCGCTGCGAGCGATACAAGTACGTCGCCATGCCGACATAGACCAAGGCGATCGCGACGGCGCTGATCGCGAGCCCGTACTCGGTGTCCTTGACGAGCTGGCTCTGCAGCGCGAACGCGACGATCGGCGTGCCGAACATCAGCGTGCCGTCGACGAAGCCGCGCAATTTCGGCGGCTCGACGCGCAGCGCGAACAGCACGGGGATCACGAGATACAGCAGCGTGAACAGCACGAGGAACGGCTCGGTCGTCGCGAATTTTTCGGGCGTGTAGCCTTCGATGCCCCACAACGTGCCGATGCCGAACGTGAACAAGAAGCCGAGCACGTTCAGCGGGCGCCACGCCTTGAACCACGCGATCACGAGGATCGCGACGTCGAGGATGGCGTAGTACGAGAACAGCGCGACGTGATTGTTCGAGCCCGACGAGGCGAGGACCGGCGCCATGAAACCGCCGAAGATGCCGAGCACGGCGAGCGCGCGCGAGTCTTGCAGCACCGCGAGGGCGATCGCGGCGGCCGTGACCGCGACGAGCAAGCCGAACGTCAGCGTCGAAGGCAGCAGCTTGTAGATCCCGTACGACGCGTAGATCACGAGGAACAGCACGCCGATCCCGCCGCCCTGCACGCTGAGCGCGTAGGTGCGATTCTTGACGCGCAGCCGCCAGCCGAGCACGAGCAGGCCGATGCCGAACAGTGCGACGCCCATGAGACGGAACTCGAGCGGCAACACAAGCCACTGCCGGTCGATACCTTCCTTGACGAGAAAGCCGACGCCGAACAAGGACAGCACGACGCCGACTTTGACCGGCACGTTGCCCGTCGTGAACCACGTCCACGCCTTCGTGAATAGCTTCTCGACGATCGATGGCTCGAAGTTCTGCCGCACGGCCCTGCGCGGCAAAGGCACGCGCACTGGCTCACGCGCGGGCGCGGGTGGCTCCGTATCATGGATCGGCTCGCGCGACGCCGGTGCCGGGCGCTCGACGCGTGGCGGCTGGACCGGCGGCGGCGTCTCTGGCTCGTGAGCACGTGGCGGTGTGGCCGTCTCCGTCGCCAGCGTCTCGAGAGCCCTGCGCGCCTCGAGCTTTCGCTCGAGCGTTCGCACGCGGTTCGCGAGATCGACGACCCAACCCGCGAGCGCGCCGACGGCAGCGCCGAATACGAAGCCGCCGAAGTCGCTGAGCAGCGCACCGCCGACGACGCCACCGAGCAACGCAAAGACGATGACCACGGCCATGTCAGGACTCCTTACACGTTCGCGCCCAACTCGCGCGCAGAGCAGAAGGTCCAACAGACGGATCGAGCACGGGCAGCAGCTTCGCGGCCTGCCAACGCGCACTCAAGTAAGCAAGGTGATTGCCGGCGTGACCTACGGCCAAATCCGCCTCCGACCAGCGGTACTCGAGCAAGCGCTCGTGCGGTACCGCGAAACCGATCGCGCC
>Ga0075428_100007251_pt1 | contig 12285 bp, 10 predicted proteins | sample RhiMetdeltSRZDD2_FD_75291 | JGI IMG/M metagenome (GOLD analysis project Ga0075428, IMG submission 75291) | Populus rhizosphere microbial communities from Tennessee, USA - Rhizosphere MetaG P. deltoides SRZDD2 | ecosystem: Host-associated > Plants > Roots > Rhizosphere > Soil | place: USA...
TCATTCTCTCCTCCGGTAAGTCGGAAGCTCGCGCGTGGCAAAAGAAGGATCTCATTTATCCTCTCCTTGCCGCCCTGGTTTTCGGGATTTCGACCAACTTGCGAAAAACCGGCTTGACGGCGATTCCCCAGCCCCTGCTCGCGGCTGCGGTGACTTTGGCAACGGCGTTCGTGACCGTGCTGTTCATCATTCAATGCCGGGGCGGAAGCAAGGCGCTGCGATTCGATCGCGACAGCAGTCGCTGGTTGTTTGCTGCCGCAGTGCTCAATTCAGGAGCCATCCTGTCCTTCTTTGCCGCGCTCAACGTCGGCGAGGTCGTACGGGTTGAGCCGGTCGTCGCCTGCAATCCGTTGCTGACCATTCTTTGGACCAGTATTTTCCTCCGCCAGATTGAAACGCTCAGCGGGCGCATTATCGTGGGGGCGTTCTTCACGGTTGCGGGCACGGTTCTCGTCGTCACAGCAAAATAAAGCTCCACGATGGAAATCTACTTCGCATTTCAAGCTGCGCTCTGTTTCTCCATCGCCCATATTTTTATCCGGCGCGGCTTGGTGGAGTCCAATGCGATGACCGGCTCGTTCATTTCCTTGACCATGACGGCGTTGCTCTTATGCAGTCTTCTTGCGTTTTTCGTGCCGCCGTCGGTGCTATGGACTCCTGCGATCGCGATCTTTGTCGCCGCCGGCATCTTCGCTCCCGGCATCGGTCGCACCTTGAGCTACGTCGGAATCGAGAAAATCGGCGTCGCCCGTTCGGTTCCCATCCTCAACTCTTCGCCGATCTTTGCGTCCATCTTCACGGTTATTTTTCTCGCCGAAGCGTGGGTTTTGCAAAATATCATGGGAACTCTGCTGGTGATTACCGGTGTGGTGACACTGTCGATCGTTGGACCTGCGATGGACGGGTGGCGCAAGCGGGACATCGTTTTTCCGATCATCGGTGCTGTCGCCTTTGGATCGTCAGCGATTTTGCGTAAGGCAGGATTAGACTCGTGACCATTCCTATTTTGGCCGCCGCCGTAACCGCGGCAAGCGCCGCATTATTTCCTTTGGACTGCTGCAAATCCAAGGCGGCACAAAGGCCTTCCAGCTTAGCCGAAAGAGCGCCGTAGGGCTGTTTACAGCCAGGTATTTTCAATACTGCGGCAACGCTGTCAGTGTTCTATGCTCTTAGCCACGGTAAAGTGGTTATCGTTGAGCCTCTCGTTAGCTGCAATCCGGTGCTTACACTCCTGTGGACGTCGATTTTTCTTAGAGACTTGGAGGCTGTAAACTTGCGGGTGATTAGCGGTGCCATATTGACTGTCGCGGGAACGATTCTGGTCGTGGTCGCGAAATAAGATCTTCGCGGAGATTTGTTTCGATTTTTAATGATGATATGAGTTGACAGAACAATTTATCTGGGAGGAACGCGGGATGTCCAAGGCGATGCCAACGGAACGAAAAATGTGGAGTAAAACATTTACCCACGATGAGTGGATGGAAAGCCAAGGCATTCCGATTCATCGCGGTTATTACATCGAGGATTTGAGAACGTTGCAGCTCGGCTGGTGGGACGCGCGCCAGTGCAATTCCGCTTTTATCCAGCTCGTCGGCCAGGAAGGCATTACCTCGGCCCGGGTGACGGAAATTCCACCGGGGAAAACTTTAGCTCCGTTGAAATTCGCCCTCGACGAAATCGTCTATGTTGTCGAAGGGCGCGGGCTTACGACCATATGGGCCGGCGAAAAAAGGCCGAAGAAAACCTTCGAGTGGCAGAAGCACAGCATGTTCCTCGTGCCGCATAATTATACGCACCAGTTCGCCAATATGCAGGGGGACAAATCGGTGCGTTTACTCCAGTACAACTACATGCCGCTGACATTGTCCGGCGTGCGCGACGCGAATCTTATTTTCGGGAATTCGTACGAGGGCTCCGACATCCAGAACGAGATGGATTTCTACTCTGAAGCCAAGATGATCTCGCAAGACACCTTGGATGAATCGTGGGGCCGGCGCGCTTATTGGTACGGCAACTTTTTTCCCGACATGCGCGCCTGGGACAAGCTCGACGCCAACGTCCGGCGCGGCGCCGGCGGGCGGAGCGTTTACATCCAATTTGCCGACTCTGAAATGTCCTGCCACATGTCGGTTTTCGATGCGCGTTTATATAAAAAAGCGCACCGGCACGGCCCAGGTCGTGTGATCGTCATCCCCGCCGGCGAGGGTTACTCGATCATGTGGGAGGAAGGAAAGGACAAAGTCGTCGTGCCTTGGCACGAAGCAAGTTGCTTTACGCCGCCAAATAAATGGTTTCACCAGCACTTCAACGCCGGCGGCGAACCCGCGCGCTATCTGGCGCTCCACCCGCCGAGGCAGTTTCTCGGCCACGCCGAAAAAGTCGAAGACCGCGCCAAAGATCAGATCGAGTACGTTAACGAAGATAAGTGGGTGCGCGAGAAATTCGAAAGCGAACTGGCGAAGCGGGGCTTGACCACGCTGATGCCGCCGCAGACGTACACCGACCCCGACTTCGAGTGGAACTGGAAGCCGTTTTTGAAGAGCGCGAAATAATTGTACGAACCAAAACCGGCTGCCGTGGAGCCGGTCAGGAACTCCGGAAGTTGTAATCGCTTTGCGTCATCCGTCTCCCCCGGCCGTTGGGATCCTCGGGCTGGGACCGATGTTCTGGTCGATATGTTTGTTCGATGATCGAAGAAGCAGCAGGACCGACTAGTCGCTTATCCATCGAAGGCCGCGCGCTCTTAGGGTTCGATCGACCCTGGCGTGGTAGAGCTTCATGAGCCGAGCCGCCACGAGATCGCCTTCGATGATTCGCAGCGCGCACGCGATGGCCTGCAAGGTCGCCATCCTTTCCGGCCGGCTTTGAGCCCGCAGTTGAAAAGTTCCGCGGTTCGGCGCGCTGATCTTCACTCTCGGAATATTTCTTAGCTCGGGGTGGCGGGAATGAATCTTTCGAGCCTGGCGCCAGGTGCCATCCGGCACGATCAGCTGGATCGGCCGCAGTTCCCGGCAGACCAGTTCCCGATCGAGTTCCAGCGCATCGGCGCTCGGATAAAACAGCAACGTTCGATATCGAAGCGACAATAGATCGCTCAGGTCGAGCGCTTCCCGGCTCTCACCGCGAATGCGCACCTCGCTATTGACCAGAGATTGAAGCGCCAGCAGACCGGTATTGCTGCTCCGGGAGAGTTCGCGGTGATGGATCACCAGCGCAATCTTGGTGCGCAGATCCAAGCGCGGCAACTCCGCGCACATGCACAGCGTGAGCGACGCGCCGCACAACAAGCAGCGCTGTTTTGCTTTTCCGATACCAGCCAACGACAACAGACCTCGACGGCTTTATATCCTTCCGCACGGCAAGGTGCCATCGGTCATGCCGCCCTGAGATCGTCTCACAGGCTAGCGCTCGATGAAAAGGCCTATTCGCCTCGAGCGTGGTCGACGATGCTTTGCGAGAAGATCAAAAATGCGCAGGCCGCCGGCGAACCCGACACCGGCGAAACCTACTACCACCATTGGCTCGTAACGCTCGAACAGATGGTCGCCGAGAATGGCGGGACCTCGGCGCAAACTCTGGCGCAGCATTAGCAAAAACTGGAGCGCACGCCGTACGGGAAACCGAATTGAAGGTCGGAAGACTTTGGTCAGTGAGGGTCCGCGCCTAGGACTCATAAGATTGTCGAGACGTAAAAGTCTGACCCTCGGTTCCCGCCCTTAAATCTGAATGCTAAAAGCCGCCTTTCTAGGTGTCCGTCAAACCGTGCTAGGTCAAATCCGCCTTTAGCTTTTAGAGCGGCTGGACAGAGCGGGGTTTTAAAATTCTTTCGCCGAGCGGAATTACTCATGCCAGACCCTATACGGGATGGCTCGGTCTCACCGCGGTGGCAGCGGCCCGGCGCCGAAAAGATTTTTGAACAGCTCGACGACCTCGGGCTCGCGCGGCAGATTTTTGATCACCCGCTCCAACTCCTCGGGCATCAGCGGCGGCGAGTCGTCGCCGGTCTTTTTATACTCCTTGAGAAACTCGGGATCTTTGAACGTCCGGCGCATGGCTTCGCGCAGAACCTCGACGCGTTCGGGCGGCGTTGCGGGAGGGAGCACGAAGGGCGAACCGACCAATTGAAAGGCACGGTGCATGTTAACGAGTTTTCGCTCCTTGTCGTTTTTCGCGAAACTCTCCAGGTCGGGGAGCGCGGCATAGCGGGAATGGGGATGCGGCCGGCCTTTGGGCACCTCGATAATGCCGTGGACGTTCACCAGCTCTTTATCGAACCAGCCCTGGCGCAGGGGATTGTCCGGATGATTTGATCTCACGTCCACCTCGCCGCGCAGGAAAGCGGTGTCGAGCTCGGGGCCGCTGTAGCCGATCACGGATCTGGGCTCTTTCAAGCCGATCAGATAGGTAAACATTCTCCCGGTGTAATAGATTGTATGCCCCACCGACTGGGCGCCGAGCCGCAGCCCGGAAAGCGCGCGTAGTTTGTCCAAGCTATTCGCGCCCAACTCCCCCCGGCTCAAAAATATATGCGGGTGACCGCTGTACGGTGTGCCCAGGTAGATCAGCTTGTCGATATCGTAGAGCACGCCGGTCTCGCCGACGGTCGCGCTGGGTATCAAAGACGAGAGCATGGCGCCCATCGTGAGGCCATCGGGGCGGGACGTTCTAAAGACATGATTTGCCGCCTTGCGTCCGCCGCCGCCGGGCATGTACTCGACGACTATGGTCGGGTTGCCGGGAATATGTTTGCGCAATGACGCAACAACGGTTCTTATGCGCAAGTCGGCGGTCCCGCCCGCGTCGGTGGCGGCGACCACGGTGATCGTCTTGTCCTGATACAACGGCGCTTGCGCCGGCGCCGAGCCGGTCCAGAGGAGCCAGCTCCCGAGCGCATAGGCGCCGGTTAAGGCACAGCGAATATTTCCGCTCTTCACATTCGCCCTCCCTCGAGGTTCACCCACCGTTCTGTCAAAGTTTTCGGGGCGAGCCCAGCGGCGTAAATCTATACGAGCCGCCGGGAATTATACAAGCGGCGGTGGCGTTTGACGGTTGGCCTCCAATTGGGTTATTTCGCCCCGATGACATTCTGCGTGATCGTGAGCTTTGGGCGCCGTCGCGCTGAGGGAAGATCTGCCATGGGAACGAAACACTTGATCGTGCGGTTTTGCGTCACCGTAGTTGCGGTCTTAACCGTTCTTGCCGGCGGTGCTTTGGCGCAGTCTCCCTTTTATCAGGGCAAGACCTTAGTGATTGTCGTGGGCACCGCCCCTGGGGGAGCGGGAGATCACCGCACGAAAGCCCTCGTTCCTTCTTTGCGGAAATACATCCCCGGAAATCCCACGATCGTGCTCGAGCACAAGGCCGGCGGCGGCGGTCGGCAAGCAGCCAATCATGTTTATCAGGTCGCGAAGCCGGACGGGCTCACCATAGGAGCCTTGAGCGGCAGCATCGTCGCGCTGAAGGTCCTCGGCGCGACCGGCGTCATGTACGATATCGACAAGTTCATCTACCTCGGCGCGTCGGAAAGCACGTCGCATCAGATTCTGTACACAAGAAAAGAACTTGCTCTGACCAATCCCGAGAAGTTGCGGGCGGCTTCCGGCCTCAGACTCGGCGCCCAGGCGATAGGACACCCGAACTATATCGCCGGGCGGCTCTTTGCCTACTTTCTGGGTATGAAGGACCCGAAATTTATTGTCGGCTACACAACTCCGGAGATCGAGGTAGCTCTACTAGGCGGGGAGCTCGATGGGAGAGCAAATAACGTCGCCCAGCTTTTGCACCGTAACCCGGACTGGGTGGAAAAAAGCGTGATGGATATCCATGCGATCTTGGAGATTCCGAAAGGAGCCAAGCATCCCCGTTTCGGCCGCGTCCCCGAGATCGAAAGTTTCGCAAAATCCGAAAACGAGTCCAAGCTCCTCACCATGTACCGGACATTGAGACTCGTCGGCGTGCCCTACACTTTGCCGCCAGGAACGCCCAAGGACAGAGTCATGATTCTCCATGACGCCATGCGCAAGGCTTTCAAAGACGCCGAATTTCACCGCGACTACAAAAAGCTCACCGGCGAAGACCCCGAGCCGCTCATGCCCGAAGAGATGGAAAAAGCGATCCGGGAAATGCCGCGCGACGCCGAGGTGATCGATCTGCTAAAAAAACTTTCTGACGAAGGCCCGCTTCCCGCGCGATAACTGCAAAGGCGGCGAGTGTAGCAAGGCCGCGCGTCGCATTAGTGAAAGTGAGTGAATTAGGCAAATTTGACACGACTGACCACGGCCCGGTTAATAGCTAAAAGCGGACTTGACCTCTTTGTTGAGTTGCGCTGACCCCTTTGTCTGCGCTCGGTTGACTATGAACGGTCGAGGGCTGTTGCTTAACTGACTGTCCGTTTAATCGGGACTAGCTCAGGTCTTTACCTTTGGTGTTGACAAATTATTCCGCCTCTTCCGCATATTCATCCAGTACACTATCGGAAAGGTGTGCGAGATGTTTGTCGGAGGCGAGTTCGCGCAGACTGTCGTACGACAGATATGTGCAACTGTCTGCAAGCGGGCCTTTCTCAAGTAATGAAAATACGGGTCTGCGAATTTCAGAGAAGACTTTATCGCGCTTGGTGACTGGCGCGACGATGTGAAGTCTAATATCCATGTTAGGCTGTAAGGCCAACAGATCCGCCATCCGCAAAATGCCGGAATATACGGAGGTGGTGTGCTCGACTTCAAAAGCTCGGACGATAGAGCGCCCGCGCAGCCACAGAACATCGATCTGCTCAATTGTGCGAAGGGTTGTGTCGTCGTAATTGAGTGGAAGTCGATCGAGCAAATTGTTTGGTTTGGTTTTTAACTCGGAGAGGACAGCACCGCGGTCGGCGCGAGGCAGCCAAATGGACAAGCCCATCCGATCGCCAATGCCGGCGATTAAAGCCTGTATTTGGATTGACTCACGAACTGTTGTTCTTTCCGGCTCAGGTTCTTCGTTATCAATTTGATTAGAGTCGTCCGGTACGGACACCGTCACGACCTTATCGGGACGGTTGACTGTGTGCGTGGTCAGCTTACGCGTATCGTCATCATCGAGCGCGTAGGTGTCTCCGCCTACAGATTGTTTCTGTAATAGGTCGAATAACAATTTGCCGTCGTTGTCATCGAGGCGAACCAAGCTGCCTCGAACCTTTCCCGTCCAGGCAATTGACCCTTCTTCTAATCCTTTCGTGAACGACAGGCCATTCCAGATCCTTTCAGTACGAATGGGAATCGCCTTCTCGACGTCAAGCCAAACTACTGGCCGCACCCGAAATCGCACTACGAAAGGATCATTCTCAGGGAGGAATATGGGCGTGCTATCGATAGATGGACCGTCAATAACCTCAAGTGCACCAACCCATCGCGATAGCCTGGTCATGTAGCAAATCAGCATATCACCGGAAGTGATGCGCTCGGCCATTCTTTTATGTCGCAAGCGGAATCCAGAGATGTCGCGCGAGGAGCGCTTGAATGCTTCGTAGGTTTCGGGCGAGAAAAGGTCTATGAAGTAAGCCATGAGTGCGACTCAGCGGCCTATTTTTACTCAGGTGGTTCGAACCGTCAAACTGTTTTTGGCAATGTCGTGTGACAATTAAAGAAGGGAGAGTTGAGGGTGTCGCGTCTGGATCTAAACAATCCAGCGATCGCTCATTTCAAACGGCATCAAGCTAAGCGCCATTTCGAGTAATCCAACCGAGGTCAAACCTGGGGGGCAAGTCTTGGGCTCAATCGGGGTCTTGCATCGCGACAAGATCTTTAAATGGCTGTTGATGATCACTACTTGTTTGACGATGCCCGAATCGTGGGATGTTCAGTGACAGGATTTCTTGACAGCCCCTCCCGGTGTGTTATTCCACATTGAATCAAATATCCTGGAGACAGGTTGCACCGATGTCGAAACTCAAACTCACTCTCGCATGTTGGGACTATGACCGCACCCGCCCGCTCATCGACGGCCGTGTCCAGGCCGAAGGCATCGATTTGCATGTCAAAGTCTTGCGTCCGCGCGAGACCTTTCCGCGCATGCTGGAGGACAAAGAGTTCGAGGTTTCGGAGCTGTCGCTTGGCTCTTATGCGAGTCTGATAGGGCGCGGCGATTGCCCTTTCGTCGCGCTGCCGGTGGCGCTCTCCAAGATCTTTCGACACTCGTGTATTTACGTACGGACCGATGCGGGGATCAGGACGCCTCAGGACCTCCGCGGCAAACGGGTGGGAACGACGCAGCTCGGTTCGACTGCCACCATCTTCATGAATGGCATGCTGCGCCACGAATACGGTGTGACCCTGGAGGATATCCACTGGTTCATCGGCGGAATGACAACACCGACCCAGCGACCGTTGTTTCCGTTGAAGCTGCCGGACAAGATCAAAATCGAGTTTCTGCCGGCGGACAGGACACTGGAGGGAATGCTGAAGAGCGGCGATCTCGATGCGTTGCTCGCGATCTTTATCCCGTCCATCTTCGAGAAGGGCTCGCCGCGCATCGCGCGCCTGTTTCCGAACTACTATGAGGTCGAGCAGGACTATTATCGCCGCACCGGTATCTTCCCGATCATGCATACGGTGGTGCTCCGCGACGACGTTTATCGCGAGCACCCGTGGGCGGCGCGGAGTATTTATCGAGCCTTCTGCGAAGCTCGCGATCTGGCGGTCGACGGACTCTACGACACGGACGCGCTGCGCCTTTCGCTTCCCTGGTTGATCCATCACGTCGAGGAGACCTGGCAAGTGTTGGGAAAAGATTTCTGGGCGTACGGGCTGGAGCCGAATCGACCGGCGCTGAAGGCAATCGGCGAATATGTTTACGAACAGGGTCTCTCGCCCCGCATCGTTAGTCCTGACGAGCTGTTCGCAGCGAACGTGGAGTAACCCGCGGCTTTCCAGCAAAGAATGTCCTGAGCGAAGTCGAAGGGGCGCCAAGGCGCGAAGTGAACCAAACCGTCCTTGCCACGACGCTGTGCCGTAGAATAGGATAAGACTCGGTTTCGGCCCGGTGTTCGTGACTCGAGGAAATCTACGAGGGACGTGCGATGTTCGACCCTAAAAATCTGATCCTAGACAATCCGGACGAAGGCGTATTTCGAGTTCATCGCTCCGCCATGACGTCGCTCGAAGTTCTTCGAATGGAGCAGGAGCGGATCTTCAACAAATGCTGGCTGTACTTGTGCCACGAATCCGAAGTCGAGAACCCGGGCGACTACCGGCGCCGGAACGTAGCGGGGCGGCCGCTTTTCTTCATCCGCGGCAGCGACGGCAAACTGCGGGTTTTTCTGAACACATGCACACACAGAGGCGCGCTGATTTGCCGGCACGACCAGGGGCATGCCGACGTTTTGCAGTGCTTCTATCACGCCTGGAGCTTCAACAATCAGGGCGACCTCGTCGGCGTGCCGGACGAGGCCGGCTACCCTGACAGTTTCAATCGCGCGGCGATGGGCCTCAAGCCGCCGCCGCGGGTGGAAAGTTACCGCGGTTTTGTCTTTGTCAGCTTCAATCCCGATGTCGAAGAGCTCGTGACTTATCTCGCGGGCGCTCGGGAGTATCTGGACCTGATCGTCGATCAAGCCGAAAAAGGCATGCGGATCATCTCGGGTTCCAATCGATATTCGATCAAGGCCAACTGGAAACTGCTGGTCGAGAACAGCTTGGACGGATACCACGTCAGGCCGACTCACAAGACTTACTTCGAATATGTAAACAGCCTGGGAATCAATACCAGCGGCGTGCAAACCGCATTCAGCCGGCCGGCACTCGTCTTAGGCAATGGTCATGCGGTGGAGGAACACGACGGCATCAGGGGCCGGCCCATCGCTCGTTGGAGCCCGCTCTTCGGGGAAGAGAACAAGGAGGAGATCGCCGCGATCCGCGCAGGACTGGTGCGAAAGTTCGGCGAGCAAAAGGCTCGGCACATGGCCGATGTCAGCCGCAACCTCCTAGTCTATCCCAATCTCCTCATCATCGATTCCATCGACATCACGGTAAGAATATTCTGGCCGATAACTCCCGACCTGATGGACGTGACAGCGTGGCAGCTCGCCCCCAGGGACGAAAAGCCCGAGCTCCTCGCGCGCCGGTTGGACAATTTCCTCACCTTCCATGGGCCGGGAGGATTCGCGACACCCGACGACGTCGAGGCGATCGAATCCTGTCAAGCAGGTTATAAAGCCGAGGGGGTCGAATGGTCCGAACTATCCAGGGGCATGCACCGGGAAGCGATCGCCGAGGACGAGTTGCAGCTCCGCGCGTTCTGGCGCCAGTGGTTCGGCCATATGTCAGGAATGGGGACGGTTGAAACAAACGATCCGGTGATCAGGCAGAGGGCGGCGCTGGCCCGCTGACAACGGAAGCAACCATGCCGGAAGCAAGCTCCACCGGAAGCGATGGCAGCGCACCCACTTTGCGCGAGACGGTGGAGGAATTTCTTTACCGGGAGGCGGCTCTTCTGGACGCCTGGCGGCTGGATGAGTGGTTGGCACTTTTCACCGCCGACGGCAGATATCTGGTCCCGACCACCGACCTCCAAGACGGAGACCCTCGCAACGACTTAGTTTTTATCGACGACGATATGGTGCGGCTACGCGCTCGCGTGGAAAGGCTAAAGAGCCGTCACGGTCATAGAGAATATCCTTCGTCGCGCACCCGGCACTTCATTTCCAATATACGAATCAAAGTAGAAGACGGCGCCATCGTCGTGAGTTCCTCGTTTATCGTCTATCGTTTCCGCATGGGAGAGTCGAGTCCCTATATCGGTTGGTACGAGCACAGACTGAAACGGGTAGACGGAGAGCTGAGGATCCATCACCGGAAAGCCGTTCTCGACCTGGAAGCGCTGAGCGAGCACGGAGCCGTGAGTATCATCCTGTAGCAGGCTGTTGAAAAAGGCCCACCTACTTCGTCAGACTGTGTGAAATCTCTTTGAGCTTTCGGTGTATGCGTGGGCGACGATTGAGCGGCTCATTGAATTCGCCTGTCACCTTAGAAACCGCGACTCCTCAGTTGAGGATCCCGTCTTCTTAGGTAACGGCCTCCATCATTTTCCTTACTCCGAGAATATTCATCACTCGCCTGAGGTTGTATGCCAGTATTGTCAGACTCGCCTCGGCTCCGACCTTGCTTAATCCCCGCATCAGAAAGTAACCCTGGTTCATCGCCCGTTTGATGGTGCCAAAAGGATGCTCCACTAGACACTTGCGTAACTCTGCCTTCTCGGGATGCTCCGTCATTCGCCGGGCCACCGCTTCCATAATCGCTTCATCCACCCAGCGTGTGATCCGCCGTCTTCCTCTCTTGTTGATGCTACACTTGGACTTTAACTCACAGCTGTTACAGCCATAGATTTCGTAGGAGTGCACCGCTCGACCCTGCTCCACACTGTCAAAGCGGTAGCTCAGCTCTTTTCCCGCAGGACACCTGTAGCAATCCTTTTGTGGCTCATAGATAAAGTCCTCTTTAGTAAACAGTCCACGCTTAAGATTCGATGAATTATTGGGTTTAGGCACGTAAACCGTCATCCCTGACTGCTCGCACGCTTTCACTTCTTCTCCGCTGTAGTAACCCCGGTCGGCCACTACCTCTAGAGTCTGTACGCCGAGCGTCTCTTGGGCCTTCTTTGCCATCGTGGACAGTTGCCCTTGGTCGGTCACTTCATTGGTCACCTCGTGCTCCACCACCAACTTGTGCTTGTGATCGACCACGATCTGCACGTTGTAGCTGACCTCCACCCCGTGCCCTACACGCATCGAGCGGCTCTGCGGGTCTGTCAATGATATTTGACTCTCTGCACTGCCTTCCAAATCGGTCTTTAACTGCTCATACTGCGCTCGGCGCTGCTTGTATTGTTCGATCTTCTCCTGGAGTTGTTCTGGACTCACACCCCATTGCCCGGCTTCCTGCTTATCCTGTTGATCCAATTGCTTAAGATACTGATCGATCTTACCGTCGATCTCTTTTATCATCCGCCTAAGTTTTTTCTCTGTGAAGTTGCGCTTGGGACTATTAACGGCTCCAAATTTGCTGCCGTCGATGGCCACCAACTCTCCCCCAAATAGCTCCAGCCGCTTGCACCACAGCGTGAATTCTCGACATACCTTCTTGATCCCTTGAGCATTATCCTTGCGAAAGTCCGCTATCGTCTTAAAGTCCGGCCTAAGCTTGCGCATCAGCCACATCACCTCCACGTTGCGCCCGGCTTCGGTTTCTAACCGCCGACTCGAGCGCGTCCGATTCAGATACCCGTACACATACAGCCGTAAAAGATCTC
>Ga0075428_100007252_pt1 | contig 12284 bp, 10 predicted proteins | sample RhiMetdeltSRZDD2_FD_75291 | JGI IMG/M metagenome (GOLD analysis project Ga0075428, IMG submission 75291) | Populus rhizosphere microbial communities from Tennessee, USA - Rhizosphere MetaG P. deltoides SRZDD2 | ecosystem: Host-associated > Plants > Roots > Rhizosphere > Soil | place: USA...
CTGGGCACGCCGCCGAGAACGCCGATCTGATAGATGCCCCCGGTTTCGCGACGCGAATAAAACACGGACGCACCGTCAGGACTGAACGACGGCTCCAGCTCGTCGCCGTCGTCCGTCGTCAGTCGCCGCGCGGTCCCGCCCGCGACGGGCTGAAGCCAGATGTCGGCGCCACTCGTTCCCTCGCGATCCGAGGCATAGGCCAGGAGCGATCCGTCAGGTGACAACGCGGGATCGATGTTGAGTCCGGAGCTCGAGGTCAGGCGAACCAGGGTGTGGCGAGGGCCGTGCTCCGCCCGGGCACGGGTTCCGGAAAGCCAGTGAGCTGCGATCAGTACAGTCACGGCTCCAATAGCAATCGCTGCAACAGCGATCCCGCGCCACGTGCGGTCGGACCACGTCGACCGTCTCGAAGCGGCGACGGTCTCGGGGTCGCCAGCCAGAGCCGGAGTTTCCGGCTCTGGTGTTGCGGCCGCCGTCCCCTGCTCCACGAACGTGGCAGGAGCGATAAATCGATACCCGATACCGGGAATGGTCTCGATGAATCGAGGCGAGGATGCGTCGTCTCCGATCGTGTCGCGCAGTCGCCGGATGGCGGCGTTGATGCCGTGCTCGTAGTCGACGAAGGTGTTGTCCGGCCAGAGCTCGCGCCGCAGGTCCTCTCGCAGGACGATGTCTCCCTGGGCACGGACCAGGGCTTCCAGCGTGCGGAGCTGCTGCCTGGGCAGACGGACGCGCCGGCCTGTCGAATCCCACAGCTCACCGGACCGAAGGTCCAGCTCGAACTCTGAGAAACGGACACGCTCTCGCGCGGTGCCTGTCATGGCGGGGCTGAAAGCCGCCGAATGGTAACACGCCGCCTGCGGCAGGCCGGCCGTCAACCGATAGGGCAGGGTGACTCGTTTTTCACCAGTTTTTCACCTTCCGTGCATTGAGTCGCCGAGCGTTGCTTCGTAGCCTCAGGCACCGATCAAGGAGGCTTCATGTCGCTCTCTCAGAACGCGTCGTGCGTTGTCCTCGTGGCAGCCCTGTCGACCACGGTCAGCTGCTCGGCCAAACCCACCCCACTCACTCCAACCGGCGCAGAACCAGACGCCCACGCGGCGCATGCCGCAGGGGTTCAGGCATCGGCTGAGAAAAACGAAGACAAGGGCTACATCGACGGCTGGATTGACGGCGAAGATGTCCAGCTGTACTACACCCGGTCCTATTTCTGTGCCGAGCCCCCCTCGAGCAGCGCCCCTTCCAACTGCGAGCTCGGCGTGCCTGGCGAGGTCACGCCCCGGCCCGGTCCGGTACCGAGGATCTACGCCATAGCAGCGATCGGCTTTCAACCCGATCCCGCCACCGTCGCCTGCGCGGCAGGCACTCCGTGCCTGAACCATCCCGCAATGATCGACGCCTCCCGAGTGGGAGGGTCACCCACCGCGTCCCCGCCATCACACAGCCATATCCTCAGCCGCCGGGGTGGCGGATGGTTCAACACGGTGAACATCCGGGTGTTCAACGTGCAGGCATGGAACCAGATTGCCGCGGCGAAGAGCCTGGCGAAGGTTCGCGAGCTGCAGGGAGGGAATCCCGCTGCGGGCGTGCCAGGTGTGATCAGCGCCGACACGCCAACCAATATCTATTTCTTCATCGCCGGCGCCCGCTAGGCCCCCGGGTGAGGGCCGCGCTCCGGAGGGATTGCCCGAATCGCAAGCGAGCGATGCCGATTCAGGGCTCGGCTACACTTCTGCCCAATGCGGCAGCTCGACCTGGGCGACGCCGGCCAGCCGTCACTGGCCGGCCGCACCCTGAAGACCTACGTCCGAGGTACGCACCGGACGATCCCGCCGGTCGAGACGCTGGCCCGACTGAAGCCGCTGCTGCCGAAGATGGGCATCACCCGGCTCGCCAATGTCACGGGCCTCGACGTCATCGGGATTCCGGTCGTGATGTCCGTGCGACCGTGCTCACGGTCGCTGTCGGTTTCCCAGGGCAAGGGGCTCGACCTCGATTCGGCCAAGGTGTCGGCGGCCATGGAATCCATCGAGGGCCACCATGCCGAGCGCGTGACCGGCCCGCTCGAGCTCGCGAGCTACGACGAGCTTCGCCAGACCCATACCGTGGTGGATCCTTTTCGGCTGCCGCTCTCGATCGTGCGTCCCTTCCAGACCAGCCTGCCGCTGCTGTGGATCGCGGGCGACGACTGGCTCCGCCACGAACGGGTCTGGGTGCCATTTCAGCTCGTTCACACCGCCTACACCACCCGCATGCGGTGGGACCTCGTAGGCTTTGCCGTTTCGAGCACCGGGCTCGCGTCGGGCAACCACGTGCTCGAGGCCGTGAGCCATGCGTTGTGTGAGATCGTCGAGCGCGACGCCACGGCGCGGTTCGCCGCGCGGAGCGACGAAGATCGGGAAGCACGACGACTGAATCTGCGGACGGTCGATGACCCCGACTGCTGCGCGGTTCTCGAACGGTACCGGCGGGCCAGGGTGGACGTGGCCGTCTGGGATGTGACCAGTCACGTCGGTTTCGCCGCCTTCGAATGCCTGATTGCCGAGCACCACGACGATCCCAATCGAATGCTCTCGGGCGCCCGCGGGATGGGCTGTCACCCGACACGGCAGGTCGCGCTGCTCCGGGCGCTTACCGAAGCCGCCCAGAGCCGTCTCACGATCATCGCGGGCTCCCGTGACGACATGTGCCGCGCGAGCTATGCGGCCTGGCGCGATCCGGCCACCGCGGCACGCTGGCGCCGGCAGGCGGCCGATCGCGGCGTCGTTGAGTTCGCGAGCGTTTCGAGCGTCGAGTCAGAGTCCTTCGAGGAGGACGTCGCGCGGCTGCTCGGCGCGGTGGCTCGGGCCGGCTGCGATCGCGTCGTGGTCGTCGAGCTGACGCGTCCAGAAATAGGGATTCCCGTCGTACGCGTCATCGTGCCTGGACTCCACGATCAAGGTCATAGCCATTCGGTCGGACGCTCGCTGGAGGAGGGGCAATGAAGGCAGTGGTCTTTGCAGGCCCCACCATCCTCCCGGGGGACATTCGAGCCATCGTGGACGCCGTGTGCCTGCCGCCCGCCGCGCACGGGGACGTGTATCGCATCTCGCTGGAGCGGCCGCAGGCGATCGGCATCATCGACGGCTACTTCGAGCGGCAGCCCGCGGTCTGGCACAAAGAGATCCTGTGGGCGCTCGACGCGGGCATCCACGTTTTCGGGAGCGCGAGCATGGGCGCGCTCCGCGCCGCCGAGCTCGCGTCCTTCGGGATGCTGGGCGTGGGCCCGATCTTCGAGGCGTATCGCGACGGGCTCCTCGAAGACGACGATGAGGTCGCCGTCGTGCATGGCCCCGAGGACACGGGCTATCGCGCGGGATCCGATGCGATGGTGAACATTCGCGCCACGGTGGAGAAAGCGCGCTCGTCCGGCCTGCTGGATGAAGAATCAGCGGCGGCGATACTCCGCATCGCCAAGAGCCTGTACTACGCGGAGCGGACCTACGCCCATGTCCTGGAGATCGCCGGGCAGGAAGGCATCTTGGCATCGACGCTGGAGAGTTTTCGGCGATGGCTGCCGGCAGGCGCGGTCAACCAGAAGCGGGACGACGCGGTGGCGATGCTCCAGGCGATGCGCGCGTGTCTCGATGCCGGCTACGCGGCAGGGCCACCAGCTTTCGTCTTCGAGGATTCACTGTGGTGGCACGAGCTGCGCGTTTCCGCGGCCGAGACAGGCATGTCGCAGGATGACGCCCGGGTCCTGGCCGCGCTGTCGCGCGATCCCGGGCTCCGAGACCGTGCTGTCGCGGCGGCCCTGGGCTGGCAGCTTGCCCTCGAGGAGGTCCGGCGAGATGGTGGGTCGATCGACGCAGGACACCTCATCGACCGCGCCTCCAGTTTGTGCAGCCGGCTCGACCTGCCGGATGCCGAGGCCGTCGACCGGTGGCTGGCCGCGAATCGCTGCACGCGCGCCGGCCTCGAGCACCTTCTCGAAACGAGCGCTGTCGCGGCGCGCGCCTCGGCTCTCAGGGGCGACATTCTGATTCCGACGCTGCTCCAGTTCCTGCGCTGGACCGGCGACTACTCACGGCTGCTCGCTCGAAGCGACCCCTCGAGCCACCACGAGCCTGACAGTCATTCGTAGCAACGCGGCGACCGTGAGCGGCAGATCCTGTTCAGCTGCTTCGAGCGGGCACCCCGCTGATCCCGGCGCCCCCGGTTGCTTACAAGAGGACAGGAGATCAGGAGGCGTGTTTCAAGCTAAGACTCCTGAGCTCCCGTCCCCTGTTTTAGCTGCTTGGAGTGCCATCCAGCTGATTCAGGTTCGGCTGCAGGGCGGGGAGCGTGTGAGGATCAGCGCGCCGCTGGCGGGTGCGCCGCGATCTCCTCGAACAGTTTCTTGCCCACGATTCGATGCACCGCTGTCGACGGGTGACCCTCATGGTAGAAGCCGCTCAAACCACCACGAGCTTGACGGCTCCGGCGCGCTGAACGACCTCGACCAGATCACCAAAGCCGGCGGTTGCCTGGAAAGCATTGCCGGCAATGCTGCGCTCGCCGATCACCACCGGCTGATTCACCTGCCCTGCCGCCGTGTCGAACTTGATTGCCGGGGCATGGGGAGGCACGAGGGTCGCAACGGCGGCAGCGGGACCGAATTTGAGGGTCGAGGGGTCCACGAACTTGACGGCGGACGGGTCCGCGAACTTGACGGCCGACGGGTTCGTGAACTTGATGGCCGTGGGGTCCGTGGCCTTGTGAGCCGTCGGCTCCGTGAATTTCACGGCGGCCGGGTCCGTGAACTTGATCGCGGACGGGTCCGTGAACTTAATGGCCGTGGGGTCCGTGGCCTTGTGAGCCGTCGGTTCTGTGAATTTCACGGCGGCCGGGTCCGCGAACTTGACGGCGGCCGGGTCCGTGAACTTGATGGCGGACGGGTCCGTGAACTTGACGGCCGCGGGGTCTGTGGCCTTGTGAGCCGTCGGTTCCGTGAATTTCACGGCGGATGGATTCGCGGGTGGCGTGACGTCGACCTTCCCCGGCGCCGCCGTGTGCTCGACCTTGCCGTAACTTATGGCAATCGAATCGGTGGGCACCCTGTCGGGAAGCGGTTCCACCGCCATCACGAGACCGTAGACCGGGTTGTTCTGCGCTGGCCTCAACAGGTAGTTGCCGGCAGCCAGCTGGAGCCCGGCCGGCGAACCCCGCAAAGTGCAGAAGACAGCCTTGCCCAGGACAACGCCCCGAATCGTCGATTGCTGGAGTGTCAAGGTCTCCATCGTGCCTCCTATCCGGTGGCATCCGCTTTCGGGTCCACTGCGACGGTCCTTGCGCGCCGCCTGAACGTCGTCTCGCGCTGCGCAATCCGTGCGCGCGACAGCGCGTCGATGGCCGCCTGCTGCGACTCGAGCAGATGATGACGATGCATGTCGTCAGTGTCCGAGGCGAGGCCCTGCGCCACTGCCTCGAGGCTGCGGGTCGGATCGCCGAGTCTCAGCCATGATCTCGCCAGCCGGAGATGCGTCTCGACACCGGCGGGGTGCAACTGTCGCGACTGCTCGTAGCATTCGTGGGCCTCGTCGGTACGATCCAGCGCCGCGAGGCAGTCCCCGGTCACGTTCCAGAGCAAGGGGCTGTACCAGGGATTGAGCTGGAGCGCGGCCCTGGCGAGCTCCAGGCCGGCCTGCGGATCGCGCAGATCGCTCGAGACGAATCGCGCGGCCTCGCCAAGGAGGCGCCAGTCGCGGGGTGCGCGGTCGATCCCCAGTCGATAGACATCGAGCGCCTCGCGCATCAGCCCCTGTTCCGCATACTGCCGCGCCAGCGCGGGTACGGTCCAGGTGTCGGGCACCGACGGGGCAAACCGTTCCACGAAGGTGCGCCTGGTCCCGGCGAGCAGGTCGGCTCCCACCAGCCGCGTGTGGAGCGGGCCGTCGCCGCCCGGACCGACGATCTCGATGGACCGCTCGCGCAGGTGACGTTCGAGGCTCACGAAGTCGACAGGCACGGCGGTGGCGCCGCCGAAGCGTTGCGCGCCGACGCCATCGGCTGATCCGCCGACGATGGTGTTGCCGTAGTCACGGATGAGGAGAAAACCCGCCGCATCGAGCCGCGGCAGCAGGCTCTCGAGACACCGAAGCGCGCCGTAGTTGTAGACGACGATCGTGCCGTCGGCGACATCCGCGGGTGCGAAGGTGAGCTCCCGGTCCCAACCAGTTCGGCCATCGCTGGTGATGGGAAGAAACGCCATCTCGGCGTCGAGGACAGGCAACAGCGGAAGCAACTCGGAGAGGGTTTCGGTCCGATCCGCCTCGGCCGCCTGCCGCATCCAGTCTGCGCGCTGCCCGAAACCCATCAGGCTGGCGGCATCGTCGCGAACGCTCGCGCGTGCGCACAGCTGCTGCCAGGTGTCTCCGCTCCGCCGCAGCACGGCGGCCGGCAGTGAGTCGAGCACGTAGTTGGCGAAGACCGCGCGAAGCGGCCGGTCGAGGGCAAGCCCGGGCGTCTCGGCGTCGCAGACCGCGGGTCTGACGTGTCCGGCGTGATCGGCGAAGATACCGCACGCGCGCCAGTGCCGGACGCTCTCGGCGGAACGATCCGTCACGTGGAACACGAGCCGATCGTAGAAGTCGCGACCGTCGCGTCGGCACAGGTCCCTGAACTCGTCGAGGAGATACCGCGCGAAAAGCGCCGTGCCTGCGCCGACTTCCAGCACGTGAATCCCATCGCCCCCGGGCGCGGCCTCGACGCAGTTCGCAAACAGCACCGCCGCCGCCGCCGCCGACGCGGTGCCGTCGTTATTCACCGCATAGGGCACCGCGTCGGTGATGAACGGCCGGACGCCCTCGGCAATCCAGTACAGCTCCGAGAGACGCCATTCGAGGTTCAGGGGAAGTGGACGATAGTCTTCGAGGACGATGTCGCCCGGCGAGACCCTACGAATGACCTCGCCAGCGGAAGTCCGAGCGGCAACCTGGCCGGGGAACCCGGGCGTTCGCACGCCCGGCGGGCGGACCGGCTCCAACGATCGAGCCATGATGAGCCCGCAGAGTATAGCGCCGGGCAGAGCAGAGGGCCATCACAGTCATCAGGATCACCTGACCGGCGTCACCGAATCGATGAGAGCGACTGATGATGCCGGCGCCGGCAGGAGCGATCGCCACCGTCACAGTCGCCTGCATGCACTGCTGTCCAGGCATCGTCAGGCAGTCGACCGCGGCATCACCATCCCCTTCACAGGTGTGCCGCGAGCGCGCGCAGCAGCCGTTGACACCCGTCCTCCGATCATTTCGCCACGCGCACCACGAAATCCGGCGAAGGCGCCGCGAAGCCCGCGGTCACTGCATACAGCGCATTGCCGAAGGCCGCAACCGTGGTCGGCACCTTCGTCGCCGGATTCGACGTGAATGGCTCCGTGATGAAACGCACGACCGCGCCGGACAGGTAGTCGGGAGACAGCTCGACCACCGCGATCTGGTTACGGAAATTCTGCACGACATAGAGCGTCTTGCCATCGAGCCACAGTCCGTCCGCATTGGGCAGCGTCTCTCCACCGAGATCCACGAGCACTGGCGTATGCGTGGCGGTATCGAGCCGATACAGCTCCGCAGTCGGCCCGTTGACGACAAGCAGGTGCTCGCCGTTCGGCGTGGCGACGATGCCGTTCGTCCTGAATGTGCCGGGCAGCGGAATCTCCGTGGCATCTGCCGACGGGTCGCCGGCCGGTCCGAGCTCCACCTTGTAGAGGAACGGCGCCTGCGTGTCGGTGAAGTACGCAGCCTCGCGGGTGATGACCACGTCGTTGATGAACGTCGGGGCCGAGCGTAACTGGTACGACGCCACGATCTCCCCGGATCCCGCATCGAAGACCGTCGCCGTGCCGCTGCCAGCACGTGCCACGAACAGCAGGTTGCTCCTCGGGTCGTGCTTCATCCCGGTCGCCGGCACGCCGTCGGGCGGTACTAACGTGGCTGTTTCGCCGGTCCGCAGGTCGCCCACCAGAATCTGGCCTCGGGTGGCTGCCGCGAGCGATCCCGCATAGAACGTGGCGCCGTTCCCGACGGCGATCCCTTCGGGCCCGAAGTCGGCCGGCAGAGGGATGAGATCAGGGAACGCTCGTGCCGCTGTCCCGGCTGACGCGAGCAGGGCGAGACCCGCAAGAGCGAGCAGATGCGCGTGGAGACGCCGACCGTGTCTGTGCATGTTCCCTCCTGATGAAGTCGCTCCCGTAGCGCAGGCCTTCAGGCCTGCCGTCGGTGAAGAAGCGAGATTGACATTTCAAGAACCACTCCCGACGATTCGCAACGAAATCGTTGTGGTTTCTCCGTGACCCTTCGTGCTGGGACGAATCGCTGTACGTAAATATCAACGTATCGCGTAAGCTCTGGCTGCGCTGGAGGCCTTGACCGACTCGATGTGAGTCAAGTCCGCGAGGCAGCCGCTCGGAGGTGGCCATGACGAAGTCGGGTTCGATCGCCGTCGGAATTGTGCTCGGATGTCTTGGCGTCATCATCACCGGATTGCAGGTCACGGACGTTCCAGTGGCTGCCCAGGCGCCGACGCGCGTGTTCGAGCTGCGCACCTACACGGCGAATCCAGGAAAGTTCGACGCGATGAAGGCTCGCTTCCGGGATCACATCCTTCCGTTGTTCAAGAAACACAATCTCACGGTCGTCGGGTTCTGGACCCACGCCGATCCGCCCACGTCGGAGAACACGCTCGTGTACATCCTGGCGCACGAGAGCCGGGAGGCGGCCAAGAAGAACTGGGCAGCGTTCATCGCGGATCCCGTCCGCAAGGAGGTCTGGGCCGAGACGGAAAAAGACGGGCCGATCAACATGAAGGTCGATTCCGTCTACCTCAACCCGACGGAATTTTCGCCAATCAAGTAACGTCGCCTGCGCGGTGGGTCGTGCGCCTGCAGGGACATATGTCATTGGCGGGCCACGCTCTCGCTTGCTCGGATGGCCGCCTCTTTGGCCCGGAACTTCGCCAGGCTCGCGATCAGCTTGACCGGGACGGGGTGCGATAGCGGAAAGCGGATCGTGCCCTTGCCATTCACTTCGTACGGCTTGAGCTCGTCCTTGAATGCCGCGACCAGGCGATCGTTCGCCGGATAGATCGAATAGTGCTGCTTCCACCCGGCGAAGTAGATGATGGTCCGGCCGTTGACCTTGAAGGCCGGAATCCCGTACGCGATCGCCTCCTCGGCCCTGGGAAGCGCCTTGCGGATCGTGTTGCGCACGCGCTCGAGTGTCGGGCGGACGTTCGCCGGGAATCCGGCAATGTAGCGATCGATGTTCTTCGGTGTTGACGATTTCATGGAGTGTCTCCTCGCACTGCTGAAGCGCTGCAACGAGCGCTAGCACGTGTGCAGCCTGCCGTCGGCCGCTCTCTCGGCGGGCGCCGCCGCGGCGGCGACGTGAAGCTCGCCGACCTCATCGCTCGCAGTCACGCGTCATGACGATCACGCAGCTGCTCAAGCGGTATGATCCGCTCCCACCAACGCGGATCACTGATGGAGGAATGCATGGCCACCTACATCGTCCTCGGCAACTTCACGGATCAGGGTCTTCGCAACGTCAAGGACACCCGCAAGCGGGCCGACGCCCTGAAAGAGATGGCAAAGAAAGTCGGCGCCACCGTCACCCAGGTGTACTGGACGCTCGGCCAGTACGACATCGTCGCGATCCTGGATGCGCCGGACGACGCCGCGGTGACGGCGCTGCTGTTGACGGTTGGCGGCCTCGGCAACGTCAGGACGCAGTCGCTGCGGGCATTCACTGCCGATGAGATGGGAGAGATTCTCGGCCGCGTTGGCGCCTGACACGCGATCATGGCGTAACCGCACGGACTTCCTCCGCCACCCTTCGGTAACGACCTGGCCGTTCTGGACGACCATGAGGCTGTGCAGCGCGTTGAGCTTCTGCTCGGCCTCCTCGACGAAGGCGCCCAGCGCCGCCGACGAGATGCCCTGGGACTCAGGGTGGCGCGAGGAAAGCCGAAGGGCGGAGCCGGTGACGATCGAGACGAGCAAGCGTGTCAGGGGCTCGTGAGCGTCTCGCCGTGGGCGCCTACTCCTGCCCGCCCGGCCCTGTCCCAATCGCCGTCTTTTTCTTGTGGTAATCGGGGTACGCGGGACGTTTGGGCTTTGGAACGGGATTCGTCTTCAGTTCCGCCATCACTTCGGCAATCGCGCGTTCGAGCTGCGGGCCCTTGCCCTGCCGGACCAACGCCGGATCGTGTTCCACTTCGATATCGGGTGCAATCCCCACGTTCTCGGCGTCCCATTCTCCTGTGGGACTCCAGACCGCCGAGCTCGGCGCTAATACGAAGCCGCCGTCCATCAGCGGCGGCGCGCCAGCGCGGCCGACGAGACCGCCCCACGTACGCTTGCCGATCAGTTTGCCGACACTCGCACGGCGGAAGTAGTTGGGCATCGCGTCGCCGCCGGAGCCTGCAAACTCGTTGATGATCATCACCTTTGGTCCAAAGATCTCCGCCGCGAAGCTTTTCGCGGGCCCGTACGCGTGGAACCCACGCGAAGTCACCGACCAGGGCTCGGGCCCGATTGGAACCGTCGATACGCCGCGGCGAAATCGATCGGCGCGGTCGCCGGCGTATCGAACAGCAGCACGTCGTACCGAAGCTTCAGTACGTCACCTGACTTCACCACGAGCTTGCCATCCGCCGACGCGGGCAGCGCGCGCTTGCCGAAGCCGTTGGCGACGATGACCCCGTAGTCGCGGCTGTGCCACCACGTCGGATTCGGATTCGACGCCGATGGGAAGATCGCGACGCCCCGGGTACGTCCGCCGCCGTCCCTCGAATATGCTGCCCAGGCCGCCTGGTTGCCCCACACGGTCTTCGCACCCTTGACCCCATCGCTGTTGACGACGAGCCCGCCCTTCAGCTCGGTGAGCTCTGTGGCCACGCGCACGCCGAGACCCATCTCTTCCTGATCGCCGAACACGAGCTCCCGTCCCTCGCCGCGAATCTCTGCATCCCAGGTCAGCGTGAACGCGTGCTCGCCGGACGGGGCGATTGCGAAACGCGAGATCAGTGTGGCTAGGGTGGTGGCGTTCCCGGCGACGAGGCGGCTTCGTGTCGCGAAGACGAGACGTCCCTCCACGAGCGACGGCTCCGTGACGAACGCCGCGTGCTCGATCCGGCCTTTGTTGCGCCAGAAGTCCTCGCCGTTGACGTCGCCGAACGCCAGCCAGACTCCGGGGTGCATGGTCGCGTGGTCGGTGGCATCGCCGGCCGCAGGGGGATGCGTGCGGGTGAGCTGCGCGCCACTGGGCGCATGGACGTTCTGGAAGTACGGCCGGAGGATCTCGGGATCGACGAACACATACTCCGTAAGGCGTCGGCCCGCGTAAAGAATCGAGAGGCGGCCTGGCTGCAGCTGCCACGCAAAACCCGGGCTCGCGGGCGCACGTTCTGCGGTCTGCGCCACTCCTCCCGGCGCGGTGTTGCGTCTTGTGAGCCACGTCACGAGATCCGCCACGTCGCGCGGGTTCAGCGCGCCGTCATACGGCGGCATCGGAGACTGGTGGATGCTGCGTCGGCTCGCGATCGCGGTCTTCTCGACGGCGACGGACTCGCCATTGAGCTGCACGATCCTGAGCGTTCGATCCGTCTCCGATTCGAATACCCCGGCAACGCCTTTTCCGTCGCGCGTCGACACCGTCAGCAGACCGTAGCCTTCGACGATGATCTGGTTGGGATTCAGGATCGATCGAACGATCGAATCGGCATCGTCTCGATCGCCGATGGCGCTGAGATCCGGCCCGATGGCGCGGCCTTCGTCTCCGGCCCGGTGGCACGACGCACATCCTGCCGACTTGAAGAGCCCGGCGCCGCGCGTCGAGTCGGCCGCGGCGAGAAGCGGCAGCACCTGCTCGACGGTCGTCGGAGTCTCGACTTTACCGAGCGGCGAAGTGAACGTGGATTCCCGTTTGCGATAAGTGCCCACCATCGTGTTGCCGACTTTCTGCGTGCCGACGAACAAGGCGGCTTTCAGCGTGGTGGTGTCGGTGAGGCGACCGGGACTGCCCGAACGGGATGCCGGCGTCGGTTCGGAGCCATCGATCGTGAAACGCACGTTCCCGGGCTTGATCCCCGGTGTGATCCTGACGGTCACGGACTCGACAAAGTCGCCCGGTCTCGGTGAAACGTCGATGAGCGGGTTGCCGTCCGCCAGGGCCAGCCAGGTTGCAGCGATCTCGGATGTACCGGGGTCGCGGTCCTGAACGAGCGGCTTCACCGCGACGGGTTCGAGCGCCCGGCTCTCGAGGAGCGCC
>Ga0075428_100007253_pt1 | contig 12283 bp, 3 predicted proteins | sample RhiMetdeltSRZDD2_FD_75291 | JGI IMG/M metagenome (GOLD analysis project Ga0075428, IMG submission 75291) | Populus rhizosphere microbial communities from Tennessee, USA - Rhizosphere MetaG P. deltoides SRZDD2 | ecosystem: Host-associated > Plants > Roots > Rhizosphere > Soil | place: USA...
CGAGGCGAAACGCGTGCGAATTTCCGTCGCGGCGCACTCGACGATGATCGACGCCTTCCTCGACGAGTTTTCCAGCCGCCTCGAGTCCGTCCGCTTCCGAGCTCCCGAAAGGCCTTACATCTCCAATTTGACCGGCGGCTGGGCGAAAGCAGAAGACGTGTCGCGGCGCGACTACTGGGTGCGCCACCTTCGAAGCACGGTCCGTTACTCGGACGGGCTGCGAACGATTCTCGAGGGCAGCGGCAGGGTCCTCGTCGAGGTCGGGCCGGGAACTGCGCTCACCTCGCTGGCTCGCCTGCACCTTCCTCCCGCCGCAGCGCCGCGCGCCGTGTCTTCTCTACGCCATCCCCAGCAGCCGATCACGGACTCAGCCGCATTCCTGGCTGCCGTGGGACGTGTTTGGGGCCTGGGCCACGAGATCGACTGGAGCGCGCTGCACGGCAAAGCGAAGCGCCGGCGCGTGTCGCTTCCGGCCTACCCGTTCGAGCATCAGCGCCACTGGATCGAGCCCGGCAGGCTGCAGGCGCTCGCGGGCGATGCGCCGGCAGGATCCGGCGACGCCCGAACGCACGCGGCCGCCGCAGTCGAGGAGGTCGCGCCGCTCGCCAAGCTGGCCAGCATCGACAATTGGTTCTCTCGGCCCGTCTGGAAGCGCGCGGGGGCGCCTGAGGCATCGCCCGCAGGGCGCGAACGTTGGCTCGTGTTCGCGCACGGCGAAGGCCTGAGCGCCCAGGTTATCGAGAAGCTGAGTCAGGCTGGCCAGGACGTCGTAACCGTGCGGCCCGGCGAACGCTTTGCCCCCTGGACGGACCGAGCATTCACCGTCGCTCCCGGCCGCCGTGCGGACTTTGAGCAGCTTTTCGGAGAGCTTGCGAAGCGCGGCTGGACGCCGGGTCGGATCGTCGTCGCCTGGCCCTGCGCGAAGCCGGCCACGAGCTCGCGACGGCTCGACTCGGTCGGGACGACGCAAGCCCTCGGCTTCCAAACGCTCCTCTCCATCGTCCAGGCGATCGGCTCGAGCGATCTCTCCGCGCAGCCGGCGTTCGACGTCGTCACCGCGGGGCTCGAAAGCGTGAACGGAGAAGCGACATTGGGCCCCGAGACGGCCACGCTCCTCGGTCCGGCGCGAGTGCTGCGCCGCGAGCTCGACGGGGCGGCGTGCCGCACGATCGACCTGCAGCTCTCGGACCTGGATGCATCCGGCGCCGCGATGAGCGCCGCCGCCGACAGGCTCGTGCGCGAGCTCATGACAGCGCCCCGGCCGGATGCGGCCGAGATGAAAGTCGCCCTGCGGGGGGCTGACCGCTGGGTGGAGAGCGATGAGCCCGTGACGCTTCCGAACTGCGACGCAACCGCCGCGTTCCCCCGGCCTGGAGCAACCTACCTCATCACGGGTGGGCTGGGAGACCTGGGTCTCGAGCTCGCGGAACGGATGGCCCGGCAGGCCAAAGTGCAGCTCGTGCTCTTGGCCCGCGCGCAGCTCCCCCCCCGCGAGCGCTGGAAAAACATCGCTTCGGGGGACGGAGGAACGACGGAGGAGCGACGGAGAATCCGGAAGCTCCTTGCGATCGAGTCCGGCGGCTCCGCGGTCCTGCCCGTCGCAGCGGACGTGACCCAGCTCGAGTCGGTGCGAGCCGGTGTGGCCGAGGCCACGCGCCGCTTCGGCCGCATCCATGGCGTGATCCACGCGGCGGGCGCGGTCGACGACGGACCGATGGCGCTCAAGACGGACGCTTCGATCGCGCGGGTGGTCGGGCCCAAGCTGCTCGGCCTGATTTGCCTCGAGGAGGCGCTACGGAGCTCTCCGCCCGAGCTGCTCGTGCTCTTTTCATCGACGAGCTCTTTCCTCGGCCTTCCCGGCCAGGCGGACTACGCCGCCGCGAACGCATTCCTCAACGCGTACGCCCGTTCGGGCGCGCGGCTCGCGCAGCGTACAGTCGCGATCCAGTGGGGAGCCTGGGGAGCCGTCGGCATGGCCGCGCGGGCCGCGGGCGTCGTGCCGCCGGAGCCGGGCGGCGACCGCGGTGAGGTCAACCCCGATGCGTCCCATCCCCTCCTCGGAAAAGTCCTCCGGCGCGGCGCCGGCGGGGCGCTTTTCGAGGCGCAGTACGCGCCGAGCACTCACTGGGTCCTCGACGAACACCGCTTGTCGACGGGGGAGCCGATTATCCCCGGCACCGGCTATATCGAGATGGCGCGCGCGGCATTCGCCGAGACTTTCGGGCCCGGCCCCGTCGAAATCCGGGACCTCGTCTTCCTCGCTCCGCTCAGCGGCAAGGACTCGCCGCGGCGCGTGCGCATCGAGTTGCGCGCGGAGGGGGACGGCTACGCGTTCTCGGTCGCGAACGAGTCGGACCGGGGCTGGGTCGAGAATGCGCGCGCCTCCATCGCCCGCGCCTCCTCCGCGCCCCCGGCCGCCCGAGATCTCGAGCGGCTGTCGGCGATGTGCTCTTCACGCTCGGAGCGATTCGCGAGCGATGGAAAGCCCACGCGTCAGGAGCGATACCTTCGTTTCGGCCCGCGCTGGAAGACGCTGCAGGAGACGCGCTACGGCGACCGGGAAGCGCTCGGCGTCCTCGAGCTCCAAGCCGGCTTCGAAAGCGACCTGGCTTCGTACTCGGTCCACCCCGCCATGCTCGACCTCGCCACCGCGTGCGGCTTTCCGCTGCTGCACGGCTACGAGCAGAGCGACGGACTCTACGTCCCGTTCTCCTACCGCGCGGTGCGCATTCATGGTCCGCTGCCGCGGCGCTGCTGGAGCCACGTCCGCGCTTCAGATGACTCCGACGCCTCGGCCGAGACGGCCGCTTTCGACGTCACCATCTTCGGGCCGGACGGCCGCGTCCTCGTCGAGTGCGACGAGTTCCTGGTGCGGCGCGTGGACCCATCCGTGATCGCAGGGGGCGCAACCACCGACAAAGCCCCTTCCCGGTCCGCTGCATCGGCTCCCGGCGCGCCACGGAACGGAGACGGGGCCGGCGGATCTTTCCTCGAAGAAATCGTGAGGACTGGGATCCTCCCGGACGAGGGCTGGGAGGCGATCCGGCGCATCGTGAACGGCCCACCGATCCCCGAAGTGATCGTTTCGCCTGTGGCGCTCGATCTCTTGCGGCGCAGGGTCGAGGCGGCTTTCGGCCGCCGGCGCGCGCCGGCCGCGTCCCGCGCGGGAGCAGCCAGCGGAGCCGCCACCGCGGATCCGACGCAGGCAGCTCTCGCGAAGATGTGGGAAGACCTCCTGGGCGTGAACGGAGTCGGCGCGGACGATGACTTCTTCGAGCTCGGCGGACACTCGCTGATCGCAGTCCGCCTATTGGCCCGGATCGAGAAAACGTTCCACAAGAAGCTGAAGCTCGCCACGCTCTTCGAGGCGCGGACGCTGCGGGCGCTGGCCGATCTCCTGCGGGAAGGCTCACCACAAACCCAGCAGCCGGCGAAGTGGAAAAGCCTCGTGCCCATCCAGGGCACCGGTTCGAGCCCGACGCTATTCTGCGTTCACGGGGTCGGAGGCGAAGTTCTGAACTTCGCGGCGCTCGCGGCGCGGCTCGGACCGGAGCAGCCTTTCATCGCGCTCCGGGCGCCGAGCCACGATGGCTCCTCGGAGCCGCTTCGGACCGTCGAGCAGCAGGCCGAGCTCTACGTGAAAGAGATCACCGAATACCAGCCCCAGGGGCCCTATTTGCTGGCCGGATACTCGTACGGAGGCCTCGTCGCGCTCGCGATGGCGCGCCTTCTCGCGGCCTCTGGCCGCCGCGTGAGTTTTCTGGGCGTGATCGATACTTGGCACAAGGACTCTTTCGTCCCATCGCGCGGAGGCGTCCTCGCATGGCTCCGGAACGCTCGTCGTTGGCTCGCGCTGGACGCGTGGGAGCCTGCGAAGGCTGCAGGCGTCTCGCCGTGGCGGGCCGCGATGCGCGCCGTGCGCACGGAGCTCGAGCGGCGCCGGCGGGCCCGCCGAGGCGCTCTCCAGTGGCAGGATCTGCCGGGGCTGCCTCCGAACGCGCGGCCTGAGGATCTCGAAGAGTCTATGCGCCGCACGTTGGCAGCCAACTTCGAGGCTTTCCAGGCGTACGAGCCGCAGCCCCACGAAGGATCGATCACGCTCTTCCGGGCCTTCGCGCAGCCGCTCTTCGGATGCCACCAGGCGGACCTGGGCTGGGGACCGCTCGCGACGCGCGGAGTCCGGGTCGTCGAGATTCCAGGGAACCACGCAAGCTGTCTCCAGGAGCCTTGCGTCGAAACTCTGGCGCGGGGGCTCGCCGAAGCTCTCGCGGAGGCAGCCCCTGCGATCCGGACCGCGCCCGAGTCCATCGTCACTGTCTCGCGCGAGGCGCATCGCGTCAGCCGCTCGTCGCTGGCGAAGCGATAGTCCGTCCGGCGCAGCCTACGCGGCGCTATCGCGCCGCCACGAGCGTGCTCCCGGCGTCGTAGGACGCTCCGTGAATGACCTCGTCCAGCGCGGCCCGCAGCTTCGTGCCGAGCTCCAGCACACTCTCTTTCCTCAGGAGGTCATGGTGCGAGCCGGGCACGTCGATTACCTGGATCTTGCCGAGGACGTGCTTCCTCCAGCCCAGGTTTTCGTCGACGTGGAAGGATTTCACGGCGGCGCTGAAAAGCACCAGGTCGCCCGCGTAAGGCTCGGGGTGGTAGAGCTTCAGGGCCTCGTAGAAACTGAGCGCTAAGTACTGCGATCGCAGGAACTGCGGTAGTCTTCGCCCCGTTCGGAGGCACAGCTTGACGAGCTTGTTTTTCACCCGCGAGCGGAGGTAACCCCGGAGCACAACCCTGCGCCACGTCTGAAGGAACGACCGTATCCCATGTTTCCGCAGGCTGTAGAGTGACACGGCGACCGGGCTCTCCCCGACGAAGATCTGGGGGTGGGTGGAGTCGAGGCCGCCCAGGAAAGCGATCGTCTCGCCCTGCGCGAGGAGAATGCGCGCCATTTCGAGAGCCACGAGCCCGCCGCTCGAGTAGCCGCAGAGGTGGTACGGGCCTCGAGGCTGCAGCTCCCTCAGCTCGCGCACGTAGACGCTGGCCATCTGCTCGATCGTCGTCGCGGCGACGTGGCGTCCGTCCACTCCGCGGGCCTGGATGCCGTAGACGGTCTGGTCCGTCCCGAGAGCTCGCACGAGCGAGTGGAAAATGAGAATGTTGCCGCCGATCCCGTGGACGCAGAAGAGCGCGGGGCGGTTCTCGTCGCCGCGCTGCAGCTCGACAATGCACCGGAAGTCGTCGGCCGCGGACGCCGCGGAGGAGCTCGTTTTCTCCCGGATCTTCGCGGCGAGGCGTTCCACTGTCGGCGCCTCGAAAAGCGTCGCAAGCGGCATCTCCACGTCGAACGCGCGCCGTAGCTTCGCGAAAATGCGCACGGCCAGAATCGAAGTTCCGCCGACGTCGAAAAAGTTGGACGTGACACTGATCGGCCGGCGGTCGAGGACGCTCTGCCAGACTTCGACGAGCTTCTTCTCGATCTCGTCGCGCGGCTCCACTTGCTTCTCCACTTCTCCCAGTCGCTGCAAGCCCGCGGCCGCGGGAAGGGTCTTGCGGTCGACTTTTCCGCTCGGCGTCAGAGGGAACTTTGGAACCGTGTAGTACACCGTGGGCACCATGTACTCGGGAAGCGATTTGCGGAGCGCGTCCCGGAGCGTCGCCGTGGCGAGCACGGCTTTGGGATCGCTGATCAGAAACGCCTCGAGACGCCGCTCCGCGGAGCTGTCGCCTCGTGGCAGCACGACGGCGTCACGGACTCCTGGCAAGCCGCGGAGCGCCGTCTCGATCTCCCCGGGCTCGACGCGGAACCCGCGGACTTTCACCTGCTGGTCGTTGCGGCCGATGTAATCAATCGAGCCGTTCTCGCGGAATCGGGCGACGTCGCCCGTGCGGTAGATCCGCGCGCCGGAGCCGGCGGCGCAGGGATCTTCGACGAATCGGTCCCGGGTGAGCTCCGGTTTGTTGAGGTACCCGTCCGCGAGGACGTCGCCGCCGATGCAAAGCTCTCCGGGCACTCCCACGGGCACCGGCGCGAGCTTGGAGTCAAGGACGTAGATTTTCGCGTTCGTGATCGGCTTTCCGATCGGGGGCAGCGCGGGCCATTCTTCGACCGGGCCCCCGAGCTCGTAAGAGGTGACGACGTGGCTCTCCGTGGGGCCGTAGTGATTGAAGAGCCTGGCGCCTTCGAGGCGCTGGAAGAGCGCGCGAATCTCCGGCGTGACTTGGAGCTGCTCCCCGGCCGTCATTACTTCCCGCAGCCGCAAACCCGCCACCGAGTCGCCCGCCGCCGACGTCGCCACGACCTCGGCGAGGTGCTGGAGCGCGATGTAAGGGAGGAAAATTCGCTCCACTTTCTCCTCGCGCAGAATCTTGAAGAGCTCGGCAGGATTCCGGCGCGCGGATTCGTCGATGAGGACCAGCGTGCCGCCGCTCGTGAGCGTGGAGAAGATTTCTTGGAAGGAGACGTCGAAGCTGATCGAGGAGAACTGCAGCGTCGCCTGGCCGGGCGCGAACGAGGCGCTCTCGTGCTGCCACCGTATCAGATTGAGGAGCGGGCCGTGCGGCATCGCAACGCCTTTGGGCTGCCCGGTCGAGCCGGACGTGTAGATCACGTAGGCGAGGTCCGACGCCGTCACCGAGACTTCGGGCGTGCGACGGCCGCTCGGCTGCTGGAATGTTTTGGCGTCCAGCTCCAGGATTTTGGCTGCGCCGCGAGGGATTTTGGAGGCCGTGCTCGGCTGCGCGACGACGATTTCCGCGCGGGCGTCGTTCAGCATATAGCTCAGGCGGTCGGGCGGATAGGCGATGTCCAGAGGCACGTAGGCTGCGCCCGCCCTGAGGATCCCGAGCACGCCAGTGATCATGTCGATCGAGCGCTCGCAGCAGAGCCCAACGCGAGCCCCTCGCCGCACGCCCAGCTCCGCGAGCCTGGCGGCAAGCCCCGCCACGCGCTCCTCGAGAGCTCCGTACGTTAGGCTCTGGCTGCCGTGGACCAGCGCGAGTTGTTGCGCATGGGTTCGGGCCGCGGTCTCGAAGAGGCGAGGCACGCCTCCGTCGAACTTTCGCTCGACGCGCGTCGAGTTCCAGGTCTCGAGCACTTTTTTCCTATCCGCAGGGTCGAACCACTCGAGCTCGGAAAGCCGCGCTCCCGGATTGCGCGCGGCGGCTGCCACAAGAGTCAGGAAATTGCGGACGACGCGTTCGATCGTCGACGCCTGGAAGATCTGCGTGGAGTATTCGATGTAGCCCTTGACGTCGCGCGCAGTCTCCTGCGCCTCCATCAGCATGTCGTACTTCGCCGTGCCGTTGTCGAGGATGAAGACTTCGGGCTTCAGCCCGCCTAGCTCGAGGGCCTCCTCGGGCGACTTCTGCGCGGCGAACATCACCTGGAAGAGCGGGTTGTGGCTGAGGTCGCGCGTGGGGTTCACGGCCTCGACGATTCGCTCGTAAGGCACATCCTGGTGCGCTTGCGCCTCGAGCGAGAAATCCTGGACCCGCTGTACGAGCTCGCGGAACGTCATGTCCGCGCCCGCGATCCGCGTAAAAATTGGAATCGTCGTGGTGTAGAAGCCGATGGAGGCTTCGAGCTCCGGACGCGCCCGGTTGGCGAAGGGGCAGCCGACCGTGATGCGCTCCTGTCCCGAATAGCGATGCAGGAGCAGCTTGAACGTCGCCAGGAGGAAGCTGAAGAGCGTCCACTTCTCCCGGCGGCAGACCTCGAACACGGCATCCCGTAGCGGCGGCGCGAAAGCGAAGCTCGCTTTGGCGCCCTCGGACTTCCGCACGTTCGGACGGGGGCGGTCGATCGGCAGCTCGAGAGGCGGCGCTCCGCCCGCGAAGACGTCTTTCCAGAATTGAAGCTGCTCTTCGCACGCCGGCGTCTTGACCCAATCGCGCTTCCAGAGGGCGTAGTCGACAAACTGGAGCTTCGGCTTCGGCAGCTCCTCGGCAAGCTTCGATCGATCCACGCCGCTCTGTGCGCGACGGTAGAGCTGGCTCAGCTCGTTGTAGAAAACCGCAATGGACCAGCCGTCCACTACGATGTGGTGCACCGTGAAGAGCAGAAAGTAATGCTCGGGCTCGAGCCGCAGGAGTTTGAGGCGGAAAAGCGGGGGCCGGGCCAAATCGAAAGGCGTGCTGGCCTCCTCACGCGCGAGCCGCAGCGCTTCGACCTCGGGGGGCGTGCCATCTCCGGATGCGACGTCGACGACGGGGACCTCGATCTGCGCCGAGGGCATCACGATCTGGAGAATTTCGCCGTCCTGCGTCGCATGAAAGCCGGTGCGCAGCGCTTCGTGCCTCTGAACCACCGCGTTCGCGGCGGCGGCGAGCAGGCTAACATCGAGCTTCCCGCGGAAGCGGAGCGCGAGCGGTACGTTGTAGACAGGACTGCCCGGCTCGAGCGCGTCCAGAAACCACAGCCGCTGCTGGGAAAACGAGGCGGGGAATGCGAAGACGTCGTCCACGCTGCCTTGCTGGTGGGTGCCTGAGGACGTCAGGGAAGTGTTGGTGCCTTCCATGGTGGTTTGTCTCGCCATCGGCGGCATGGCCACATGACTACTCCGGATGACTTCATTCGAGGGTGAACGTCGACGCGGATTCCGGTAATCTTGCGCGCAACCGGTCAGCGTATCGGAGCTTCACTCCCAACCCTCGAATGAGTAGAAGTCAAGGCCGCCGTAACGCCTGGCCCTTAACGAGTTCGACGGAAGTGTGTCCAGACCTTTAAAACTCAACCCGACCAAAAAGGCAACATCGGGTTCGTCGATTTATTCGGCCCTCGAGTGGACTTCCGGCCCTGTCATGCCGCGCCTCGAAAGTCACGACGTGCACCTCTGGCGCGTCGCCACGACGATCCCTCCGGTGCTTTATCGGACCTTCTGGAGCACCCTCTCCGAGGCTGAGAAAGCTCAGGCCACGCGGTTTCGTTTCGACCATCTCCGGACCCGCTACGTCGCGTCGCAAGGTTGGCTCCGCGAGCTGCTGGGGCGCTACGCAGGCGTCCCTCCGGAGAGGGTCACCTTCCGCGCCGGCCCCCGCGGCAAGCCCAGCCTTGCGGTCGAGCCGGGTCAGGCGGCGATGGAGCCCACCCTCGAATTCAATCTCTCCCACTCCGGGGACCTTGCCGTTGCTGCATTCAGTCTGGGCCGCGCCGTGGGAGTCGACGTCGAGCAAATCCGCCCCGAAGTGGCGGCGGACTCCATCCCGGAGCGCTACTTCACGCCGGAGGAGCAGGCCGGCCTCGCTCGCCTCCCGGAGACGGACAGAATCCAGGGCTTCTTCGCCTGCTGGACGCGCAAGGAGGCCTACATGAAAGGCCGGGGAGAAGGGCTTCATCTCGGCCTCGACACGTTCGAGGTGAGCGTCGACCCGAACGGACCCGCCGCGCTGGTGCGATCAGACAAGTACCCGGGCGACCCTTCGACCTGGTCGATTCAGGATTTCGACCCTGGACCGGGGTATCGGGGCGCGGTTGCTGTGGAGGGTCGAGATGTCCGCCTCGTAGCGTTCGCAGAGCCTCCGGCGCCGCCTCCGCGGGAAGGTTTTGAGTAGCAAGGCCCGGGTGCGCAATCGTATTCTCACTCCCGAGGCGCCTTTCGCGCCCTCGAGCGTGCCCATGGCCTTGCCTACTTCGCACATTCGGCTGGGAGCTCTTTTCGTCCTCGCGGCGGCCCGGTGCATTTTGGCCGGCGATCCTTCGCCGCTGGCGCCTTCGCCGGGGGCCGGGACTTTCCAGTCGCTGTCGGTCGAACCTCCCCGCATCGCCGTGCGTGGGGCCGACCGCACCGCGCGGCTCGTGGTGAGCGGGGTCACCTCGAGCGGCGAGGTTCGCGACTTGACCCGAGAGGCTTCGTTCGAGGTCGAGAACCCTGCGATCGTGTCCGTGGCGCCGGGAGGGTTGCTTTCCGCGACGGGGGACGGCTCCACGCGCGTGCGCGCCTACCTCGCGGCCGGCTCGGGCCTCGAGGCGTGGGCGGACGTCGATGCCACGAACGTGGCGCGCCCTCCGCCGATCAATTTCCCGAACGAGATCGTGCCGATTTTCTCGAAGTACGGCTGCAACTCCGGCGGGTGCCACGGAAAAAGCGGAGGGCAGAACGGTTTCCAGCTTTCGCTTTTCGGCTTCACGCCAGAAGTTGACTACGCCTCGCTCACGCGAGACTCGCGCGGCCGGCGGGTGTTCCCCGCGGCGCCCGAGCACAGCCTCCTGCTGCGCAAGGCGACCGGAGACTTGCCGCACGGCGGCGGCGCGAGGTTCGAGCAAGGCACCCCGGACTACAAAGCCATCTACCGATGGATGCGTTCCGGTCTGCCCTACGGCAGCCCGACGGACCCCACCATCGAGTCCATCTCGGTTCTCCCCGCGGCCCGCACCCTGCCGCTGCGCTCCCAGCAGCAGCTCGTCGTCATCGTGCGGTTCTCCGACGGCTCCACGGAAGACATCACCGAGCGCGCTCAGTACTCCGCGGACGCGTCGGAGCACCTCGCCGTGAGCAGCTCGGGGCTCGTCTCGGCCCTCGAACTTCCCGGGCAGGGCACGATCCTGGTCCGGTACCGCGGCCAGGTCGCGACGTTCCGGGCGATGGTGCCGTCCGGGCTCGACGTGACGCGGCTGCCACGTCCGCCCGCGCGCAGTTTCGTCGACGAGCACGTGGGTCGAACGCTCGAGCTGCTGGGCATCCAGTCCTCGGAGCTCTGCACGGACGCCGAGTTCCTGCGGCGGGCGTGCGTCGATATCACGGGCTCCATCCCCTCGCCCGAGGAGGCGGAATCTTTCCTCTCGGACAGCGAGCCGCGCAAGCGGGAGAACCTCGTCGATCGGCTGCTTGAGCGTCCCGGTTACGCAAGCTACTTCGCGCTCGAGTGGGCGGACCTCCTCCGGAACCGGCGCGGCGGCGAGGAGCGCGCGGCGCCGTTGACGCTCGGATTCCACGGCTGGATTTACGAGGCCATCGCCGCCAATCGGCCATTCGACCAGGTCGTGCGCGAGATTCTCTGCGCCGAGGGCAGCCCCGAGGACAACCCCGCCGTCGCATGGTACCGTTCGCTCGAGAACCCGAAGCAGCTGGTGGACGATGCCGCCCAGGTGTTCCTCGGCACCCGGATCCAGTGCGCTCGCTGCCACCATCACCCCTTCGAGCGCTGGGGGCAGGACGATTACTGGCGGTTCGCCACGTTCTTCGCGCGCGTGACGCGCCGCAACGACTCCAACTCGCGCAGCTTCACGGTCTCGCTCGGCAGGGGCGACAGCCGCACCACCGACGACGAACCTACGAGCGCGAGTTTCCAGAAAACGTACGTGGGTCTGAAGCTGCCCGGGGGGCCCGAAGTCCACGACTCGCCGGACGAGGATCCGCGGCAAGCTCTCGCCGACTGGCTCGCCTCGCCACAAAACCCGCTCTTCGCCCGTTGCGTGGTCAACCGCTACTGGAAGCACTTCTTCGGCCACGGGATCGTGGAGCCCGAGGACGATCTGCGGGAGACCAACCCGCCTTCGAACCCTGCGCTGCTCGACGCGCTGGCCAAGGATTTCCTGCAGAGCGGTTACGACCTGAAGCGGCTGGTCCGGACCATCGCCACGTCCGCGACTTACCAGCTCTCGAGCATTCCGAACGACTCCAATCGAGCCGATCGGCAGAATTTTTCACGCCACCATCCCCGGCGCCTCGACGCCGAGGTCCTCCTCGACGCCATCGACTCCGTCACGGCACGGAAGACGCGCTTCCAGGGCATGCCGGCCGGCGCCCGCGCGATCGATCTGCCCGACGAGACCTCCCGCAATTACTTCCTCGAGGTCTTCGGAAAGCCGGATCGATCGTCGGCGTGCGCCTGCGAGCGTTCGGGCGACGTGACTTTGCCCCAGGTGATTCACCTCCTCAACTCGCGCGAGATCCAGGAGAAGCTGTCCCATGATGCAGGGCGTTCGGCGTCCTACGCCAAGGACTCGCGCCCGCTCGAAGGGCGGATCCGGGAGCTATTCCTGGCGGCGTTCGGCCGCAGCCCCGACGCGGACGAGCTGCGCCGCGCCGAGGAGCACTTCGCGGCCGCCGCGGGGGCGGGGGAGGCGCCGGGAGCTTCGCGAAAGGCCTGGGAAGACCTGATCTGGGCCTTGCTGAACGCGAAGGAGTTCTGTTTCGTGCGTTGAGCGGCGGGACCTTCACGCCGGGGGCTTCGAAATGGCTCGCAGGAACGTGACCATCATGGTTCGCTGGGTCGGAATCGCAGGCGCGATCCTCTTCGCGGCTTCGCTGCCGGCGCAGGTCCCCGTCCTCGACGAGATCGACCCTCCCGCGGC
>Ga0075428_100007257_pt1 | contig 12282 bp, 7 predicted proteins | sample RhiMetdeltSRZDD2_FD_75291 | JGI IMG/M metagenome (GOLD analysis project Ga0075428, IMG submission 75291) | Populus rhizosphere microbial communities from Tennessee, USA - Rhizosphere MetaG P. deltoides SRZDD2 | ecosystem: Host-associated > Plants > Roots > Rhizosphere > Soil | place: USA...
ACCTGGGCCCCCGGCGGGTTGGTGCGTACGGTCAGCCGGCGGCGGACGCAGCCGGACTGCGTCGCGCAGAGTGCCACGAGGCACAGCGCGGTTATCGGCCACTTCGAATGCAAAACGTCGATCATGAGGAGCAACTAGTGCAAGCCGAAACGCTTTTCCCAAGAACGGGAGCGGCGGAGTATATCGGCCGATCAGCCGCGGTCCCAGGGCGAAAACCGAGCGGCGGTGGCTGAATCGCGAAAACCAGCTAAAGTGGAGAAAATGCCCACGTCTACTGTCTCGCAGGTTGCGGCCGCTCATGCCGCCGAAGTCCGCCAGGGCCAGCGGTTCGCCTTCGGCCGCAACTGGCAGCATTTTTTGCAGACGATCGATGAGCAGCGGATTGCCGCCGCCACGGCGGCACTCGCCGACATGCTGGAAATCACATCGCTAGCAGGGAGGCGTTTCATCGATATCGGCAGCGGCAGCGGGCTGTCGAGCCTGGCCGCGCGGCGGCTGGGAGCCGAGGTCCTGTCATTCGATTACGATCCCCAGTGCGTCGCTTGCACGGAGGAACTGAAGTTGCGGTTCGCGCCCGAGGACGCAAACTGGATGATCCAGCATGGGTCGGTGCTCGACCAGCCGTTTTTGGATTCCCTCGGAAAATACGACATTGTCTATTCCTGGGGCGTCTTGCATCAGACCGGCGATATGTGGCAGGCGCTGGCGAACGTTGGCAAGCTGGTGGAGCCCGGAGGCAAGCTGTACATTTCGATCTACAACGATCAAGGGGGCAAGAGCGTTCGCTGGCGGACGATCAAGCGGCTATACTGCCGCTCGCCAGCATTCGTGCAGACGCTGCTGGTGCTGGCCGTGGGCGCGTGGTGGGAGACGCGCGACTTCTTTGTCCGGCTCGTGCGGCTGCAAAACCCGCTCCCCTTTGCCGACTGGGCGAAAAAGAAACAGACTCGCGGCATGTCGGTGTGGCACGACCTGGTGGACTGGGTCGGCGGATATCCGTTTGAAGTCGCCAAACCGGAAGAGATCTTCGATTTTTTCCGCGCCCGAGGCTTTGTCTTAACGCGGCTAAAGACGGAAGGCTGCGGTCACGGCTGCAATGAATATGTCTTCGAGCGGGCCGGCCAACCTTAGAGACCATTTGCCGACACGTTTTCCCCGCTTATTAGCCGTTGCGGCAGCCCTAATGCGTCCTTAACCTTGGGGCTCTGACGCCACTCTTGTCGCCGCACTCTTTTCAATCCCGGCCGAGTTGCTACCTTTCTTGGCTCGCCGCTGGCGATCAGGGACTCTTTTAGCAGGGACGTTACGGTGGAAGAAGCGAATGGCGAGTGGGAAGGCGGCGCGGCTGGGGAAACCTTGACGGCAGCCGATTCACTTTCGGAAGCGGCGCTGACAAAATCGCAGCCCTTTGTCGGCCGCTGGAATCGGCTGGTCAGCACAACGAACTGGGAAAAGGGGCGGATCATTTGCCAGTGGCGCGAGGCTCTCGCCCGAGAAGGGGCCGCGCCATCCGAATACGCCGACGAAGCCTGGGCTCAGCTTGTCGGCGGCGTCAGCGGCCAGCATGTCGGCCGCTTGCGGCGCGTCTATCAGCGTTTTGACGCAATCCAGGAAAAATTCCCGGGCCTGTTCTGGAGCCATTTTCAGGCGGCGCTCGACTGGAACGACGCCGAAATGTGGCTGGAAGGCGCGGTGCAATCGGGCTGGAGCGTGGCCGCCATGAGGCAGCAGCGGTGGGAGACGCTCGGACGCGTCGAGAGTGAGCGGCCGCGCGATGCCGACGTGGTCACCGAGGAGGCCGATGGCGACGTGCAATTGCCGCGGGAAATCAGCGGCACGATTGCCGAGGTGCAAGGACCGCGGCATGAAGGTCCCGATTTTGGGGACGACGAAGATTCTGCCGCGTCATCGCGCACGAATTCTGACAGCCAATCCGTCGCCGAGCACGAGTTTTCTCCGCCGCCGATGGAGCTGGTGCAGCCTTTCGCGGCGTTGCCGGAACTGCCCGACGATCTGGCCGAAGCCTTCGAGTCGTTCAAGCTGGCGCTACTGCGGCACAAGGCCGATAACTGGCAGCAGGTGCCCCGCCAGGACGTGCTCCAGGCGATTGAGTCGCTCAAGTCGCTCGTGCTGGCGCCAGCGAGCGATGGCCCGCCGTTCTAGACTCTATGTCTGATAGTCGAGGCAACCTCGACGCGGCGAAAAACCGCGCGCAGCCGCTTGGTCGTCGCATTCTTACTGTGCCACCGACTAAATTGGTCAGGGGTAATACTTCCCTGAACTCCAGGCTCCAGCGGTCCGATGTCCAATCCCATTCCCGACGACATTACGCTCGACATGATGCGCCAGTCGCTCTACAGCGCCGTCGTTTCCGACGCGCTGGACGGACTGGGCTTTCGCCGGCAGTCGCCGCGCGTGCGTCTGGCCCCGCTCACGATCGAGACCACGCTTGTGGGCCGCGCGAAGACGACCCTCTGGGCGGACATGTTTCACGAGGATCCGCGGCCGTACGAACTCGAGCTGAAAGCGGTGGACTCTTGCCAGCCGGATGATGTCTTGATTGCCGCCGCCGGCGGCAGCGTCCATTCCGCACTGTGGGGCGAGCTGTTGTCCACCGCTTCGCGCAACAGCGGGTGCATCGGGGCAGTTGTGGATGGCGCAGTCCGCGACCTGGCCAAGATGCGGCAGATGCAGTTTCCCGTGTTTGCCCGCGGCATTTGCGTGTACGACAGCCTGCATCGCCAGCGCGTGATCGACCTCGACATTCCAGTGGAGATCGACGGCGTCCGCTTCTCCCCCGGCGACCTGGTGATTGCCGACCTGGACGGCGTGGTCGTGGTCCCCCAGGAAGTGGAACAAGAAGCCGTCGCTCGCGCCTGGGCGAAAGTGTTCGCGGAGAATGCCGTCCGCGACTCGATCCGCGCCGGCATGAAGGCCACGGCGGCGTTCGAGAAGTACCGAATCCTGTAAGCTATCTCTTGGAAGAAATCACTCGCACGGCGCCGGTGAGCTGAAACGCCATGCCGCTCTTGAGGCGGCCCTTCAAAGTGGCCTGCGTGGCGCCGACGGCAAGGCCCGTCTTGTCCGTCTCGAAATTGACAACCAGGTCCAATAGCCCGTCGCCATTGACGTCGCGCACCTCGTACTGCGGCAGCCCTGTCTTGCGGTGCCGCACGAGCGAGTTCTCGTTCCCCGTCTGACCGAACGTGAGCGAATTCACGTCCACCTGCGTGGCCGCGTCAAAAGTGCTCGTGGAGAGGATCGCCACGGCAATTTTGGATTCGGTCCTGACGTTAATCGTGTTGGTCGCATCGCCGGGCTTGATGTCCATCACCAGCTCAAGGACGTCGGTCAGATCGATTCTCACCGTGCCGCTGGCAGTCAGCGGGGGAGTGCCGTTGTCGGTCGCTTCGACCGTCAGCGAAATCGAGGTCCGCGCCTCGTAGTCGAGTGCCGAGGGGTTGTTGACGGTCAGCAGGCCGGACACCGGATCGATGGCAAAGGCGTCGGCAATGTTGCCGGCGGCGATGCGGAAAGTTCGCGTCTGGCCGACGTCCGCATCGGTCGCCACGACCGTGCCGACCGCAGTTCCTGCCGGCGAATTTTCTGCCAGCGTAAAACTCTGCGCCGGCACAGCCGGCGGCTCGTTTCGATCGAGCAGTTCGATGAGCACGGACTCGAGCGCCGAGTCATGAACGCCGTCGGAAACGCGGACCTCGAGCGTGCGAGCGGGAGCAGCTTCAAAATCAAGCCGCGATCCGTCGGCTACCGTGATGCTGCCTGTCGCCGCATCGATGGCCAGGGCGCCGTCTTCGTTTCCGGAAACGATCGCATAGCCGCCTAGTTCGCTGACAGGCGTATCAGGATCGCTGGCCACGACGGTGCCTACGCCCGTGCCGCTGGCGGCGTTTTCGACAACCTGGAAGACCTGTCCCGGCAGGATCACGGGGGGAGCGTCGCTCGCGCCGGTCACATGAATGGTGATCGTCGTCGTGTCGAACTGGCTGGGAATTCCCGTGTCGGCGACGAGGACCGTCATCACGTATTCGGACTTCGACTGGCGATCGAGCGAGCGATTTACCGTGATCTCGCCGGTCGCCGAATCGATCAGGAAGGTAAAATCCGCGTTGCCTTCGCTGATTGCGTAGACGAGCGATTGCCCTGCGTCGGGATCGCTGGCCGCTATGGTTCCCACGACCGTGCCGGTCACGGCCGTCTCGGGGATTTCCCAATCGGCCGACAGCACGACCGGCGGCTGGTTGGGGGCCTCGCTATGCTGCGGCAATAGCGTCGTCCACGTCGAGCCGTGACCAAAGAAACGAGTGATCGGCGCCCAGCCGTGGTCCAAATGCGGATCGGCCTCATCGCTGGGAATCGTTTTGGCGTAGTTCGCCGCGAAAATCTCGTAAAACGTCATTTCCGTGGGCGTCAAAAGCCGGTTGTGACTTTCGGCGACGAAGCCGATCCGGAAGTCGCGCTGCGCCGCAGCGGGGCCCGGCGAGCGCGCGCCGCCCGTCGCGGCAATGATTTCTTCGATGGTGACGGTGTCCAATACCTCATTGGCGGCCACGACCGGATTGAACATCGATTTCGGCGGCTGGACGGTGGGATCGTACATCAGAACGGGAGGCACTGCCGACGGCTCGACAAGGCCCATCAGGTATAAGTCCAACGGAGAAGCGTGCGTTGCACCGTTGCGTCCTTCCTCAAAGTCGATGGTGTACGATCCGTCGCCGTTGGCGATCCACTGCTGGCCCCCCACGAGACTGCCGACGCTCGTGTTGTGCCGAAAGTGGGTTCCGTCGGAAATCCCCAGGCTGGTGGGGAGGTAGGCTGACCACTGGTGAACCAGTTCGTGCGTCGCGTTGGCATCGGTGATCCCGCGGCCGAGCGTGTCAAGCATGTTGAGCCCCAGCAGACGGCCGGTGGCGCTGCCGTAATCCGCGCTGCGGTCGAACGGATCCCAGCCGGTGCCGGTGTAGTCGAACTGGACCGAAAAATGTGCGCCCGCGAAGAAGTTTGGTCCAGTTAACAGCGGCAGATTCTCGATGTGCTGGGTGGAGAAGAACGTGAAAAAGTCAAACTCGTCGGGAAGCTGCGCCAGGATCGGCTGGGTGACCTGGCTGAGAACGATGTGATTGCCGCGAAGCGTGCGCTGCGTCGCCTGTGCCGTGCTGCGGACGTTGATGAAGTGGTCGGAAACGAGCAGGTTTGCTCCCACGGTGTGCGTGGGGGCTGAGGGAAGATCGGGGTGCAAGAGCCCGACTTGCGGGCGAATCAGGAACTCCGTGACGGTTCCGTCAAGCTCCGTCACGGCCAGCGTTCCCACGTCCACAATGGCCACCCCAGGCGGGCTGTCCGGACTGCCTTGATAGAAGGAAGTGGGAAACGGCTGCGCCGTGTTGAAGCGAAACTCACCGCTGGTGTAGATGAAGTCCCCCGCCACGCGATCCCCTTCCAGGCCGTCGTCCCGCAGCGCCTGGTCCTGTGTTCCCGGACCGACAAATTGCGTCAGCCAGGGGGTCAAGTTGACAGAGCGTACTTCGCCGTGCAGGTCCACTTCCACGCGAAACGCCTCGGCCCCATCCGCCCGAATGGCATTGGGTACTGTCTCCCAGGCCCGTTGCCCACTCGGACCCGGCAGTCCATTGATGCTCAGCTTGGCATCGGTCAAAAAGCTTGGCACCACGTCATCTCGCGAATCGACCATCAGCCCGAAATGTGTGCCGCCGCCGGCCACGAATTCCTGGATCCGCGCGGTAATGTCCAGCCGGTATACTCCTTCCCCCTGCTCACCCCATTGCGATACGGTCCGGACCAGGGTTCCCGCCGGATTGAAATCGGCCAGATCGGCCTGACCGTTCCCCGCATAGCCGACTAGATGAAATGTGCGCACGGTCGGCCCGAAAATTCCTCCCGCAATCCGCAAATCGAGGACGGCGAGACTGACCGTCCCGTTTATTCCCGTCAGATCAAACTCGACGATCGCTCGATCTTCGCTCGAGCCTTGCTGGCGAATCAATTGTGGAAATGAAGTGTTGAATGCATCCCCCTGGCCGCCCGCCGGCTCGTCGTGAATGCTCGCCGAGACGACCGGATCGAGGAACAGAGCCAACAGGTCGCGGCGCTCCAGAGACTCGACTCGCAGAAGCGTGTGGAAAACTCGTCGTCCGGATCGGTTGGATCCCCGGTCGCGATAACGTTTGGAACTCATGGCACCGAACCTCGCCGGGATGGAATTCGCAGCCTTGCCGTGTAGGCCTGGAAGATGATCCAGCAGAAGCCCTCCCCCCGAGCCGAAGCGAGCGAGCACAGACGCGGCATGCAACGCGCGGGCGTTTTCGGGCGGCAATTAGAGTCGACAGTTCGATCATCGTCAACTTTTTCATGCCGCTTGTTACGGACGCCGAATAATTTGACCCATGTAACGAAGTAACATCGCCTGACTAGCAAATTGGCGCAGTGATTGTTTCAGTGCCTGCGAAAAAAAATTGTCCGCCTGGCTAACTGATTCACGACTGGGATTTCGGGCGGGATCGTCTCTTTGTGACGGCTCGCTCGCATCGCAGGGGCGAAAGATTCATCGGTGGACAGGTCAAAATGCCTCAAACCCAGATGAAAATGCCACTGGCCGGCTACTTGATCCTGCCAGAACCCGCGCTAGAAGCCGCCAAATTCCCAGGCGCGAGCACGAGTTTCTTGCGCTCCGAGAATCCAGGGGAAGGCTTTTTTACGTCGGACGAATGGCGTTCCTTGGGTGATGCGCTCGATTTTTCTGAACGGGAGCTCGAAGTCACCGTGCTGCTCGTCGCAGGCTTCAGCCGGCAGGCAGTCGCCGCCCGACTGCGGAAGACCGACGGTTCCAGCGTCAGCAGCCAGACGGTGCGCGTCTACATCGACCGCATCTTCCAAAAGGCCCGCGTTCACGACCGACTGGGGCTGGTTTTGCGATTGGCGCGAGCCCACCGCGAGATCGTGGCGGCACTTTCCGTCGAATCTCGGCCGGTCCGCGTTCGCGCCGCCAATCGCGTGCTGCGCCGCCGGCGGCGAAAGAAACGCCGCAAAAACTAGCGCCGCCGGCCAGGTCCTGTCGCACTGGCGCGTGTCACACTGGAATGCGACATGATTTTTTTTCTTGCGGCGTTATATTCCGCCGACCTCGCACTGCCGCGCGAATTTGCACTTCCCGTCGGAATGCAGTGGAGCATCGCTCCGGCGCGCGGCAAAAGTAGGATGTGCGAAGGGTAGGGTTCGCGGCCGAGACGCTTCCGGCCTGTTCAGCGCCGGTATTCTCTGCCGTTTTCTCCTCGGCCGGGAGGGTCGAAATCCACGGCCATTTTCCTTTTCCGGAGAGGGTCACATGTCCGACCCGCGGCAGTGCGTGGTGCTCGTTCCGGTGGCACATCACATCGAGCCGGGCTGCGAAGCTGGCCTGCGGGAGCTCGAACGGCGGGGGTATGAAGTCCGCCGCGTTTACGGCTATGCCAACATCGACCAGGGACGCAGCCAGATGGCCAGCGATGCCTTGGCCGAAGGCTATGGCGAGACGATGTGGATCGATGCCGACGTTCAATTTCAGGCCGATGACGTCGAGCAGCTCCGCAGCAACAAGTGCCTGCTCACCTGCGGCATCTATCCCAAGAAAGGGATGCGGGCGCTGGCGGTGCATGTGCTGCCCGGCACGGAAAAGCTCGTGCTGGGCGCTGCCGGAGGGCTGACGGAAATCCTGTATGCCGCCACTGGATTTTTGCACGTCAGGCGCGAGGTCTACCTCGCGATGCAGAACCGGTTGAACCTGCCGATCTGCAATTCCTGGTTTGGGCGGCCCATGGTCCCCTACTTTCTGCCGATGCTCCACCAGACGGAGCTGGGCCCGTGGTACCTGGGAGAGGATTACGCCTTCTGCGAGCGGGCGCGGCAGTGCGGCATTCCGATTCTGGCGGACACACGCATCCGACTGGGCCACGTGGGGAGCCATGCCTTCAGTTGGGAAGAGGCAGGCAGCGCTACGCCGCGCTACGCGACGTACAACTTCCAGCTCAGCGACGCCAAACCGCTGCCCGCAGCAGCGGATCGCAGCGGTAGCCGCCATGGCCTTCCGGAGCTGGAAGCCTTGCGCGATGAGTATCCCTGGCCGGCGGAGCCCCCTGAAGTGCCGGCCCAACCCCAGCAGGGCTGGCTGCACGACTCCACGCGGGAGCTGTTGAGCCTGCTCCTGTCGGACCAGACGCGCCTGGTCGTGGAACTCGGTTCCTGGCTGGGCCTTTCCACGCGCTACATTGCCGACCGAGCGCCGCGGGCGAATATCGTGGCGATCGACCATTGGCGCGGGAGCCCCGAGCATCAGCAGGCGCAGTACGAGTCACTGCTGCCGATTCTTTACGAGACCTTCCTGAAGAACTGCTGGGATTATCGCCAACAGATCGTGCCGCTGCGCACCAGCACGCAGGAGGGGCTGCGGCTGCTCTCCAGCCGGGGCGCAGCGCCCGACCTGATCTATGTCGATGCTGATCACGGCTACGAAGCGGCGCGGGCGGACGTGGCGCTGGCCCTGGATCTGTTCCCCAAGGCTGTAGTCGTAGGAGACGACTGGGACTGGGATTCCGTGCGGCAGGCCGTAGTGGATGAGGCTCGCCAGCGGGGCAGACGCGTGGAAGTACACGGAGTGGCGTGGCGGCTGAGTGAAGGCGTGTATCACCAGCCGCCGTGAGAGCGGAGTTGACGATCCGGCGTGCGCGCTTTGAACGGGTGATCGGGCACATCTTTTCCAGGGACGAACGACATGTCGGCTACCACGAGAGCGTCGCAGTGGATGAAGCGGGGTACGCGGGCCAGACGGGTGAAGAGCAAGACGCTGCTGCGGGAGCGGTTCTTGCGGCGGCTGCACCTCGAGCAGCTCGAACCGCGAGAGGCGCCGGGCTCAGCGATCCATATCTGGATGGGAGCTCTACTGGACCTCGTCGCCGGCGGCGCGGTGCAGAAGATGGCCGGGGGGGATGAGCCGGTTGACGGCCTGGCAATGGGGGCGCGTGCTCGGCCTTACGACGGGGGGAACCTGGCCGAAAGAGCCACCGTTGCGCCGGATTACGAGCGACAACAGGCAGAGCTGCTGCGCCGCGCTACAACGGCCCAGCAGCCCAGCGCGCCGAACGTCGCAGAGACCTCATTTGAAGCGCAAGTGACGCTGGGCGCCAGTTCCTCAGGCAGTCTGAACAACGATTTGTCCTTCGTGTTCCAGACCGAGGAAGAAGAAGAATTGAGCGATCGTGGCTTCGTTGGCGGCGGGGGATTCGATGCCGAGGATTTTTCACGATTCGGCACCGTCAGTGCCACGGAAGACGGTGGCGGCGGTGGCGGCGGAGACGGCGGCGGCGTGGACGGAGCCGGCCGGTCGTTTGCCGGCGGCGGCACGCATTCAGGGAACCTTGACGAATCCTTGGACGCGGCCGGTAACGCATCTCGCAGCGCGGGACAGGGGAGAGGGAGCGGGGCGTCTTCCAGCGCATCACCGGGCACCGGCAGCGGCAGTGGAACCGCGGCCAGCTCTAGCGCAGTAGGAACCGGGAGCGGGCAGGGTCAAGGGGCGGCCAGCGGTACGGCCAGCGGCAGTTCGTCAGGCAGCGGGCAGGGAGCGGGCCATTCATCGGCCTCGGCGCCTGGGCGGCCGGACTTCGTCCGGCTGGCGGCCGGCCCGCGGGGCCAGAGCGCCACCATCGATGCGCACGGCCATACGCTTCGCGACGTACGTAATTACCGCACCAGCGACCGGCCGGCGCACAACGTATCGATGCCTTACGGCGTCTTCTCGTTCACGATCGACGATCTGCCGGTTGGCGGCAGCGCCACGGTGGACCTGACGCTGCCGGAAGGGGCCGATCCGGACGCCTACTACAAGCAGGATCCAGTCAACGGGGATTGGTTCCGCTTCGATTATGACGGCCAGACCGGCGCAGTCATCGAGGGCAACGTGGTGACGTTGCACCTGGTGGACGGCGGCCGCGGCGACTTCGACGGCCTGGCCAACGGCGTGATCGTCGATCCGGGGACGCCCGGCGAGGGAGCGATCACCTGCGACTGCGCCGGCGCAAACGGCCTGGAAGGTTGGACCACCAGTGAAAGCGGCGGCACGCCCGAAGGAAAGGGCTCAGTGACGGTCGAGGGGGCCTACATCGTCCTGCGAGAAGGGGATTCGTTCATTGTGACCCTCGAGAAGCAGGTGGTGATCCCCGAAGATCCGTCGATCCTGACCTTCGATTACACGGGGACGTTCGACACGACCGACCCGGCCTTCATCAACGACGCCTTCGAAGTGGCCCTGGTCAACGCCAATGAGAAAAGCCTTGTCCCCACGATCCGCGCCCAGCGCGATTCGTTCTTCAATCTGACCGAAGAGCTGCCGGCGGGACTGGGGGACAAGACGATGCACGTGGCCGGTCCCACGACGGTGCACGAGCAGAGCATCGACGTCTCCGGCACCGTGGACCTGGACATCTCGCAATTGACGCCGGGAAGCACGGCTCGGGTCATCTTCCGGCTGGTGAACAACGATCCGCTGCACGTGATCAACGGCGACCAGGACACGGGGACGAACTTCCGCATTCTCTGCCGCCGCGCGCCCGAGGCGACCGACGACGCCTATAGCGTCAATGAAGACACGGTGCTGAATGTGCCGGCCGCGGGAGTCCTGGCCAACGACACCGACCCCAACGAGGACCCGCTCTCGGCTGGGCTGGTCAGCGGCCCGGCTCACGGCACGCTGACCCTCAATGCCAACGGCTCGTTCACCTACACGCCAATAGCCAACTACTTTGGCCCGGACAGTTTTACCTACAAGGCCAGCGACGGCGCGCTCTTTTCGAACGTGGCCACCGTGTCGCTGACGGTCAATCCGGTCAACGATCCGCCGGTGGCGGTCGACGATTCCTATCAGACCAACGAAGACACGCCGCTGACGATTGCGCTTCCCGGCGTGCTCGTCAACGACAGCGACATCGATTCGCCTGCTATTTCGGCGGTGCTGGTGACCGGCCCGGCCCACGGCACGCTCACGCTCAATGCCAACGGCTCGTTCACCTATACCCCGGCGCTCAACTATTTCGGGCCGGACAGCTTCACCTACAAGGCCAACGACGGCAGTCTCGATTCGAACGTGGCCACGGCGTCGATCACCGTCAATCCGATCAACGACCCGCCAGTCGCGGCAAACGACTCCTACCAGACCAATGAAGACACGCCCCTGTCAATTCCGGCCGCCGGAGTTCTGACCAACGACAGCGACGTGGACGGACCTTCGCTCAGCGCCGTCCTGGTCAGCGGCCCTGCGCACGGCACGCTCACGCTCAATGCCAACGGCTCGTTCCTGTACACGCCAGCGCTCAATTACCACGGGCCCGACAGCTTTACTTACAAAGCCAACGACGGAAGCCTCGATTCGAACGTGGCCACGGTCTCGATTACGGTCAATTCGGTCAACGACGCGCCGGTGGCGGTGGGAGACACGTACAGCGTGATGGAGGACACCACGCTCAATGTGGCGACTGCCGACGGGGTGCTGATCAACGACAGCGACGTGGACGGCGACGCGCTGTCGGCCATCCTGGTCAGCGGGCCGTCTCATGGCACGCTGACGCTGAATGCCAATGGCTCGTTCAGTTACACGCCTACCTTGGATTTCAACGGCACCGACACCTATACCTACAAGGCCAATGACGGCGCGCTCGATTCGAACATCGTCACGGTCACGATCGTGGTCAGCTCGGTAAACGATCCGCCGGTGGCTGCGGACAACAATTACAGCACCAATGAGGACCAGACGCTGAACGTCTCGGCCTCCGGCATCCTGGCCAACGACACCGATCCAGAAAACGATCCGCTGACGGCGATCCTGGTCAGCGGCCCCTCGCACGGCACGTTGACCCTGAATGCCAACGGCTCGTTCAGCTATACTCCGGCCGCCAATTACAACGGCCCGGACAGCTTCACGTATCAGGCCTATGACGGCGCGCTCCGCTCGCTGCCGGCCACCGTCTCGATCACGGTCAATCCGGTCAACGATCCGCCGACGGCCGTCAACGACGCCTACACCACCAACGAGGACACGCAGCTCGTCGTGGCCGCCGCTTCCGGCGTCCTGGTCAACGATAGCGACATCGAAGGGAGCACCCTGTCGGCGATTCTCGTCAGCGGCCCCTCTCACGGCACGCTGACCTTGAACGCCAACGGTTCGTTCACCTATACGCCGGCACTGAACTACAACGGCAGCGACAGCTTCACGTACAAGGC
>Ga0075428_100007258_pt1 | contig 12280 bp, 10 predicted proteins | sample RhiMetdeltSRZDD2_FD_75291 | JGI IMG/M metagenome (GOLD analysis project Ga0075428, IMG submission 75291) | Populus rhizosphere microbial communities from Tennessee, USA - Rhizosphere MetaG P. deltoides SRZDD2 | ecosystem: Host-associated > Plants > Roots > Rhizosphere > Soil | place: USA...
CGCTGACTTCGGGGCACCGCTCGGTGGGAGGCGGCGTCTGCTCGTCGGTACGCCATGGTCAGCTGCAAGGCAAACGCCTCGTCGAATCGCAGCCGCTGCCGGCCTTCTGTAACGACCGACTTGTCGGACGGCTGGTGCACTGATCGGAAGGCCGTCTCGAGATCCACTACCCCGGCCACCTCCCGAAGCCACGGCGGGAGCGGATCCTCCATCCCAGATAGCGACTCCAGGGCCAGCGCGGCGCAATCTGCGATAGTCCAGGTGCGCAACTTGCCGGCCGTCGAGTAGAGGCCGACCAATGGCACCCGAGCGGCCGAGGCTAGGGACGCGTTGTGTTTCGCGCCGCCAACGACAGCACCGTGCTCATCGATGATGACGAAGTCGGGATGGGCGAGCTGCAACTTGCCGTTGAACCTCGTCACCTTGCCAGCGAAGATGCCTCGGGCGCCCCGGTACAGCTGACTGTGCCAGTACCTGATCAGCCGCGGCTGCCCGAAGAACGTGCAGGTCAAGGTGCCTTGACGGTCAGTGATCGTGACCTCTAGGCGCGGTTTTCCTGCCACTCGGTAGCTCGAGCCATCGGGAAGGTTGAAGGTGCGGGCGTCGGCGACCTCCGCCATCAACGCGGCCTCCTCACCGTCGCGGACTGAAGAGAGCTCGCTCAGCTCGGTACCGGAGAAGTAACGGCGCGGCACATGACGCATCAGGTCGCCGACCGTGAGGATCTTGAGCGGCTCGAACTGCTTGGCAGTCTTAGAGCCGACAATGTTCTCCAACCGAGTGCGCAGCCGGCGGAACGTGTCGGTACGCCACGGTAAACCGACGAGTCGGAGTGTCGTCATTCCACTCCGAGCAAGAGGGGATAGTGAGGCTGGCCGCCGTCCACCACCTCGATATCGACCGTGGGAAATCGTTCGCGCACCCGGGTCGTGAGATCGGAGAGCAGGTCGTCATCAGCTCCGACGCCGCGAACCAGCGTCACGAGCTCCCCGCCGGCGCTCAGCAATCGTTCGATCACCTGCAATGCGACCTCAGCCACAGAAGCCCCGATGACCGCCACCTCACCGTCGACTGCGCCGAGCACATCGCCTGGCTGACACGGTCCGGCCGCGGTCATAGTCGCCGTGTCGGCTTCGGTGATTGCCCCATGACGGGCGTGCCCAGCTGCGGCGCTCATCGCGACGACCGCCGACTCGAAGTCTGCCGACGGCTCGTGCACGGCCATCGCCACCAGGCCCTGTACTTGCGCGACGGTCGGGATGATGCCGACCCGTCGTCCCGCCCGACGTAGCTCTTTTCCGACCTGCGTCGCTCGTTTCAGGTTCTCGATGCCGTTGGGCAAAATCACCAGGTCGCCGCACGTTTGGTCCACGGCCGCCCGCAGCTGATCGACTGTGAGGTCACCCTCCATCGCCAGCACCGGCCGACCGCCGAGTGAAGCCACGGCCTGCGCCAGCCCCGCACCTGTCACGACAGCCAGTACGCGTCGCGACCCTACGGCAGTCGCCTCCAGTGCGGTTATCCGGAGCTGGCTCAGCTCGCCCAGTGGCAGCGCAGCCTCGACCGCCGCGCCTGCATCGTCGAGGTGAACATGCACCTGCGCGATGGCCTGGTCACCCACGATGACAACGCTATGGCCGAGCTCTGACAGGTGCTCGCGCAGCACGTCAAGGTCAGCAGACGGCACACCAGAGATGGCGTACATCACCTCATATTCCGTAGCGAACCTCGGCGCGTCGTGTTGGGCGTCGATCGCCGGACGCGAGGTGGCCGTCAACGGCTGAGCCGGCGCTCCGCCGAGCACCTCGGCCAGCACGTCGATGAGCAACACATAGGCCTGACCGCCGGCATCGACCACACCGGCGGCGGCCAGAACCTCAAGCTGATCCGGGGTCCGTGCCAGGCTCTCGCGCGCGCCTTTTTGCGCAGCTTGTGCCACCGCCAGTGCATCGTCAGGCCGACGACCCGCTACCGCTTCGGCCGCGCTGGCAGCATCGTCGGCCACAGTGAGTATGGTGCCGGCTACCGGACGGGCAACGGCCCGCCGCGCGGCAACCGCCGCCAACCGCAGCAGCGTGGCGACCAGAGTGCCAGGGGGCATCGATTGCAGGCTCTGCACGTCGTACTGCAACGCTCGGCAGACGCTGACGAACATCTCCGCGACGATTGCGCCGGAGTTGCCGTGTGCGCACAAGATCGCAGCCTGGACTGCAGCGTCCAGGCTGGCCCGCTCGAGGCTGGGGATGGTGTGCGCGATCCCGGTCATCGTCAACTTGAGATTCGACCCCGTGTCAACATCAGGCACCGGGAAGACGTTCATTGCGTTCAGTGCGTCGGCTGACTCACCGATCACGCTCGTCGCTCGACGCAGCCAGCCATCGTAGGCCTCCCACAGTGTGGAAGCCTGCTCGCCGAGCTGGGCAGACACGTTGCCCACGATATTGCAAGGTCGGCAATCCCCTGGAAAACCCGAGACAGCGCGAACGCGTACTCGCACTCATCGCAAGATCTGTAGGGAATTGGCTGCGCTGGTGCTAGTCAGGTACTCTTTTCCGGTTGCCCACTTCGGGCGCCTACACCCCGTTTGATGTGATTTGGGAGCGAACTCCAGTGGCTGCGGTATGTGACGTTTGCGGCAAGAGGCCCGGATTCGGCCACAACGTCCCCTGGTCGAAGAAGAAGACCAACCGGCGCTGGGACCCAAACATCCAGCGCGTACGGGTGGTCGTCTCAGGCACCCCCAAGCGGCTCAACGTCTGCACGTCCTGCATCAAGGCCGGCAAAGTCACCCGCTGAGATGCCATCGCGCGCTGAGCGCTAGACGTCTCGATCGCCCGCGTTGTCATGCCTGGATGACCACCGGGATGATCATGGGTCGGCGGCGGTGGGTGTCACTCACCCACTTCCCGAGCTGCCGCCTGATCACCTGCTGCAGCCGATGGGAGTCGTCGACGCCGTCCTGCAGCGCATCCTCCAATGCGGACACGATCAGAGGCCGCACGTCGTCGAAGACCGAGTCGTCCCCGACGAACCCGCGCGCATGGATGTCCGGGCCGCTCACGATCTTTGATGCGTGGGTGTTCACCACGGCGATGACCGAGATGAAGCCTTCTTCGCCGAGGATCCGGCGGTCGGTCAACGACAACTCGGAGATGTCGCCGATCGTCGTGCCGTCGACGAAGATGTAGCCGGCGTCGACCTTCCCGACGATTCTCGCCTTACCGCCCTCGAGATCGACGACCATGCCGTCCTCGGCGATGATCGTCTGTTCCGCCGGGACGCCCGATGCGATCGCCAGATTGCCGTTGGCGATCAGGTGCCGGATCTCGCCATGCACCGGCATCACGTTTCGCGGCCGCACGACGTTGTAGCAGAAGAGCAGCTCGCCCGCGCTGGCATGTCCGGATACATGCACGAGTGCATTGCCCCGGTGGACCACGTGCACACCGAGCCGGGTCAAGCCGTTGATCACCCGATAGACCGCGCTCTCGTTGCCGGGGATCATCGAGCTCGCCAACACGACGGTGTCGCCACGCTGTAGCTCGATCACCGGGTGCTCCCGGTTGGCCATCCGTGACAGCGCCGACAACGGCTCGCCTTGCGATCCCGTGGAGATGATCACCACGTCCTCAGGCGCATAGTCGTCGATGTCCCGCTGCTCGATCAAGGTATTGCGAGGAACCTTGAGGAAGCCGAGATCGCGAGCGATAGTCATGTTGCGCACCATCGAGCGGCCGACATAGACCACCTTGCGCCGGTGGGCAACAGCGGCGTCGAGGACCTGCTGCACGCGGTGCACGTGGGAGGCGAAGCAGGCCACGATCACGCGCTGTCGGCTGGCCTCGAACACCCGCTCCAGAGCGGGGCTGATATCTCGCTCGGGAGTTGTGAAACCAGGCACTTCCGCGTTCGTGGAATCGATCATGAGCAGGTCGACGCCCTCCTCCCCGAGCCGGGCGAAGGCGCGCAGGTCGGTGATCCGGCCGTCCAGCGGCAGCTGATCCATCTTGAAGTCACCGGTATGCAAGATCAGACCGGCCGTAGTCCGTACCGCAACAGCAAGGGCATCGGGGATGGAGTGGTTCACCGCGATGAACTCGCACTCGAACTTGCCTAACGAGATCTTCTCGTTGGCAGTGACGACGCGCTGCGGGACGTTACGCAGTTGGTGCTCTTTGAACTTCTCGGCCAGTAACGCCAGCGTTAGCTTTGATCCGATAATCGGGATATCGCGTCGCTGTTTGAGCAGGTACGGCACGGCGCCGATGTGGTCTTCGTGGCCGTGAGTGAGCACCAGGCCGATCACATCGTCAAGGCGTTCGCTGATCGCGTCGAAGCCGGGCAAGATCAGGTCGACACCAGGATGATCATCTTCGGGAAACAACACTCCGCAGTCGATCAGCAACAGCTGACCGTCGAACTCGACTACCGCCATGTTGCGACCGACGTCACCCAGACCGCCCAGCGAGACGATGCGCATCGCGTTCGGAACCAGCAAGGGTGGGATCTGCAGGCTACTGACAACCACGGGAGGAAAGGGTACCGCGAGATAGCATCGCGGCCGTGGATGCCGCTTCCCGTGAACCGACTGCCGCTTCCGTACGCCTCGCGTGGCCAGCCGAGGCGTCAGACATTGCGGTGCTCCAACGCCGCTCCTGGGCCGTGCAGTGGCCGGCCGAGCTGGCGGAGTTGATGCTCGCCTCGGTGTCGTTGGCCGACATGGTCGACACCTGGCGGCAAGCTATCGAGCGACCACCCGAGGCCGCCTTCCGGGTTCTTGCTGCTACGGACGGCCAGCGAGTCGTCGGGTTCGCCACCACCATGCCCAGTCAGGACGAAGATGCCGAGCGCGGCAAGGACGGTGCGATTGATCAGTTCGTCGTGGATCCAGCGGCTCAGCATCAGGGCCACGGATCCCGACTACTGAACGCGTGCGCCGACACGCTCCGCGCTGATGGCTTCGATCATGCCAGCTGCTGGGTGAACGCATCCGACGATGCCCTTCGCCGGTTTCTCACCGTTGCGGGTTGGGCCGCTGACCGAGCAACGCGGGAGATCGGCCCGGAAGACGAGTCGGTACGTCTCAAGCAGGTCCGGCTCCACACCAGCCTCTAGGGCTACGCCTAGGACGAGATCGTCTGGTTCTCCGCCATCAATGCAACGTGCACGCCGTCCTCGGCGGCCGTGATCCCGGTGACAGTCAGGCCGAGTGGGAGCCCTTTGAGCGGGATCGGCTTGAGCAGCGCTGCCAGCAGGGCCTGTGCGGTGAAGTCAGGCAGGTTGACGCCAGCGACCGATATCTTGGCATCGCTCAGCGTCATGGTCTGCTCGTCAGCGTTCAGCCGCGGTGCTCCGGTGATCACAGCCTCGACCTCGCGGCCGACGACGGTGGTCTTGACCACGATCTCGACCCGGCCCTCGCTGCCATACCTCAGCGGTGCGTTGGTCAGGGAGGAAAGCTTCGTGTAGTCGATGAGCCCAGTGCCCTCGGTATGAGTGATCTTCATCGTCTTGAACCAGTCGGTGGTGACGACATCGGTCATCACCAGGTCGGCGTGCGCCAGTATGACTGGTGCGTTGGTCGTCTCGCCGAGCTGATCGGCCACGATCTGCATCTTGCCGACTGACCCGGCCGCAATCTGAGTCAGGAATGGAAAGCCCTCGATGTCCACCTGAGGTCGCGCCGGCGTACCCAATGGCGGCTGCAGCGCTGCGGCGACCCGCCCCTCGGCGCGGCGGTGGGCGTACCGATCGCCGACGTAAAGACCGACGCAAACGAGCGCAACAACGATCACGACGATCATGACACCGACCAGGGGCCAGGCCCGTCCGAGACGGGTCCGTAGGTCGCTCACGTCACCCGATCCCGAGAATGGGTTCGATCCCCACAGTGAGCCCCGGCCTCGTGCTGATCGCGCGGACTGCCGCGATCACGCCTGGCATGAACGACACCCGATCCAAAGAGTCATGCCGGATCGTCAAGGTTTCACCTTCAGCGCCGAACAACACCTCTTGATGCGCCACGAGACCGCGCAACCGAATGCCATGGACCCGAATCCCGTCGATCTGCGCCCCGCGAGCTCCGGGCAACTCCTGCACGGTTGCATCTGGGGGAGGCGCGAGAGCTGCTGCGCTGCGGGCCGAGGCAATCCTGTGCGCCGTGTTCGCTGCGGTACCAGACGGGGCATCAACCTTGCCGGGATGATGCAGCTCGATGATCTCCGCACTCTCATAGAACGCAGCAGCTTGCTCGGCAAAATGCATCATCAGTACCGCGCCGACGGAGAAGTTGGGCGCCACCAGCACGCCGACGCCATCATGGTCGGCGAGCATCGCCCGGAGCTGGTCCAATCGCTCCTCGGTGAAACCGGTAGTTCCGACCACCGCGTGGACACCGTGATCGACACACCAGGAGAGGTTGTCCATCACTGCGTCAGGGTGCGTGAAATCGACGATCACCTGCGCCGCTTCGGCAGGCGTACGATCATCTCCCAGGTCGATCGCCGCAACGAGCTCCAAGTCCGGGGAGCGCTCCACGGCACGGCACACCTCGGCACCCATTCGGCCACGAGAGCCGAACACCCCGACCCTTGTCATCAACGACCGCCTTTTCCGGACTTGTCAGCCTCTCAGCAGGCTATAGCGAGCCATATTTCGCAGCTGACAACTCGATCATCTACCACCGGGAAAGGATCGACTCGATTCCACGAGCCGACACTCGAGCCCCGGAGAGCGCGAGCGTTGGGGGGTGACTGAAAAGGATCTCTGCTTGAGTACGCACCTGGTCAGCGGACACCTGGTCGAACGCGCGCATGAGGTCCCCAAGAGTGCGCTCGTCGCCGTGCACGGCGTTCACTCCGAGACGGCTCATGCGGCTGCTCGCGCCGTCGTAGGACAGCGCCGTCTGGCCGCGCATTTGACCTTTAGCTCGCGCCAGCTCGTCCTCGGTAACGCCATGCTCGGCAACCTCGGCGAGCGTTGCCCGCACCAGCTTCAGAATGGGCGCTAACTTGCTGGGCGCGCACTGCCACTCCACGCTCCATAGACCGGCATCGGAGTACGCGGTCTCGCCGGCATCGATGCTGTAGCTCAGCCCGCGCCGCTCCCGCACTTCGACGAAGAGCCGCGACGCCATGCCGCCACCGACAATCAAGGAGAGCAGCCCAAGCGAATAGCGACGTGGGTCGAAGATGCCGAGGCTCGGGAACGCCAACACTGCGCTGCACTGCTCCAGCGGCAGGCGGTGCATGATCAGAGCGCCCCGGCCGGCGGTCTGTCGACGATTGATCACTGTGGCACCCGGCCGCGCTGGGGCCGAGACTGCCGCTGTTTGGCCGTCGAGGGCGCTGAGCCGCTGCACCAGTCGATCATGATCAACTTTGCCCGCAGCAGCGATCACCAGGGAGCCGGGCCGGTAGTGCCGTCGCCAGTGCTGCACGATCTGTGGTCTGCTGAGGGTCGTAACGGAGCCGCGCGATCCGATCACCGAACGCCCGAGCCCCGACTTGCCGAAGATCGCGGCCGCTGCCGCTTCAGCAGCCAACTCGGTCGGGTCATCGGCATGCATGGAGATCTCGTCCAAGATCACTGCGCGCTCGGCATCCACGTCCTCGGACGTGATCAACGACTTCGTGATCATGTCGATGAGCACGTCGAGAGCCAGTTCGGCGTCGCTGTGCAGCACACGAGCGTAGAAGCAGGTGTGCTCTTTCGCCGTGTACGCGTTGAGCTCCCCACCTACGGCTTCGATCGCTGCTGAGATCTGCTCCGCGGTACGACTCGTGGTGCCCTTGAAGAGCAGGTGCTCCAAAAAGTGGGAGGCGCCGTGCAGCCTCGCCGTCTCATGCCGCGATCCGACGGCGGCAAATACCCCGAGGGAATAGGTGTTGGTGGACCGGATGTCCTCGGTTACCACCTGAAGACCGCCCGGCAGCACCGTACGGCGCACGGCGCCATCTAGCTGAAGATGGCGCCGGCCGCCACGGCCACGTGGGACGAGGGGCATTGGAGTCAGCGCGACGTGCGGAGTACTGCTACGCCGGAACCGTCTCCTCGACCACCGGAATCAGTGACAGCTTGCCACGATCATCGACGTCATTGATCTCTACCTGGATCTTCTGCCCGACGCTCAGCACGTCCTCGACATTCTCGACTCGCTGTCCCCCGGAGAGCGGGCGCATCTTGGAGATGTGCAACAGGCCGTCTTTCCCAGGCAGCAGTGAGACGAAGGCGCCGAATGCGGTGATCTTGACAACAGTGCCGAGGTACCGCTCGCCCTTCTCCGGCTGGGTCGGATTGGCAATGGCGTTGATCATGGCACGGGCTGCGTCGGCCTTGTCGGCTCCATCCGCACCGACGTAGATCGTGCCATCGTCCTCGATAGTGATCTCTGCACCGGTGTCGTCCTGAATCTGGTTGATCACCTTGCCCTTGGGACCAATGACCTCGCCGATCTTGTCGACAGGGATCTTCATGGTGATGATCCGTGGCGCGTAGATGCTCATCTCGTCGGGACCGTCGATGGCCTCCTGCATCACATCGAGCAGCGTGTTGCGGGCGCCCTTGGCCTGGTTCAGCGCTTCCGCCAGCACCGAGGCGGGAACGCCGTCCAGCTTGGTATCCAGCTGTAGTGCAGTGATGTAATCGCGGGTGCCGGCGACCTTGAAGTCCATATCGCCGTAGGCGTCTTCGGCACCGAGGATGTCGGTCAGCGCGGTGTAGCGCACCTGACCGTCGACGGTGTCAGAGACCAGCCCCATCGCAATGCCGGCAACTGGGGCCCGCAATGGTACGCCGGCGTTGAGCAGGGCCATCGTCGAGGCGCAGACCGAGCCCATCGATGTAGAGCCGTTCGAGCCGAGGGCCTCAGAGACCTGGCGGATCGCGTACGGGAACTCCTCGCGGGTGGGTAGCACCGGAACCAGCGCCCGTTCAGCCAGCGCACCGTGCCCGATTTCGCGGCGCTTGGGGGATCCGACGCGACCGGTTTCACCGGTGGAGTACGGCGGGAAGTTGTAGTTGTGCATGTAGCGCTTGGTGGTCTCTGGCGCGAGCGTGTCGAGCCTCTGCTCCATGCCCAGCATGTTCAGTGTCGAGACGCCGAGGATCTGGGTTTCGCCGCGCTGGAAGAGCGCCGATCCATGGACCCGAGGTACCACGCCGACCTCGCAGGACAATGTGCGGATATCGGTTAGGCCGCGACCGTCGATGCGAATCTTGTCGGTCAAGATCCGTTGCCTGACCAGCTTCTTGGTCAGTGCCCGGTACGCGCCGGTGATCTCCTTCTCGCGTCCCTCGAACCGTGGGGCCAGACGCTCCACGAGCGAGTTCTTGAGAGTATCGGCGGCCTGTTCGCGCGAGTGTTTGTCGGCGATCGACATGACCTCGCCGAGCTCTGCGGTAGCCGTTTCCGCGACGGCCTCGTACACGTCATCGGCGTAGTCGAGGAAGATCGGGAAGTCGGCGACCGGCTTGGGGAACTTGGCCGCGAGCTCAGTCTGGGCTTCACACAGTGCGCGGATGAACGGCTTGGCGGCCTCGAGACCGCTCGCCACGATCTCTTCGGTGGGAGCTGTCTTCCCGCTGTTCACCAGGTCCCAGGTGTGCTCGGTCGATTCTGCTTCGACCATGGCGATGGCGACATCGCCGGAGTCAGTGACTCGGCCGGCGACGACCATGTCGAACGCGGCATTCGCGAGCTGATCGACGTCAGGGAAGCCGATCCAGCGGTCACCGATCAGTGCGACGCGTACGCCGCCTACCGGTCCGGTGAATGGCAACCCGGCCATCTGGGTGGACAGCGAGGCCGCGTTGATGGCGACCACGTCGTACAGCTTGTTCGGATTCAGCGCCATGACTGTGACGATGACCTGGACCTCGTTGCGCAGGCCCTTGACGAAGCACGGCCGGAGCGGGCGGTCAATCAAGCGGCAGGTGAGGATCGCACCCTCGGACGGGCGGCCCTCGCGACGGAAGAATGAGCCGGGGATGCGGCCCAGGGCGTACATGCGTTCCTCGACGTCCACGGTGAGTGGAAAGAAGTCGAGGGCCTCGCGCGGCTTACTCTGGGCTGTCGTGGCCGAGAGCACCATGGTGTCCCCGTCCAGATAAACGGTTGCCGATCCGGCGGCTTGCCGGGCCAGCAGGCCGGACTCGAAGCGGACGACGTGCTGACCGAAATCGGCGTTGTCGATAACTGCCTCGGTGAATTGAAGATCTGGTCCCTCCACGGGATTCCTTTCTGTGGCACTGGGCGTACGGCTCAGCACCTGAGTGTGGATCGCATCCGCACACTGGATGAAGCTCGCCGTGGCGCGGTGAAAATGCCCGCGTTAGTCCCCGAACTGGTGGAGGCCGGTCTTCGATCGAGGTCCACGGGCCAGAGCGAAAGGCTCCTCCCGAAAACCACTACCGAGGACCGAAACTCTCCTCGTCGAGCATCTGCGTTCCAGATGCGATCTCGAAAGTGATGTGGCTTGTTTAGTTGTGCCTATTTAGTTGTCACGTGCAGCACTGCGAGCGTCGGTCGCGCGTGCAGTGCCTAAGAACTTGTGGGATCAGCGACGCAGACCGAGACGCTCGATGAGCGACCGATAGCGCTCGATGTCTGTCTTGGCGACGTAGTTGAGTAGCCTGCGTCGTTGTCCGACCAGCAGCATCAAGCCGCGCCTGCTGTGGTGGTCGTGCTTGTGCTCCTTGAGGTGCTCGGTGAGATGCGCAATCCGTTTGGTCAAGATTGCGACCTGAACCTCCGGAGAGCCGGTGTCACCGTCGCTGGTCGCGTATTCGTCAATGATCTTCTTCTTAGTTTCAGCGTCGATCGACACTGACATCTCCTCTCGGTTTCCCGTTGCGCGGCGCCCCCGGATGTCCTTTCGGGACGTTTCACGCGGTGTGAGTGGGGGCTCTTGGAAAATCCGCGGCCGGTCATACGGCGCGGCCAATCTACCAGCGCTAAGCGGTGGCAGCTAATTTCAAGACTTCGTCCAGCCAGTAAGCCGCGCTGCAGCAGGCGCCACCGCAGCATCGGTGTGGGCCCTCCTGGCGGAGCCACCCGTAGCGTGCCATGCCCATCCCTACTTCGGCAAACGGCTATGCGGCGTGCAGCAGATGCCGCGCCTGCTCGACATCGGCCTGCATTTGCTTGATCAACGCTTCCTTGCCGGCGTACTTCACCTGGCCGCGCAGCCTGGCATAGAAGTCGATCGCAATCTCCACGTCGTAAAGCTCAAGATCATCGCGATCGAGGACGTACGCTTCGACGCGCCGCTCCACGCCATCGAAAGTCGGATTCGTCCCCACCGAAATGGCGGCCGGCCAGCGCGGCCCAGGAACATCCAATCTCGTGACCCACCCGGCATAGACGCCATCGGCCGGCACCGCCATGCCTGCGGGTACGCGTACGTTGGCAGTCGGAAAACCCATTTCGTGACCGCGATGATCGCCACGGACGACAACCCCGGAAAACCTGAAGACGTTGTCGCTCAGCTCCCGAACCCGGCCGAAATCACCGTCGGCCACCGCGTGACGGATCAGTGTCGAAGAGCTCGGCTGGGTGCCATCGGTCAGCAGCGACACCGGCTGTACCTTGAACTCCCCCGCCCCGAGCTCGGCCAGTGTCGGGACGTCACCGGCGGCTCGGAACCCGAATCGGAAGTTCTCCCCTACCACGACCCGGGCCGGATGCAGCGGCCGCAGGACCGTGTCCACAAACTGTGCGGGGCTCCAGCTGGCGACCTCCGGAGTGAATTGGACGACGACGACCTCGTCGACGCCGGCGTTGCGGAGCAACTCCTTGCGGCGCTCCAGCGTGGTAAGCAATGGCGGCACCTGATCCGGCCGGACGACCGACATCGGATGCGGCCAGAAGGTCACTGCGACCAGTGGAGCGCCAGGCTCTGAAGCTTTGGCAATGCGCAGCAGTTCGGCATGCCCCCGATGCACACCGTCGAAATTGCCAATGACGACTACCGGATCTCTGCTCACGGCGGACAGTTAACCATTCAGGGTTCTGGTCGGCTTCCCGGCACACTCCGCACGACCTGGGGGTCGAAGACAGCCTCTGCGATCGCGCCACCACCTGTCCGCGGACGGTAAAGCGCGAGCAGGGTTCCCTGCGGACTGAGCAGAGCGGTCGGGTCAGCGGAAAGATCAACGTCAGACAGCCCGCGACCGTTGCGGACTCTGATCACCTGCGACGGATCGAGCGTGAGCGTGGCGAAGCAGCGACGAGCGACCTCCGCCATGCCCAACACCGCAAGTGCTGACAGGTGTGTGTCGA
>Ga0075428_100007259_pt1 | contig 12279 bp, 9 predicted proteins | sample RhiMetdeltSRZDD2_FD_75291 | JGI IMG/M metagenome (GOLD analysis project Ga0075428, IMG submission 75291) | Populus rhizosphere microbial communities from Tennessee, USA - Rhizosphere MetaG P. deltoides SRZDD2 | ecosystem: Host-associated > Plants > Roots > Rhizosphere > Soil | place: USA...
AGGCCTGGATCGAGGCGCCGTGCGATATCCGGCTGGATTTAAATTTAGGCAAGCGGATAAAAATAACCGAAAGGACAGATTTTCAGTTTGGGCGTGGATGTGATCGATAGTTTGAACCATCCCAATTTTGACGCGCCCATTTGGGTTGGATATCAACAATGTCAATTTCGGGCGTATTCAGTCGGCAACCGGAAATCGGTCGTTCGTATTGAATACGGGTTGAATTTCTAGATTGCAGAACCGGCCGGCAGACGCCGGCCGGTTCGCGATCAAAAGAGTTAGTCCAAGTCAGTGGTCGATCGTGAGGAGGTATTCAGATGTTAAGAGCTTTACGAGTTGCTTTCGTCGGAATCGGCTTGCTTTTGACTGCGATGTCCGTTCTGGCGCACCATGTTGTACCAATCTACGATAACAACAAGAAGATCAGCCTGGATGGCGTGATCACCGCCATACACTGGACCAACCCTCACATCTGGTATGAACTCGAGGTCACGGACGCCACGGGCAAGAAGACTATGTGGAACGTAACCGTGGGGGAACCCAACCCGCTTCACCGCCGCGGCTATGCCAAAGAGGACCTGAAGGTTGGAGCCAGACTGGTCGTGCAGAACGCCAACCGGGCGGCAGACGGATCCAATTGGGTCGCTGGTGGAACACTCGCCGGCAATGGCGGCCCGCAGATATTCAACGGCAACGGTTCGCATGGGTATGCCGCAAAGTCCAACGCCGCCCCTCCGACCGATCCCAAGATTGTCGCGAATCCCAGAGACTTCAGCGGCCTGTGGGGCCAGGGAACGGGCAATACCGACCTTACCCAGAGTCTCCTGCCGGGAGAGGAGATCGTGCTGACGGCCTACGGTGCAGAACGCTACAAGAAGGTCGACCTGCGAAACGCGCCGGTGAACAAGTGCCTGCCATATGGTCCAAACCGGGCCGGCATCTCCATCGCCCCGTCCATGTACGTTCAGTCATCCAGTGCGCTCGTCATGCTGTATGAACCGCAGATCGACTACCGCGTCATCTACCTGGATGGCCGTCCGAACCCCAGCGACGCCGTGAGGTTTCCGACCTGGTTCGGACATTCGACCGGCAAGTGGGAGGGCGATACCCTGGTAGTGGAAACGGTAGGCATTGATGACCGCACCTGGCTGGATTCATACGGTCTCGAACATAGCGTGGATATGAAGATGACCGAGCGTTTCAAGAAGACAGATCCGAATACCATTTCCGTGACCACCACGATCGACGATCCCGTGTTTTACGCGAAACCGTGGACGTATTCATACACGAAACGGCGAGGCGAGGATCCGGAAGTTGCGCTGGGCAACTCCGGCCCGATCATTTATTTGATGCCGACGTACTGTGAAGAGTACCCGGTTATGGAACATGCGATATCTACTCCGGCTCGCCACAGGAATCCGCCGAAGATGACGAGTTCAAATTGAGAGTTTGGTCAGAAATTTCCAAGAGAGGTTTACATCCATGAGAAGCAAAATCGTTCTTAAGTCATTGGCAGCTGCAATCGTGATGATTGGCCTGTTGATGGTTTCAGTTCCCGCGTCGGGACATCACGGAACCGGCATTTCGTACGACCTGACAAAGCCCGTCACGTCCAAGGGAGTTATTGTGAGCTTCGCGTTTCGCAACCCTCACGCCCAACTTTACTGGGACGTCAAAGACGAGAAGGGCGAAATCGTTCATTGGAGCGCGGAGATGAACGCGCCCAGCAATTTGGAACGCGCGGGTTGGACCAGATCCGCGATCATTGAAGCATTGAAGCCCGGACAGGAAGTGACGGTCACTGGTTTCCCATCCAAGACTGGTGCGCCCACCCTTGTGTTCTCGAAAGCGGTCACGGCCAGTGGCGCCGAGGTCTTGAGCGTTGGGGGACCTGGAAAGATCGAGTAAAAATTTAAGGAGAAAAAATGCGAACTCGCTTCATGGCTCTAGTCATCGTCGTGGCGACAATTCTGGCCTTTTCGTCGACGACATTTGCACAAAGAGGCGGCGGTAGAGGCGGCGGTAGAGGCGGCGCGGCTAATGCCACTCCGTCCGGCCCCCCGAAAGATCCGCACGACCTGCAGGGTATCTGGGGAAGCGGCGGCGGCCCTCTGGGCAATGACCCGCCTCCCTTTACGCCCGAAGGTGAGCGTCGGTACCTCGCCAACAAACCTTCCTATGGGCCCAGAGCCGTTCCGCCGGCCTTGGGCAATGATCCTATGGGAATATGCGACCCGAATGGTTACCCGCGCTCCATGCAGTTGAGACCATTCGAGATTATTCAGATCCCCGGACGAATGTTCCAGACATTCGAATGGAACTACGCATGGCGCGAAATCTGGATGGACGGCCGAGAACTTCCAAAGGATCCTACGCCCAGATGGATGGGATACTCTGTTGCGCGTTGGGAAGGAGACACGCTCGTCATCACATCCAATGGATTTGACGACCGAACGTGGTTGACTCAAGAGGGTCACCCGCACAGCGACCAGATGACTATGGAAGAACGGTATCGACGTGTGAGAGAGAACGTTTTGGAAATGCAGATGACGATCACCGATCCGGTGACCTATACAAAACCCTGGGTAGGCGAGAAAAAAGGTCTTCAGTTGCTGCCTCCCGGTTCGAACTCGGAGATAAGGCAGGAACTGTGCGTCCCCTCCGAGGAAGCTATGTTCAATAAGGGCGTTCGCGATCCCGCAGGCGGTCGGGGCGCGGTTCAGGTCCCCCCTACGACCGTCAAATAGATACAAACGCGCAAACAAAATAAATGGAATCGAAACAAATGATTCTCGGCGTTTTGCGTGGAGTGGTGGTGTGCCTGGCCGCAGCCGGTTTGGCTAGCGGCCAGGGCGCGCCGCCAAGACCCCAGATGGCGGAAGAAGTCTTTAAAAATATCCAAGTCCTCAAGGGAATCCCCGTAGACGAATTTATGGACACGATGGGGATGTTTGCCGCCTCCCTGAGCATGAATTGCACCGATTGTCACACTGAAGAGAGCACGACAAATTGGGAGAAGTTTGCAGAAGAGACCTTGCCGAAGCGGACTGCTAGAAGAATGGTCGGGATCGTCAATACAATCAATAGCAATTTCGGCGGGGCGCGTTCGGTATCGTGTTGGACTTGTCACCGCGGCGACCTGCGGCCGAAGAACGTGCCAAGTATGATTGTGCAGTACGGCGAGCCCTTCGACGATCCAAACGAAGTAAATGTCTTTCCCCCTTCCGGGCAACCGTCCCCCGATCAGGTTTTTGAAAAGTACGTTCAGGCGGTTGGCGGAGCGCCGAGGCTTGCGAGCATAACCAGCTTTGCCGGAAAGGGAACTTACGAAGGGTACGACACCGATTTTGCAAAAGTGCCGGTCGAGGTCTTTGCCAAAACTCCGAACCAGCGCACAACTGTGATCCACGCGCTCTTCGGAGACAAGATTTCCACGTACGACGGCCGCGCCGGTTGGGTCTCCTCGGCGGACAAACCAATGCCGTTGATACCGCTCACCGGCGGAAATTTGGAAGGCGCCAGGCTCGAGGGATTACTGTTTTTTCCCGCGCAGATCAAGCAAGCCTTTAGTCAATGGCGTGTCACGTCCAAGAGCATTGACGATAAGACGGTTCGCGTGCTTCAGGGAACCAACACCGGACAGCCCCCGGTTAATTTGTACTTCGATGAGGCGGGATTGTTGGTCCGGTTTGTGCGTTTTGTGGACACCGCGGTGGGTCGGGTGCCCACACAAATTGATTATTCGGATTATCGGGACGTCTCCGGCGTAAAAATGCCTTTTCGCTGGATCACGACCTGGACGGGCGGAAAAACGACTACAGAGTTAACCGAGCTGCTGGCCAATGTCGCCATCGATGCGGCAAAGTTCGGCAGGCCGGCACCGGCGCCGCCGGCGAAGTCTCAGTAAAGCGGATACGAGAGCTTACTAAAACGGCGTCAGGCTTTCTTCGAAGAAAGGCATATAGCGTCCCAGCACAAGAACGGCGAACACCAGGATCATCGAAGTCGCTGCAAGAAACTTAGCGGATATTGGAGCGTCCTCGTTTGGTCCCAATTGTTCGCATTCGCGGAAAGCGTCGGTGCAGAACAACAACAGGATGTTCGCGCCTGCCAGGACGACCCCGAACATTTTCAAATGAAAGTCGATGTTGTAGTTGTAGAAGGCGGGCATGCCGATAAAAAAAAGCATCCCGGTAATGAGATTACACGCAAATCCGGCGATGGCCCAGGGGACGAAGCGGACCAAAGGACGAAGGGGTAATTGTTTGAAGAATCCGAGTATGCGGAGATCAAGCAACCCTAACGTTGCGAAAAGCAGCGTCAGCCCCAAAAAATGGAGAGTTTCCAGGATAGGCCACGTGCCGCCCCAGCGGGAAGGCAGGAGCACGATACGCTGCGTGCTCGCGAATATAGCCGTCCCTGCCGCTGCTACAAACGATAGCGTTTCTTGTTCGGGACGAATCTCCAGATGGCGAATTTCACCACCGGTGTTTCCTGTAAGCGCCAGGGTTGCCGCAGCGACAACCGAAAAGAACAAGACCGCCGGTAAGATCCATTTCGCCGGACGCGAGTCTCGGCGGAACTGCCACAGTCCGAGCCATGCGAATGCCCCGGTCGCCTGCATGAATAGGAATGCCATGAGCGCCGCGCCCTGGTGCGTCTCCACAATTTCCGGGAATGCTTCGGTTTCGGCTGCGATCAACGAAGCCGCCGCGTGCCCGCTCGTGTATGCCGGAATTGCGAAGAGAGCGACGATCGAGAAAATCACAAGGCTAACTTTCTTTAGGTAATCTTTTCTTGCCGTCAGAGCGATAAGGAAGAGACTGAGCCCCATAAAAGTTCCGATGATCGGCCAGTGGTTCAGTAATAGGTGTTGATGTGCGAGATTTAAGAAATTCATAGGCGACTTATGAAGTCCAGAAATTGACCCAGCTTTGCTGAAGCGTCATCCGGATAGACCAAATACGTGAATGTATACGCCAGGAAGCGGCCGGCGACCATGGCTCCAATCCAGCAGACAAACGACCACATCGCAAGGGTTCTCCCCTTGATCATCATGCCTTCATCGTTAAGGCTCGAATCGTCGAAGATGCGCTTTTTAAGCCTGGCCATCATCACCATCGCGAACGCTATGAGGCCCAGCTTGGCGTAGAAGAGGGGGTTCGTAAACGCCTTCGTCGGGAACGCAATGATCAACAATAACCCGGAGATGACCTGCACCCAGAAGCCGGTCCACATCATGGGGTACAGTTTCTTGAGCGGCGTGATCGGTAGATCCGGTGCGACGCCGAGAAGGCGCAAGTCAAGGACGGCGCTCGCGCCAACCAGCATTGTCATCCCGATCGCGTGAATGGTAAGAATGAACCAGTATCCGAACAGAGAGGGCGTGTCGCGGATCCACATACTGAGAGAAGTCTCTTCGATGGTGCGCAGACACAAAGGAATAGCCAACTCGCTCTCCTTGACTCAGGTCTGATTTTGCGTCGTAATGAGCGCCTAACATATAGAGTGGTTGTAAACGCGTGTCAAGGCGTTCCCACCCCGAGGGTTTATGCGAAGGCGTTGGTGAGCGACAACGGATACTTCAGCGAAGCATGCGCAGGCATTGCGAGGCGGCCGGCATCACTCCGTACATGCGCTTGGATCTGTCGCGAAACTTAGCGGGCCGCAGCAAACTGTAGGAGCGCTCAGTTATTCAGCAAGGGAATTGTGTTCACCGCAGGCGGCGCTGGAATTGTTAGCAGGAACGCGTAGATGTCGGCCAGCTCCTGGTCCGTAAGGATTTTTGCTGTGTACGGGACCATCTCGTCTCGCGGCTCCCGTATGGCCTTAGTAAAAGCAGGAAAAGCAATGGGACGCGGCGCCAGCCGCGGCCCAGCTCCGCCGCCGGCCGCGGTGTAGTTGTGACACTGATAGCATCCATAGGCGGTGAAGATCTTTTTCCCATTATCGGCATTGCCACGCGGCGCCGCTGCATTTGACGCTTGTGGCGCCGCGGGCGTCTGCGCGCTTAACATCGAAGCCATTAACGTTGCCGCCAGAAGAAGTAGCAAACGCATAAAGACAAATCTCCTTTGAAGTGCTAGCGAGGTTGCGTTACGACGTCAACGAGCGCAGTTTGGCCGCGCTCAACCCGTTCGACGGCGCGACGCAGCGCCGGACCAAGATCTTGTGGATCTGTGATCGGACCTTCTCCGTATAGACCCATGCTTCGAGCCAACGTCGCGTAATCAATATTGGGATCGGCGATCTCGGTGCCGATTCTCGCGTTGGTGATGTTCGCACGCTGCCGACGATTCGCCATGCGCTGCATGTGCATGACTTCCATGTGATAGGCGCGGTTGTTGTGCATCACAAGCAACATCGGAATACGGTGATGCGCAGCTGTCCACAGCGCTCCGGGAGCGTACATGAGATCTCCGTCGTTTTGGACGCCGATGCAGAGTCGACCGTATTTGCGATGTGCCAGCGCCGCTCCAACGGCGTTTGGCAGAGCGGAACCAGTGGCCGCAGCTCCGCCGCCGCTCATCGTTTGATAGAACTTTTGGATATTCCACAGCCGGGATCCGCCGCCGCCAATAAGCGCCCAATCCTTAGTTCGCACAGCGTTCCACAACTCCACAGACATACGTGTTGTGCTGATCGGACTCGCATTCCATCCGTATGTCGCTTCTACTCGCGCGCGTTCAACGGCCTGAGCGTTTGTGGCTGCGATTCGCTTGCCTCGTTCTTCGAATACGCGCCGGCGATCTGCCGTGATCAGCTTCTTGCACGCTTCAATTAATAAGGGGAGTGTGGCTTCGACATCGGCCGCAATTGAAATATCGCTCTCGGCGTAACGTTGAAAGTCCTGATAATTGCTCCTGGTGTAGAGATCGTTTGCGGAAATGCTGAGGACCTTTGTTCCGGGCTTGATCAATGAAGTGTATGCCCGGTCCTGTTGATCGCGGAAACTGTGAAGCGATCCCCACAGATCGTCGACTTGCAATCCCAGGATGACCTCTGCGTTCCTCACCGAGCCTCCGCCTGCAAGCGGATGGCGATTCGGTATGTTACGTCCACCGCCTTGCACGGGGCACTGAAGCGTCTCGGCCAGTTCAACCATCAACTGCATACCGCGCTCGGTGCGCGCCACTCGTCCGGCAAGGATCAGTGGATTTTCTGCCGCAACCATCAGTTTAGCGACTTCCGCCACTGCGCCAGGATCCCCGGCAGGAGGACTGCTCAACGTCAATTTCGGAATACGCAACCGCGCACGATTTTCAGCCGGGCGTTCCTGCAGATCGCCATCGACAGTCAAAATGACCGGTCCCATTGGTACGGTCATCGCCAGTTTGTAGGCGCGAACCGCCGACTCTGCAAAATGCTGAAGAGAGCCTGGAGTGTCGTCCCACTTGGTAAAATCACGAACCATGGCCGCGGCATCCTGAACACTGTGGTTCCATTCGACTCCAGGCCGCCTCGTATTGGCGTCGAGCGCATTTCCAATAATGATGAACACCGGGTCGCGCGCAACGAATGTGTTGTAGATGGCCATCGACGCGTGCTGCAATCCCACCGTGCCGTGGCACATCACTCCCATCGGCTTGCCTTCCACATTGAAGTAACCTTTGGCAATCGCTGTGGCCGACTCCTCATGACAGCAGGTCAGCCATTCGGGATTCTTATTGCCTCCATAGTTGATAAAGGATTCCTGCAGCCCACGGAAACTGGAGGCCGGATTTGCGGCGATATACTCAAAACCCAGGGATTTCAAGACGTCGACCATAAAATCCGAACCCGCATTCTCAACGGTGAACACGTTATGTTCGGCAGCGAGCGGTTCCGTTTCTGCAGCAATTTGTGCAGCGGTGGGCAGAGGAGCAGCCGGACGTTGAGCCTGGAGCGGTTGAGCTGCGACAAGAGATTCCGGAGCGATTACCGAAGCGGCCCCGGCTGCCGCGCCAACGGCGGCTCCCTTCAAAAAACCACGCCGGTTAACTGGAGTTTTCTTGGGTTTCGCCACAGGTGTCTCCTTATGAGATCTGTAGTTTTTGTTTGAATTGCAGCGGGAGTGGAATCCTGAGCGGCCGCCGTTGGCCACGAGGGCCCCTCCCGAACTACTTTAAAAATTCACACGAGCGCCGATTACGATCAATCGGTTCCCTGTTGCCGATTGAATACGACCGAAATTGATGTCATTGATGTCCAAAGAAACCGGATTGTCGAAGTTGGGATGGTTCAATGCATTAAGGATATCCACTCGGAACTCAAGCTCTTTCTTTTCCGCGACTGTAATCCGCTTATCAAGGTTGATGTCAAAACGGAGACTTCCGGGGCCTTCGATCCACTTCGAACCAAGAGTGCCCACCTTTCCAGGAGTAGGATTCACAAGCAGAAGGCGGCCGGAAGAGTCGGCAATGGCCAGGTTGCTGAAATTGCTGTTCAGTCCCTGCAGAGGTGTCACAGTGGCTCCCTCCGGATCTACGACCTGCCGAAGGCCGGCGAAATACATTGCGCCACCCGGTACCTTGGTGACCTTCCCCGAACTCTTAGGAAAATCTCCGACAATATCCGGACGGTTGAGGGCAACCTGTGAAGATCCCACGGCGACGGTCGCTTCCGTCACCGACGACGTGGAAGCGATGATACTCAGAGGCACACCGGACGAGAGGCCGAAGATAGTGGAAAATCGCCAATTCTCCACCAATCGCGACACCCACCCGGGAGCGCTGGAAAGGAAGCGTTGATTTGGCCCGAATGGCAATTGATACGAACCGTTGGCACGAAAGTCATGCGTTCTATTGAAACCGAGCAGAGTCTTGTTAAGCGACCGGTTCCGTGGGTCGAGGTATGTCGTCCTTTCGTCCAGATCCTGCTCGCCCAACGCGCGGCTCCACGTGTAGGACGCTTGGGTGTTGAAGGTCCGTCCCCGTTTCGTCAACTGCAGTTGCATCGAGTGATACGTAGAGTTGCCCGGATTCGAATACATGCTTACGATAGCGAACTGCGGATTGACGACAATCAGATTCTCCGGGAATCCTCCGTTTCGGATTAAGCCGCCGCCTTGACCTGTCACCGTCGTGCTGCGATTCAGGAAGTCCGCGAACTGCCCGACATCCCCGTTGGCGAGAAAAGCTCGCGACAACGTGTTGTTGCGCAGGGAAGCCGATCCGGTAACGGTAGTCCCGTTGATGGGTCCCAGACCCAGGTTGAGTCCGTTAAGCATTTTATCGAACAAAGGGGCATTCCCCCCGGTCCGCGTAATGTTGAAGGCCTCAAGTATTCCGCTCTCAAAAATGTTCACGTTGTTGAGCGGAATTCCCCCGAAGAGCTTCGTCCCTTTACTGCCGATGTAACGGGCCTCCACCGTCAGGTTCGTGGCCAGCTCGCGTTGAATCTCGAAGTTGAAGTTTTGGACGTAAGGACTAACTGTATTCGAGTCCCAGGCGTTCAACGTCTGAGTCCTTTCCGTCAGCGGAATCACCTTGAGCGGCTCCGTGATGCTGTTCGGAACGGGCAGACTGAGGTTCGCAAGACTCTGGTACGTTGCCGGCGTGTACATGACGCGGTTACTCACGCCGGGTATGCGGCCGACGTCGGCGTTGAAGAGGCGGAGCTCCGCGGCGTGCTGATAGCTAATGCCATATCCTGCGCGAAAGACGGTCTTATCTTTTCCAAGGAAGGAAGGCGACCAGCTCACACCCACAGCGGGACCAAAGTTATTCCAATCATCCTTGTAAATTTTTCGGTCTGGATTCGGTGAGTCCTTGCCGACAAACTCCACCGCGGTCAAAGATCCGTTTAACCGTCCCGGCTGATACATGTCGGCGTAGCTTGTGCCCGAAATCCCAAACAAACCCTTACTTCCACCAACCGGGGCTGCCATGAAGCCATGATCGTCGTACGGCACGCCGTACCAGTCATATCGCACGCCCAGGTTAAGCGTCAGTGACGGACGAACCTTCCAATCGTCCTTGAAGAATGCACTGAACTCATTCGAGTGCCAGTAGCGCCAACTTTCCGGCATCTCCAAGTAGTTCTTAAATGCCTTGTCACTTGGACTCGAGATGTTGAACGTCTCCCTGACGTTTCCAATCGAGCCGGCAAGGTCGATTAACAGATTGCGAGCGGTGGTCTGGTTAGCGCCGATGAGGCCCGGAATAGTGCCGTCAATTCCGGTCACGGCCACTGAGCCGGCGCCGAAGAATGCTTGCGGTGGATCGTCGACGACGAATCCCGGATTGGAGATGAAACGAACCTCACCGCCAAATTTGAATGCGTGCAAACCCTTTGTGGTGCTGAGCGTGTCGGCATACGACCACAAGGGTGCCGTATTGCCACGACTGGAGCCCGTGCCTATAAGGTTGTTTGGAAAGAGCACCGGCCTTGGAATGTACGGCATGCTGTTATTTTCTGGAAGCTTGAAGAACCCCTTGGGATTTTTCTTGTCAACTGCCGTATAGGCTTCGTTTGAGGAGTCTCGATTTCCGAAACGAAACTCATTCACCATGGTCGGGGACAAGGTCGAAACGAGAGATAGCGAATACACGTGCGGCTTCTTAATTACCCACCCATTGAATCCATCCGGCCATATTGAGACGCCGGTGGGGTTCGTCGACGTCGTGTCCTTTTGAAGGCTGGCCGAGAAAGACAGCTTATGGTTCTGGTTGAAATTGTGATCGAGGCGAATGTTGAACTGATCACGGTTGACGTCGGGCGACCCCCCTCCGAGGTACGAAGCTTGATCATAGCCGTACATGCGACGGACGAACCGGATGCCGGCTGTATTCAAACCATCACCAGTTGTGAAATCGTTTGGCAGCGGCATCTTGGCAATCAACGCTTGCATATATCCACTCGGATCAAATCCCGGTCGAAACGTATCGCGGCCGGGGCCGAAGACGCTGAACTGAGTCAATGGACCCGTCGCGCCAATCGGAGTTACGGGGTTGCCGTTCACGTCAACTGTCGGGTTGCTGGAAATTGCGTTTCCGTTCTGCACCCCGGGGTAATACCGGAAGATGCCTTGGCGCGCTTCCGCCGTCAGGACAGGACCTGTGACATACTCGCGCGTCGCGACACGGTTGCCCTCGAACAAGAAAAAGAAAAATGTTTTGTTCTTGACAATCGGTCCACCGAGCCGGAATCCGTATTGATTGCGGTTTTGGTAATTCTTCTCACGGCCTTCGAGGTTATTGCGCCAGGTGTTGGCATTAAACGCAGAATTTCCGTTCGTCCAAAACGCGGAACCGCGGAACTGGTTGGTTCCCGAGCGCGTCACCAGTTGCACCTGGCCGGAGCCGCGTCCCATCTCGGCATCCGCGGGCGAGACAATGATGCGAACTTCTTCGACCAGGTCGGGAGTCACATTGGTCACCGAACTTGCACCGGCGTCGTTCCGGCCATCAGTGACGACGACTCCGTTTAGCGTCACATTCGCTGCGGACGTTCGGTTGCCGGCGAATGCGCCATTAAAGCCGTCTCTTTGATTGGATCCTGCGGTCGTCTGGATCAAATCGAGCACATTGCGCGTCGCCAGGGGAAGGTAACTCACCTGAGTTTCAGACAGTGCCGAGCCTACCGACGCGGACGTTGTGGCCAGGACGGAGTCAGCCGTCTCCGTAACGTCAATCTCCGTTCCCACTGCGGCCACCGGCAGCGTAAAGTTCAAACGCACCTGCTGGGAGACTCCCAGAACGATGTCGCTGACATGCGGCTGAAAACCTGCGAGGTTCGCAGAGAACTTATAGCTTCCACTCTGGAGACTGGCAAACTGATAGGCGCCGGACTCATTCGTGAGAGTCGTGTTGATAATTCCAGTCTGAGTATTCGTTGCAGTTATCTCCACGCCAGGAATCAAGGCTCCGGTGGCATCGGATACTGTTCCGCCGACTGTAGCATTCGTTGTTTGCGCGAAAGTGGGGGAGGACAGGTAAAAACACAGCAGTATTGCTGCGGCAATCATAAGTCTTCTCACAAGAGATCTCCTTTCACATCCCGGCGAATTCGTTTCGACAATCTGGGCCTTAACCTATGGCGAGTGTTGTTTGTTGCGGCGATGGTCAGCCAAGAAACCCGTCATGTCAACGAAAAAACAGGAAAAAACTGAGCACGACGGCAAAATCCGCAGCGGGGGTCGGTGGACCAATGGGGCGCTCAGAATGAGGGGCATGTACGCCGTTGTTCTTGTTTTCAATTGTGCGACAATTCGCCAATGTCGAAGTCGCGGGTTCGATCCCGTTTCCCGCTCTTAACCCCAACAACTTGGCCTAAGCTCTTCAAGAGTTCTGCCGCATT
>Ga0075428_100007261_pt1 | contig 12278 bp, 8 predicted proteins | sample RhiMetdeltSRZDD2_FD_75291 | JGI IMG/M metagenome (GOLD analysis project Ga0075428, IMG submission 75291) | Populus rhizosphere microbial communities from Tennessee, USA - Rhizosphere MetaG P. deltoides SRZDD2 | ecosystem: Host-associated > Plants > Roots > Rhizosphere > Soil | place: USA...
GAACAGCGCACCCGCGCGCGCCCGATCCGCGGCGGGAATCCAGTACGTCAAGTAAAGAATAATGCCGGGGAAGAATCCCGCCTCCGCGATGCCAAGTAAGACGCGAGCGGCATAAAACGACCAGACGTCCCACACGAACATCATCGCCATCGAGACGATGCCCCAGCCAATGAGAATCCGAGCGATCCATCGCCTGGCCCCGACGCGTTCGAGGATCAGGTTGCTCGGGATTTCGAACACGAAGTAGCCGACAAAGAACAGGCCGGCTCCATAACCAAACTGCGCATCGTTGAGGCCGAGATCTTTCTGAAGAGCCGAGGCGGCAAAGCCGACGTTGACCCGATCGATATAGGCGACCACGTAACAGATGAAGGCGAAGGGAATGAGGCGCCGAATTACCCGCGAGACAACCTCGCGTTGCATGTCGACGGAAGCGGTCCGGGCTGGGTCGGTGAGGTGCATGCGGTCGCGTCACTCTATCGCGAAAGGGGGCCCGGCCGCATGCCAACGGCGAGCAGCCGGCAGCGTCAAGCCAGAGCGTCCCATTGACCATTGGTGCGCGCGTGCGATGTACTGTCCGCGATGACCGGTGTGATTGCGGCAGTCGCCACCCCTATTACTGCGAGTGGAGGACTCCACGTCGCGACCTTCGAGCGGCTCGTTGATTTCTTAATCGAGTCTGGTGTCGACGGGTTGTGCCTGGGTGGGGCGACCAGTGAGTACCCAAACACTCCGGTTGTCGATCGCCGCGCGGCGATCAGCGCGGCGGCGCGCCGGCTGCCGGCCGATCGCGCGCTGCTCGTCGCCATCGGTGCACCATCCTTCCGGCAGGTTCTCGAACTGGGCGAGAGCGCGCGCGATGCCGGCTGCCGTGCCGTGCTTCTGCCGATGCCGATGTTTTTTCGATACGAGCAGCATGACCTCCAGGCGTTCGCGGTCGAGGCCAGCCGCGCGCTTGCCGCTCCGGTTCTTCTTTACGATCTGCCTGACTTCACCAACGGCCTGGATCCGGCGACGGTGATCGCGCTTCTCACCGACGAACGATTCATTGTCGGCATCAAGGACAGCAGCGGAGTTCCGGAACATCTCACCGCGTATGCGACGGCGCGTGCCGCGCGTGACTGGACGCTGCTCGTCGGTCACGACGGGCTGTTCCTCGATGGATTGCGCGCCGGGTGGAACGGAACGGTGTCTGGCATCGCGTGCTTTTGTCCCGAGTTGCCGCTCGCGATTTATCGAAGCTGCACTCGCGGTGATATCGAGCGCGCCCGCAGTCTCCAGACGCTGCTCGACGAAGTCATCGTCGAGCTCGGGGCACTACCGGCGCCGTGGGGCATCCGCATCGCACTCGAAGTGCGCGGGTTTGAGATGGGGCAGCTTCCGCTGCCGCTCAGCGTCGCCCGGCGAGAACAGGTGAATCGTTACCGCGCATGGCTGCCGGCGTGGATGAATAAGGTCAGTGCGGCTGTGCGGGGCTAAGGCTAGAATGCGCGAGAGGTGAGCATGCGATTCATTGCCGCCGGGATCGCGGCGATCGTCATCGTCACGGCAACAACTGGCGCACAGTCGCCCTATCGGACGCTCGACGATCGGTTTGCCGCGCCAAAGTTTGAAACTGCCGCCGCTTGGAATGGTCGTGCGGCATACCTGCGCGAGCATGTGCTCGCCTCGGCTGGCCTCCTGCCCCTACTGGAAAAGACTCCGCTCAGACCGACGATCTTTGGCGAGATTCGAAAGACCGACTACAGCGTGTCAAAAGTGTATTTCGAAAGCCTGCCGGGATTCTTCGTCACCGGCAATCTCTATCGACCGCTTGGTGACGGGCCATTCCCGGCGATCCTGTCGCCACATGGCCACTGGGCGTACGGCCGTCTTGAAAACACGCTCCTCAACTCCGGCCCTGGCCGCGCGATCAATCTGGCGCGACAGGGGTACGTGGTGTTCACCCATGACATGGTCGGGTACAACGACAGCCAGCAAGTGCCGCATACCTTCAGCGGCCCGCGCGAGTACTTATGGGGATTGAGCCTGTCGGGATTGCAGCTCTGGAACAGCATTCGCGCGCTCGATTTTCTTGAATCGCTCCCATACGTGCGGCGTGACGCGATCGGGATGACCGGCGAGTCGGGCGGCGGCACGCAGACGTTTCTCGCGTCCGCCGTCGATCCGCGCGTCGCGGTCGCGGTCCCGGTCAACATGATTTCCCTGCACATGCAGGGCGGCTGCCTGTGCGAGAACCCGCCGGGGCTGCGGCTGGAGACCACGAACGTCGAGATTGCGGCGACGATTGCCCCGCGTCCGCTGTTGATGATTTCAGCGACCGGCGACTGGACCAATGAGACGCTGGAGCTCGAGTATCCGGCGGTGCGTGCCATCTACAACCTGGTCGACGCGTCCGATCGCGTTCGCGCCGTTCGGATCACCGCCGACCACAACTACAACAAAGAGAGCCGCGAGGCAATGTATGCGTGGATGGCGCGCTGGCTGCAGCACAAGCCGGACGAAGGTCGTGCACCCGAACGATCGTTTACGCCGGAGCCGTTGCAGAATCTCCTCGTCTTTCATAATCGATCGCTGCCGTCGAATGCGGTCGATGTTGTAGGACTGACCACCGAGTGGATCGGTGCGGCGAAACGGCAGCTCGCGGCTGCTGGGTCAGGTACATTCGCGTCGACACTGCGCCATGTGTTGGGATTCGCCGCGGAACTTCCGACGAATAAGGTGCTTCCGCCTGAAGGCGGACGCCCCGAGAGGGGTGGTAAGAAAGACGTGGACCAAACCGTCCTCATATCGACACCCAATCCCGAACTCGAGCGGGCGTTGACATCTGCCGGCTACAAGCCAGCCGCGATCCCGTTCACCACGTTCGAGAAGGACGCCGCCGCAAAGGTTCGCCATTTCGAAACCTACAACCGGACACCGGCGAGTCAGCGCGTCGCGGACATCGTTGCCGCCGTGCGCGCGCATCCCGGCGCGGCGTTGGTCGCCGACGGTGATGCCGCACTCGCCGCGATTCTCGCGAGTGCGATTGTGCCGATTCGAGTCGCCGTGCTCGACATCGCTGGATTCGACTCCTCCAGCGATCAAGCGTTCATCGAGCACCTATACATTCCCGGATTGCGCCGAGCTGGCGATCTGCAGACAGCCGCAGCCATGGCTCGTGGTGAAATCGTCGTCCACAACGGCGGCAGCACGTTCAACGTGCCCGCGCTCAAGCCAAAGGCGGCGACGCTGACGTCAGCAGAGATCGCCGCCATTGTTCGCAAGTCATCCTCTTCTCGAGGCCGTTAAGACTGGGGTGACACATGTCGTGTGTCGTTTCATTCCCGATGCGTGTTGTGCGCATTGCTTTTGCTGGAATCCTTGGATCCGTGATGCTGACGCTTGCCTTGCGGGCGCAGGAACACGTCCATCCCACCGATCCATCGATGGTCGCGCTGCAACCGCTGGCGCAGCAGGTGCGCCGCCTCGAAACTGCGCTTGCGTATCTCGGTCAACCGTTACCGGCACAGGATCGCCAGGCGATCGATACAGCGATCGCGCGCGCCGACTCGACCGCCGCGGTCTCGGAGATCCAAAGAGTGCTCGATCGATTCGTTCTGGCCAACGTGCACATTAATCCAGAGAGCCGGGTCAAAGTTGAGCAAGGTGCGGCCAAGCCCGAACTCCTCCAGGGAGGTACGCGGCTGTTTCTCGTGAAAGTGCTCAATGAGGCGGGAGTCACCGCGCCGCTTGCGGTGACGAGTCCGAACACGGGCCGTGTGTTCGTTCCATCACGCAACACTCCCGAGCCCGCTCAGGAGTTAACCGGCGAGGACGTCCGGGAGCGGTGGGCCGACATTTCTTTATATACCGCCGCGCCGATGCGCCCACGGCTTTCAGGTCTGCCGATCGAGTACGTGATTCTGCAGATCTACAGCCGTGACCCCGGGCAGCGATCCGCCGTGATGGGATTCAACGTCGGACAGGGGACCGGCGACGTCGGCTTCAGAGGTGATATCGACGTCCTCTTTACATCCGTGCCGGCGCATCCGGTGCGGGTCCGCGTTGTCGACGAGAACGGCGAGCCGACGACCGCGGCATTTCTGATCAAGGACGAAATCGATCGGATCTATCCCACCGTCTCGAAGCGCCTTGCGCCGGATTTCTACTTCCAGCCGCAGGTTTACCGCTCGAATGGCCAGACCATCCATTTGCCGACCGGATCGTTCCTGCTGACCGTTTCGCGCGGTCCGGAATACGCGAGCGAAACACGCCGCGTGGCGCTCGCCGGGCCCGATGAATGGTTGTTTCGTCTGGTGCGATGGATCGATCCATCACGTTACGGCTGGTATTCCGGTGACCACCACATTCATTCATCGGGCTGTTCGCATTATCAGAACCCGACCGAAGGCGTTCGGCCCGAAGATATGTGGCCGCAAATCGAGGGGGAAGCTCTGAACGTCGCGTCCGTGCTGACATGGGGGCCCTCGTACTATTTCCAGAAGCAGTTTTTCAGCGGCGAGGATCACCCGCTCTCGAAGCCCGGGAAGCGGTTGATGCATTACGACCTGGAGATCTCAGGCTTTCCGTCCAGCCACGCTGGACACCTTGTGCTTCTCGGCTTGAAGGATCAGGACTATCCCGGCACCAAGCGCCTCGAAGACTGGCCGACCTGGACGCTTCCGGTTCTTCAATGGGCAAAGGCGCAGGGGGCGGTTGTCGGCTTTGCCCACTCGGGCTGGGGACTCGAAACTCGCAGTCGCACGCTGCCAAATTACGAGATCCCGGCCTTCGACGGGATTGGTGCCAACGAGTTCATCGTCGATGTCACGCATCCGAACACGGTCGATTTCATCTCTGCCGGCGACACGCCGCACATCTGGGAGCTGAACATCTGGTATCACACGTTGAATGCAGGATTCCGGACGCGGATCAGCGGCGAGACGGATTGGCCATGCATCACCGACGACAAGGTGGGTCTCGCGCGATCGTATGCGAAGGTCGCCGGTGGCCTGACCTACCGAAAATGGATCGATGCGGTGCAGGCCGGCAGGAACTACGTGTCGGATGGCAAGAGCCATCTGATGGACTTCTCGGTGAACGGCGTCGAGGCAGGCACCAGCGAGAGTGAGATTCGACTGGATCGGCCCGGCCGCGTGAAGGTCACGTTGAAAGCGGCGGCGAAGCTCGACGTCACGCCAAACGATCTGATTCGAAATACGCCGTACGATGCCAATCCCTATTGGGATCTGGAACGCGCGCGGATCGGCGTACGCCGCGAGGTCGCCGTCGAGATCGTCGTCAACGGTGCGGTGGTCGCGACCCAGCCGCTCGTCGCGGATGGAACGGTCCGAGATCTGACGTTTGAGGTTTCACTCGAGGCGAGCAGCTGGATCACCGCCCGCATTTTGCCGTCTTCACACACAAACCCTGTTTTTGCTCTCGTCGGCGGCAAACCCATCCGTGCTTCTCGCGAAAGCCTGCGGTGGTGCATCACTGCCGTCAACCAATGCTGGAGTCAGAAAGCTCCGAAGATCCGAGACAATGAGATCGACGCCGCGCGCCGGGCGTACGACCACGCGCGTCAGGTGTATCAAGATCGATTGGCTGAGGTGGACCGACAAGAACCGTAAAAGGTGGCTGGCACCTTTCCGGGAAAGGTGCCAGCCACCTTTAGGTAGCGCGGAAGCTGAAATCTGCCATGAACCTTGTTTTTCGGGCCGGAATTGCGCTCACGGTGGCGCTCGCCTACGTCGGCATCATCCAGGCCAAGCCGGCCCGCGACGCAAAAAAAGGTGCCAGGCACCTTTCCGGCCAAGGTGCCAGCCACCTTTCCCCTGCCAGGGTCGATTTCGAGCGACAGATTCAGCCGATCATCGAGAAGCACTGCCTCGAGTGCCACAGCCAGGATAAACGCAAGGGCGGACTCTCCCTGGCGAACTACGCGGACGCGCTCGACGGCGGCCGGAACGGTGCGGCGATCAGGCCGGGTCACGCGGCGCGCAGCATTTTGATCCATCGCGTGACCGGCGCGGTCGAACCGCAGATGCCGAAGGATGAGGATCCGCTCACGGCTCGCGAAATTGCGCTCATTCGGTTGTGGATCGACCAGGGGGCGCGGCGGACGCCGGCCTCTCCGCGCGCCCCGCAGCCGTGGGAAGCGCCGCTCGCGCTGACGAAGCCCGCCGTTCCCGCGGCGACATGGTCCGGCTGGAACACGCCTCTCGATCGTTTCGTCGCGGCCTATCTTGCGACGCATAAAGTCGCGCGCCCCGCGGCAGTGTCTGACGCCACGTTCGCACGACGCGTGTACCTTGACGTCTGGGGTTTGTTGCCGACGCCAGACGAACTCCAACGTTTCTTGGACGATCCGTCGACCGATAAGCGTAGCGCACTGGTCACCGCACTTCTCGGCGACAACGAGAAGTACGCGGAGCACTGGATGTCGTTCTGGAACGATCTCCTGCGCAACGAAGATGGAGTCACCTACTTTTCGGAGACCGCCGGGCGCAAGAGCATCACCGAGTGGCTGTATGCGTCGCTCAAGAACAACACGCCGTACGACCAATTCGTGCGAAAGCTGCTGAATCCCAGGGACTCCGGCGATCCGGATGGATTTCTCGTTGGCGTGAATTGGCGCGGCGAAACCAGTGCCGCAGTGACACCGTGGATGCAGGCTGCCCAGAACACGGCGCAGATCTTCGCCGGCATCAATCTGAAGTGCAACGCGTGCCACGACAGCTTCGTGAGCAAGTGGAAGCTGAAGGATGCGTACTCGCTCGCCGCGTACTTTTCGCCGGAACCGCGCCTGCAGATGTATCGCTGTGACGTCGCGCTCAATCGCTTCGCCGAACCCGGCTTCCTGTTCCCGGAGATAACGCGCGCGCCGGCATCATCGTCGCTGAACGATCGACGCGCCGCAGCGGCGGACATCTTCACCGATCGGCGCATGGGCCGGATGCCGCGGACGCTGGTGAATCGCATATGGACGCGGCTGTTCGGCCGCGGGCTCGTCGCGAATCCCGATGAAATGGATGGCGTTCCCTGGAGTCCGGCCGTGCTGGACTGGCTCGCGAGTGATTTCGTCGATCGCGGCTACGATGTCAAGCAGCTGATTCAGATAATCCTGACGTCGCGCGCGTATGCCATGCCCGCCGTGCCGAGATCCGGTGAACCGGCGACACGCGGCTACGTCTTTGCCGGGCCCGAAGTCCGGCGATTGACCGCCGAGCAATTTGCCGACGCGATTGGCGCGATGACCGGCGAGTGGAATACGTACACTCCGCGCGCACCTTCCTCTTCATCATCGTCGTCCACACGTTCGCCGTCGGAGCGTCCACCTTCGATGCCGTCGACGTCAGGCGTTTACGGTCGAGAATGGCGCGTGGCATCGAGCGGTGTGAGCCGCGCGCTCGGGCGGCCCACGCGCGATCAAGTGACCTCGATGCGCGCCGCACACGCGTCGACGCTGCAGTCACTGGAACTCGTGAACGGCGAGTTACTGACGCAGTCGCTGTCGCGCGCGGCACGACGGATGCTCGGAGAATTACCGGCCGAGCCGCTGAGTCTCTACAACCGCACCGTTGCCGGTCGGTACGCCACGTCTTCCGCCTTCGAAGTGGATGTGTCGAACGCGACGCACCTGTGGCTCGTCGTCCAGGAAAACGGATCGAACGCGCCGGAAGTGATCCAGCCGGCGTGGGCGCAGGCGGAATTCACTGGACCGTCGGGGACGATGGCGTTGTCGGCGTTGACGCCGGTCGACGGGCGCGGTGTCCGATCCGGTTCCGGTCCGATTCGTGTGACGGCGTCGACTGGAGACGGTGTTCGTGTGAAGAATCCGTCGGTTTTGGTGTACGACATCGCCGGCCGCGGGTTCAAAACGCTGCGCGGTTTTATCGGCATCGAGAATGCGCAGAGCGAGATCGGGTCTACGCTAAACCCGCAGATCCGGTTTTTTGTGTTCGATCGGGCACCCAACATGGAGCGGCTGTTGCCGCCTGCTGCCGGGACTCCCTTGCCGCCGCCTCCGGAGCTGCGCACGGTCGCAGACGTGATCGATCGCGTGTTTCGTCATGCGCTCGGCCGTCTGCCCTCGGCGGAGGAGCGGCGGACAGCGGAAACGGCGCTGCGCGCTCCCTCCGGCGACGGCCGGCCGTTCGCCCCCGGCCTGGCGGATCTGCTCTGGGCAGTTTTGATGAAGCCGGAGTTCCAACTGATTTACTGACAAGGCAAAAGGGACAAGGGAAAAGGGAACTGCAATGACGCGCGATGAAGAACTGATTTACAAGCGCGTGAGCCGGCGTGGCTTCATGGGCGCGACTGCTGCGGGCACGCTGTCAGCTCTCGTCGGGCGCGCGCCGACGCTGATGCGGCAAACGCCGCGGCAGCCGGCGACGGCCGACGCGGTGATCGTGTTGTGGATGGCGGGCGGGATGGCGCAGACGGAAACGTTCGATCCCAAGCGCTACACGCCATTTGCACCGGGTGTACGTGTTGAACAGGTGCTCAGCACGTTCCCCGCCATCGACACCGCTGTCGACCACATCAAGTTCACGCAGGGACTCGAACAGATCGGCAGCGTGATCGATCGCGGGACGGTTATTCGCACCTTCAACGCGGCCGACCTTGGTTTCATTCTCCATTCGCGGCATCAATATCACTGGCACACCGGCTACATTCCGCCACAGCCGATGGCGATGCCGCACATCGGCGCGGTGATCTCGAGAACGCTCGGGCCGAAGAATCCAGACGTGCCCGCGTTCATCGCGATCGGCCAGACGGTAGAAGGGGCTGGCGAGATCGGGACGCTCAAGGCGTTCCACACCGCCGGGTTCCTCGGAGCCGACCATGGGCCATTTCTGATCGTCGATCCCCAGGATGCCGCATCAGCGGTGCGGCCGCCGAAGGAACTCACGGACGCGCGCTTTCGCAGCCGGCGCGAGCTCTTCGAATCACTGCTCGCACAGGAGCCGGTCTATCAGTACGGTGGCGACTTCCAACGCGAGTCGCTGCTGAAATCACTTGATGCTGCCGATCGTCTGCTGAAGTCGCCGTCAGCGAAAGCTTTCGATCTATCGCTCGAACCGAGACGAACGTTCGACGTTTACAACACCGGCAGGTTCGGGCAGGGATGTCTCCTGGCACGGCGTCTGATCGAAGCGGGCGCCCGTTACGTCGAAGTCACGTCAGAATACATCCCGTTCGTCTACTGGGACAGTCACGAGAACGGCCACGAGCGCGCGACCGCGATGAAGAAATTGATCGACGCGCCGATCGCGCAGTTGATTCGCGATCTCGAGGAGCGAGGGTTGCTCGAGCGCACGCTGGTCGTGCTCGCGAGCGAGTTCGGGCGTGACGCGCTCACCGAAGGCAAGGTGGGGAAGGAAGTGAAGGACCAAGCGATCAACATCCCGGATGTCATCAGCGAGCCGCGCCACTACGGTATGCACCGCCATTTCACGGCGGCCGGATCGATTCTCATGTTTGGCGGCGGTATCAAGCAAGGGTTCGTGTACGGCAAGACTGCCGACGAGCGCCCGTGCACGACGATTGAGAACCCGGTCGTCATGGAAGACCTGCACGCGACCGTGTATCACGCATTGGGCATCCCGCCGGATACGTCTTACGTGTTCGAAAGGCGCCCGGTGTATGTGACGAGGGACGGGAAGGGCGAGCCAATCCTCGATCTATTCCGGTAAAACAGGAGAAGTTATCATTCTCTCGTTTCTGTTGTTTGAGCGTGGAAGGTTGTTCAGCCATGAAAAGTACACGACGCGAGTTTCTTGCTGCGGCAGCTGCGACGCCGGTCCTCTCTCCAATCCTCCTTGGCGTTCAGGACAAGGCCGGATCCAAGGCGCCGGTGCTTGGCAGCGGCGCTTACACCTACGAAGCCATTCACGACTGGGGCGAGCTGCCGCCGCGGATCAAATGGGGCAATACTCACGGCGTCGTCGAAGATTCGCAAGGCAACATGTATGTGCACCACACCGTGCATGCCACGAGCGATAGCGCCGACACGATGGTGGTGTTCGATCCACGCGGCAAATTCGTGCGCTCGTGGGGCAGCGACTTCCGTGGCGTCGCGCACGGCCTGCACATTCGCAAGGAAGGGAGCGATGAGTTCCTCTATCTGACGGCCAACGCGTCGAACGCCAAGATGACGCCGCAACCGGCGCTGCAGGCGGTGCTGGTGAAGATGACACTCAAGGGAGAGATCGTCTGGAAGATCGCCGGACCGCCCGATGTTGATGCCTACAAGCCGGGTCCCGATGGCGCGGCGAAGCGATACAACCCGACCAACGTCGCGATCGCACCGAACGGCGACGTCTACGTTGGCGATGGCTATGGGTCGTACTTCGTCAACCAGTACAACAGCAAGGGAGACTACATCCGAACCTTCGGGGGGAACGGTTCGGAGGCCGGCAAACTGAAAGAGCCGCACGGCATCTGGGTCGACACGCGTAGCGCCAAGCCAATTCTCGTCGTCGCTGACCGGCGGAACAATCGGCTGCAGCGTTTCACGCTCGACGGCGGGCATATCGATTTCGTTGAGGGCTTCCGCCTGCCGTGCCACTTCGACGAACGGCAGGGAATTGTGGTCATTCCGGATCTGCACGGGCGCGTGACCCTGATCGACAAACAGAACAACCTCATCGAACATCTCGGCGACTCGAACGATCCGAACTGGAACAACCCGTTACGCACGCAGCCGCGAACCGCGTTCATCCCGGGGCAGTTCATCTGTCCACACGGCGCGTGCTTCGATCATTTGGGGAATATCTTCGTCGTCGAATGGGTCGAGGTCGGACGGGTGACGAAATTACGGAAGGTGTAGCGCTTTCGGGGTTGCCCCGGGGATGGCGTTTCGGATCGTCAAGATCACCAGGACGATCATGATTGCCGCGATCAGCAGCGTGTAGACGAGCGCAATCAAAGTCCCTTTCCACGCGACCTGCCGCCGCGTCCCGCCGAACACGCGGCGCAGCGCGATGTAGTGGTACGGCGCAATGGTCAGCGGAAATAGTCCGCCGATCACTTCACCGGTTCGCCCGGCAAACGAGAACGCCACCCGGGTTGCCAGCATCAGGAAAACAAACGCGTGAAAGTGGACGGCGTAGTAGAGGTGCGCAACATAGTACGGCTGCGCCCGTCGGTAGAGGCTCCATGACACCAGGCCGAACACTGGCATCAAAACGAACATCGCGCGAGGCGTGTTGTGCGTCAGCTGCTCGCGCAGATGCTCGAGCCGCTCCGCCGTTTGTCTCTCGGTCTCCTCGCGCGCGGCGTCATTCCTGATGTCGTCCTTCGTCATCTGAATCTTGATGAATGGTGACTGGGTCCACGCAGCAAGAGCAAAAAACAAGACGCTGCAGACCAGGTACAGCCGAAGCGGAGGAATGTATCGGGCTCGTCTTCCCCGGAGGAACTCCGCCGTCAGTTCTCCAGGCTTGAAGAGCAACAGTTTGACCGTCCGGACGATCTTGCTGTTGTCGAGGTGCGAGAATTCATGGAACGCTTCGTGCGCCAATTCGCGAAGCGTGATGTCCGAATGGACGGCCTTCTGACCGCAGGCATGACAATAGCGCCCCTGCAGCGGCACGCCGCAGTTGCGGCACGCGGTCATTCAGATCTTCCCGCCCTTGACCAGTTCCCCGCGCCGCAGCTTTCGATACAGCTCCAGCGCGTCTGTGATAATCACGAGCGCATCGTTGGCACCCAGCATGTCCTCGATCATTACCTGCTTGTGTTCGAGAACTTTGTAGTCTGCGAAGAACCGCTGCACCTGGCGCAGCAGGTGTGGCGGCAGTTGCGACTGATCGGTGTATTCCGCGTACGACGGATCGCGCACGCTGACCGCGACGATCTTGTCGTCGATTCCCTTCTCATCGCGCATCCGCATAACCCCGATGGCGCGCGCTTCGACAATCGTCAATGGGTAGACCGGCTCCTGTCCGAGCACCAGTACGTCCAGCGGATCACCGTCGTCACAGAAGGTTCGTGGGATGAACCCGTAGTCGGCAGGGTAGTAGACAGCACTGTAGAGAACCCGATCGAGCCGCAGCAGTCCGGTCTCCTTGTCGAGCTCGTACTTGTTGGTGCTGCCTTTTGGGATTTCGATGACGACCGGGAATGCCGTCGCGATCAGGGAATCGTCGATGTAGCTGTCGTGCCACGGATGCATCGGTCGGAGAATTATAGGTCACCGACGCGTTCCGGGATCCGTTGTCCGGGATCCGTTGTCCGGGATCCGGGATCCGTCCGTGTTATTCCGTGTTCTTCCGTGGCCCGTGTCG